>ENA-OWLZ01000285-OWLZ01000285.1-metagenome-genome-assembly--contig:-NODE-285-length-14415-cov-9.630432_pt1 | contig 14415 bp, 16 predicted proteins | sample MGYA00245341_ERZ651117 | MGnify/ENA primary metagenome ERZ651117 (study PRJEB26857, sample SAMEA4031763) | metagenome | biome: human; feature: oral; material: saliva | place: Philippines | collected 2014... | reverse complement strand
CGCTAGTACGAGAGGATGTATTCTAATGGCTCAGAGTTTGAAAGGACGATCGCTATTAACTTTGAGCGATTATACCGCTGAAGAGATTCGCTTGCTGTTAGATACAGCTCGTGAATATCGTCGATTGAAATATGCCGGCATTCCGCACCGAATTCATGAGGGTAAAAACGTGGCATTGCTATTCGAAAAGGCTTCAACGCGAACGCGCTGCGCATTTACGGTAGCTGCTAATGACCTTGGAGTTGCGCCAGAATACCTCGGTAAAGATGATATTCAATTGGGTAAGAAAGAGACGGTTGAAGATACCGCTAAGGTTTTGGGCCGAATGTTTGACGGAATTGAGTTCCGCGGTTTTGATCACGCGACCGTTGAGGAATTGGCGCGTCACGCTGGCGTTCCAGTATGGAATGGATTGACCGATAAGTTCCACCCAACGCAGATTTTGGCTGACTTCATGACGATTGAAGAACATGTCGGAAAATTGAAGGGAACTAAGCTGGTGTTTGTTGGCGATGGTCGCAACAATATGGCGAACTCGTTGATGATCGGCTCAGCTATTATGGGACTTGATTTTCGTATTTTGGCACCTCGTGAATTGCATCCAGAGCAAGCTTTGGTCGATAAAGCAAATCATTTTGCCAGGTCAAGCCACGCACGTATTACCATCACTGACAACTTCGAAGAAGCTTTGCGTGGTGCCGATGTGATTTACACGGACGTTTGGGTTTCAATGGGCGAAGAAGACAAGTTTGCTGAACGCATTAACCAATTGCGACATTTCCAAGTTAATCGCCAGATGATTAATCTGACAGGAAATCCTGAGGTCAAGTTTATGCACTGCTTGCCGGCATTCCATGACGCATTGACGATTACTGGAAAGAAGATTCAGGAAGATTTCGGTTTAGATTCAATGGAAGTGACGGATGAGGTGTTCCGCTCGCCACATTCGATAGTTTTTGATCAAGCGGAAAATCGTATGCATACAATCAAGGCTGTGATGGCTTTGACATTGTAGTTGTTGTCGTAATAAGGAGGTTAAGGAGGCTCCGAGGCAATGGTAGAAAAAATTAAAAAAGCAAAGCAGAAGCTTCGATCACCGTCGGCGTTTACTATTTTGTTTGTCGTGATCATCGTTATGGCGGCATTGACGTGGGTTGTTCCTTCTGGACTATATAAGACGAACGAAGATGGCGATCGTATAGCTAATTCGTATCACGTAGTCGACAAAGATCGAACCGCCACGGAAGAAAAAGACGGTAAAAAGGAAGAGGTCAAAAAACACGATCAGCAGGGTTTGTGGGACGTCTTTACTGCACCTATTAAAGGTATGTCAGACAAGCTTGATGTCATCGTCTTCGTGATGGTGCTTGGTGGATTCTTAGGCGTCACCATGAAAACTGGTGCGCTTGACGCTTCTCTTGGCGCACTGCTCCGAAAGATGAAGGGCAAGGAAAAGTGGCTCATCCCGATTCTGATGATTCTCTTCGCTATCGGTGGTACAACTTACGGCATGCAGGAAGAAACCGTGGCGTTCTACGCGCTCGTCATACCGATGATGATTGCTGCTGGCTATAATGCCATGACTGGTGTGATGGTGATTGTGCTGGGTGCTGGTACTGGCGTGCTTGGTTCAACAATCAACCCATTCTCTACCGGTGTTGCCGCAAAGACTGCAGACGTAAAATTGGGCAGTGTTATTCCAATAATGTCGATCATCTTAGTCCTTTGTCTTATTGCTGCAATCATCTTCACTATGCGTTACGCTGCAAAGGTGAAGGCTGGTAAGTATAAAGAGGATGTTCGCTACAAACCAGCTACGGCTACTCTCGACATGACAAACGTGCCAGAATTCACTGGTCCGCGAAAAGTTGTTATGTCTGTATTTGCTATTACGTTTGTGCTAATGATTCTTTCCTTGATTCCATGGGGAAGTTGGAATATCACATTCTTCGCTGATATGTTTGAATGGGCTGCAGGTTTGCCAGTCATTGGCGCGGTACTTGGTGTAGTCCACAGTGCGGCATTTGGTGATTGGTATTTCAATGAAATCACTGCACTATTCCTAATTTCAACAATTGTCATAACCGCAATTTACTACAAAGAATTTAAGAAAGAGGGTGTTTTCCCAGTTGATACATTTATCGATGGTGTGAAAGATATCTTACCAGTTGCTTTGATTATTGCAGTAGCAACAGGTGTTTCTGTAGTTATGACTAACGGTGAAATTCAGGACACGATCATCAGCTGGGGTGAATCTCTCCTGAAAGATGCTGGTGGCGGTGTTGTCGGTGTGTTGGCATATCTATTCTACCTGCCAATGTCATTTATCGTTCCGTCATCATCAGGTTTGGCGGCAGCAACTATGCCAGTTATTGCGCCAATTGCCGACCTGGTTGGCTCAAGTAAAGAAGTCATGGTTGCTGCATTTGCGACAGCATCTGGTTTGGTCAACATGATGGCTCCAACTATCGCGTCGTTGATGGGTGGATTGGCTTTGGCTGGTGTTTCATATCGCGACTGGCTAAAACGCTCAGCTCCAATTATGGCGATATTTGCTATTATCAGCATTACAGTTATTGCAATTTTCGGAGCACTGTAGCCTATGGATAAGAAGCGTACTATTGTAGTAGCGCTCGGTGGTAACGCCCTGCAACGGCAGGGCGAAGCCGCGTCTGAGCAACAACAACGAGTGGCTGATGAAACTGTTCGGCAACTTTTACCGTTAATCCAGGCTGGTCATAACGTAGCAATCGTTCATGGTAATGGTCCTCAGGTTGGCAACATTGTGTTGCACGAAGAGGCGATTAACACGCCAGATGTGCCAAGTTTGCCACTGGAAGATTCTGGCGCTATGAGCCAGGGGTTGATTGGCTTTTGGTTGCAACAGGCTTTTCATGACGCCTTTATGGTTAATCAAATGAACAATCGCGCTGTTAGCGTTATAACTCAAACGATTGTTAGCTTAAGCGATCCAGCATTCCAAAATCCAACCAAGCCAATTGGTCCGTTCTATTCGGAAGACGAGGCAAAAACCGTCGCTAGCGAACGCGGCTACACGGTAAAAGAAGACGCTGGCCGTGGTTGGCGACGCGTCGTTCCTTCGCCAAAACCTCAGACGATTGTTGAGGCTGATGTGATTAAGGCGCTGGTTCATGCTGGCGTGACGGTCGTTTCAACTGGCGGCGGCGGCATTCCTGTTTTGCAAGACGAAACTGGTCAATTAAAAGGCGTCGCTGCGGTTATTGATAAGGACTTCGGCGCGGCAAAATTGGCAGATCTTTTGGACGCCGATACCTTGCTGATTTTGACTTCGGTTGATGCTGCTAAAATTAATTTTGGCAAACCAGATGAGCAATCTCTCGGGGAAGTTTCAATAGAAGAACTTCAAAAGCATATTGACGATGGACAATTTGCGGCAGGTTCGATGTTGCCAAAAACTCAGGCTGCCTTGTCGTTCCTGGATGGAAAGTCGGGGCGTACGGCGATTATTACTTCGCTAGATAAAACCGCTGAAGCCATTAACGGCTCGGCAGGCACGATAGTTAAATCGTAATAAAAATCAAGAAGTTCCTGTGAATGGCGCAGGAGCTTCTTGTGTTTATGTATGTTTTATTTTATAATATGAAATTATGTTGCAATATCTTCGTTCAACAAATAGTGATTCAATAATTAGCCCGCAAGAAAATTTGCAGTCTGGTTCGTGGGTGCGCTGCGAAAGGCCGAGCGACGAAGAGGTCTCGCAATTGCTGACGCTGGGCTTGGATGAGGATTTGATAAGTGACGCGCTTGACCCACACGAGGTGCCGCGTATTGAGTTTGATGATGAGTGGACTTATTTGATTGCGCGACTGCCAGACACTGACGACGATTTTAACGATTTTACCACGCCGATTTTATTCTGCATTAATAAAGATCATATCGTGACGCTGTCTAGAGATAGTTTGGGGCGATTGTGGCAGCCATTTATTGATAAAGTGCGAATTAGGACGGATCGACAAGTTGAGCTTTTGGTGGCGATGGTTGAGGCAATTTCAACGCAATATCAGCGGCGCGTGGCAACGATTAATCGCCAAATGCGAGCGGCTACGGACAGCATTCATACACTGAGAGTTAATGATATTGCCACCCTGGCGGAGTATGAGCGCAAATTGAATGATTATCTTGACGCGTTAATTCCGATGAACTGGGCAATTGAGAGACTTTTGGCGACTCAGAAGTTGCGACTGAAAGCCGATGACAAGGAAGATGTTGAGGATATTTCGATTGATTTGGAGCAGGTGATTGCGCGTTGTAAAAGTTTGTTGAGGACGATTACTAATGTGCGCGACAGCTATAGGGCGGTGATGGATACGCGCCTTAATGAAACAATTCGCCTGTTAACCGTAATTACCGTAGCTTTGACTATTCCGACGATGATCGCTGGATTGTATGGCATGAACGTGCCGGTTCCAGGTGCCGATAATCCATTGATGTTTTGGGCGATTACCGCGATCAGTGTAGTGCTGGCATTCGTTGTGGGCTATTATTTCCTGCGCCGCCGCTAAAGTTTAATTGCAATTCGACAGATTGCTAATATTGCTCGTGTATATTATAATTTTCTCATGATGGTGGGCTATTTTGAACGCAGATCGTTGACTGAAAAGTTGACGCAAGCTCAACGAATGCATAAAAACGGTTGGATTAATTTGACCGGGAGTCTTGATGCTACTCGAGTTTCAAAGGCTTTGTCTCTGTCTGCTAATATTGTTCGTGATGTACTGGACATCCACGAATTACCTCGAGCAGAGTTTTCTGATGGCGTTGAATATATTTTTACGCGCATACCGTTTGGTCAAACTGATTCTGGCAAAACGGCGCCGTTTTTGATTGCAATTAGCGGCGGTCATTATATTACAATATCGCCTCATGTTAAATTTTCACCTCTGGAGGTTAGTGATTATTTATTTAGCACAACCGAACGTCCAGCGGGAGTTTTTGCTGCGAATTTGGCGTATATTATTTCTCAATATGAACAGCGCGTGCATTTGTTAACGGAGCAAATTAGCGATGCCCGTCGGAGACTAAGTCGTCATGAAGTTGAGAATTCGGATTTTATTAAATTTGTCGCAATTGAAGACACACTCAATGAATATCGAAGTAGTTTGGAGGGGATGTCCCGCGTTATTACACAACTAATGGAAAACCGCCGCCATTTATTTAAGACTAGAGATCTGGAAGCCTTGGAGGACGTCGATCTACACATCAGGCAAGTTTTAGTGGCGATCAGTTCCAGTACGCACACAATTTCCAGTATCCAAAACGCTTATTCGACAGTTGCTAATAATACGCTAAACCAACGTATGAAGGCATTGACCGCCATAACAATTCTTCTGGCTATTCCAAACGTTTTTTACGGAATGTATGGAATGAATATCGCGTTACCATTTCAAGGTGAGCCTTGGGCGTACCCGGTTATTACCAGTTTTACGGTGTTGTTGATTTTACTTGTTATGTTTGTTGCTAAGCGACTCCGCTTATTCTAATATAGATATAATAAGCATTTTCAAAATGTTTTTGCTTGACGTGCCAATAAACGTTTGGTAACATTGTTAGCATGTCTCGCGCCGAAGCATTAAATTGCTGATATTAAGTGATAAAGGTCGAAGCGCGTGGGGCTGCACATAATAATAAGGAGTGCAAAACACATGCCAATAGCAATCAAATTTGTGCCATCAAGGCGCAAAAAGATCGCGGTGGATGTGGTGCCTGCCGAATGGCAAACATACATAGCACAATAAAAAGTGCAGTCGCTCCAACGATAGAATAGGGACGACTATAAACAAATCCCGCTCCAAGGCACCGGAGCGGGATTTTGGTTTGTGCGGAAATGTGTTAATCTTTTACTTCAACGCCAGCTTTTTTCAAGGCTTCCTTGACTGATGATTCAATTGAGCCAGAGCTGTCCATCTCAGTGTTTTTTCCATTTATGTAGAAAGTTGGTGTTGCGGCAACGCCGTGTTTGCGACCGAGAGCCATATCGAAGTCGATTTTATTTTTAACCCTGTTGCTGGCAATATCGGTTTTATATTGATCGATATTAAGCTTCAATTGCTCAGCATAAGATTTGAAAATGTTGTCGCGTTCTGTAGTGTTGGCGTTTTTCCAAGCGTCCTGATTTGCATATAGAAGCTCATTCATTTCCCAGAATTTACCCTGCAGGCCAGCAGCTTCAGCTACGGCAGCGGCAGCTCGTGCGTTAGGGTGTGAGCTGGCAATTGGGAAATTACGGAAAATTAATCGAACGTGATCTTTATATTTTTTAGCTAGCGCTTCGGCTTTTGGCGCAGCGGTGCCACAGCCAGGACATTGGTAGTCGGCGTATTCGATAATTGTTACTTTGGCGTCTTTGCTACCAATTTCATGATCCGCGATATTGCCATTTCTTGATTCTGCGCTGATAGCCGTGTTCAGCTGATCGTTGTTGATGTCGCTAATGTTTAGTCGATTTTGTGTCGAAATATAAACCATTCCGCCAACAATTGCCACTACAATAATTGCAAAAATTATCCAGCTTTTCTTATTCATTTTACCTCCATTTACTCTAGTAAGTATAGCACGGAATGCGGTACAATAAAACTATGACGATTGTGCTAATTTTTGGATATTTGGTTACTTTGGCGGTTTTGCTGATAGTGCTGGGAGTTCAGCCGAAAACGTCTTCGCATAGTCAATTTGAGCTGCGGCGGAGAAGTGGACTAGGCGATGAAAAGGCTAAAATTCTTTTGCGACAAAGAGAATTTTTACGAGATATTATTTCACTGCAGCGCGCCGTGGCTTCTTTATGTTTGGTAATTTTAAGTGTTATTAGCGTTTATTTGTTCAATTGGGCGGCTGGGCTCATTTTGTCAATTATAATAGCCCTGGAAATCGGAGCTGTCGCGCGGGTTGGTTTGTGGCAAAAGTATTCACAGCAGCTTTATGAAAAATACGAACCGCTAATTTTAACGACAATTGAGCGACATCAAGTAATTTTGTCACTAATTCGTTCGGTGTCGCCAGTTGTTGGTGATAGTCGGGTGATTGAATCGAAAGAAGAATTGCTGGAAATGGTGGCTCAATCCAGCGGAGCGATTTCACCTTCTGAGAAAAAGCTTATTACTAACGGACTGAAGTTCAACGATATGAAGGTCGAGGAAATTATGACGCCGCGAAGCATGATTGAATCGGTACCTATGAATGAACTCCTCGGGCCGCTAGTGCTTGATGATCTTCATAAAAAAGGGTATAGCAGATTTCCTGTCATTGACGGCGACATCGACCATGTTGTTGGCATGTTGAGAATTCAGGATTTGTTGACGATTGATCGCAAAGCAAAATCTCATCGTGCGGAAACAGTCATGAGTAAAGAAGTCTATTATATTCGTGAAAATCAAACCCTGCAGCATGCCTTAGCCGCATTTTTGAAGACTCAGCACCACTTGTTTATTGTTATAAATGAGTTTCGAGAAACAGTTGGTCTACTGAGCTTGGAAGACGTAATTGAAGCGCTATTAGGTCAGAAAATCATCGACGAATATGATATCTATGGAGATGTCCGTAAGGCCGCCACGGCTAATCCGCAGAAAAATAATTTGCCCACAAAAACTCGACGAGATGTTTAATTCTGGGAATTTGCCCAGATTATGCTATAATAACAGATATGAAAAATAGAATTTTGGCGGCAGAAACTTCTAAAAAAGTTGGTGAAAATATTACAGTTGCGGGCTGGGTTCATTCCAGGCGTGATCATGGCGGATTGATTTTTATTGATTTGCGCGACCATACAGGCTTGGTTCAGTTGGTCATTAATCCTGACAGAAAAGATGTTTTTTCTTTGGCGGAAAGTTTGCGAGATGAATTCGTGGTTCGTGCTTGTGGCGTGGTTGCGGAGCGTGGCGAAGGTCTGAAAAATCCAAATATTGCCAGTGGCGATGTGGAAATTGTTGTGGACAATTTGGAGATTTTGAATCGTGCTGAAACCTTGCCGATTCAGCCATTTGCCGAGGATAATCAAGCTGGCGAAGAACTAAGATTCAAATATCGTTATCTTGATTTGCGTCGTCCAAAAATGCAAAACATGCTTAAAAAACGCGCCGAAATGTATCGTCGAACCCATGAATATATGGACAATCGAGATTTTATTGAAATTCAAACGCCAATTTTGGCTAACTCAAGTCCTGAGGGTGCGCGTGATTTTCTGATTCCGAGTCGTTTGCAGGAAGGGAAGTTTTACGCCTTGCCACAAGCTCCGCAGCAGTTTAAGCAGCTGCTGATGGTTGGTGGCGTGCCGCGTTATTATCAGTTGGCGGCTTGTTTCCGCGACGAAGATCCGCGAGCAGATCGCTTGTATGGCGAGTTTTATCAGCTTGATTTGGAGATGAGTTTTGCTGAAAATGGCGAAGAAGTTCGCACTGAAGTTGAGCCTTTGATGAAGCAATTGGCAACTGATTTTGCTGGTAAAAAATTGTTGGATTTGAGCGATTTGGCGGTTGGTGATGGCAGTTCAATTCCGCGAATTTCGTATCGCGACGCCATGGAAACTTACGGTTCTGATAAGCCGGATTTGCGATTTGGTATGGAATTGATAGAGCTGACAGACGTATTCTCGGAGACTGAGTTTGGCGTATTTAAAAATGCTGAATGCATTAAGGCTATTTGCGTAAAAAATGGCGCAAGTTTGAGCCGCAAGCAAATTGACAATTTCACTAACATTGCTAAAAGCGAAGGCGCTGGCGGTTTGGCGTACATTACATATCAAGACGGTGAAGCAAAATCTCCAATTGCGAAATTCTTGAGTGAGAAGGAATTAGCTGATATCCAGCAGAAAACTGGTGCGGTTGATGGCGATGCAGTGTTCTTTGGCGCTGATTCTCGCTCGGTTGTTAACGCGGTATTGGGGCGCTTGCGTAATGAATTTGCCTCGCACTTTAATCTTAAAGACTCGTCGGTCGTGGCGTTTGCTTGGATTATTGATTTTCCGTTTTATGAGTGGGATGAGCGTAGTAAGAAGCTTGACTTTGGACATAATCCGTTCAGTATGCCAAAGGGTGGTTTGCAAGCTCTGGAGTCTGCTGAAACTGACGCTGAAAAATTATCCATTGTCGCTGATCAGTTTGACATGGTGATGAACGGCTATGAGATTTGCTCTGGTGGTGTTCGTAATCATAACCCAGCGGTGCTTTATAAAGTGTTTGGGTTGCTGGGCTTTAGTGAAGCTTACGTTGAAGAAAAGTTTGGTGCTATGCTTGGCGCTTTCAAATATGGTGCGCCACCGCACGCAGGCTGTGCTTTTGGGGTTGATCGTATTTTGATGGAATTGACTGACGAGCAAAACGTTCGCGAAACTCTAGCGTTTCCAAAGAATGGTTCTGGTGTGGATGTGATGATGAATTCACCATCAATTGTCGATCCCGATCAGTTGCGTGAACTGGGACTGTGAATTAGTAGCTTTGAACTGTTGTCGGGATTTTCTAATTGTGCTAACGTGAGGGTATGAAAAAAGCTTTAGTCATCACAGCCATTGTGGCGCTTACGATAGGCGTTGGCGGTGGAGTATGGCTAAAGACTTGTCTGGATGCTCAGGCAGCTGCTGGAGCGGCTCAGGAACAAAAACAACCGAAGAGTAAATATGATGTTGGCCCACCAGATGCACAAGAAATATTGGAGTTGGTAAATCAGGAACGGCAGAGGGTTGGAGTAAAGCCATTGGAAGTTGATCCAAGGATAAATACCAGCGCTCAAGAGAAGGCGGACGATATGGTAAACCGCAACTATCGTGATCATGTATCACCAGAGGGAATGCATGGGTACGAGTTGGTATTTAAACATACAGGCGGGGAATGTAGGCGTGCCGGCGAGAACCTAACCTGGCGAACAGATAACAGCTCAGATACATCCCGAGACGCCTTTAACTGGTGGATGAGTTCAGAACCACACAGGAAGGCTCTACAAAATCCTAAGTATACGAAAACAGGCATAGGCGTAAAGAACGGTGTCGTCGTTCAACACTTCTGTGAACTCAAATAAGTAACATCTTCTACTAAGTCTCTCTCCTTATATAACAAAATAAGGAGATTTTTTATGGGTTGTAAAATGGCTAAATCCTAATCCCCAGCCATGCCGCCAAAATGTCGCCTGCAAAGTAGGCTAATCCTGCTGCAATTGCCCCAAGAAGTAACGTGATTCCTGCCGATTGCCAAGGTGATTGTTTACTGACTTTGCCCTTGATGAAGCCGATTGCTAAGAATGTTGCCGCAGTTAGCGCTGAGCTAACATAGAATAATACCGCGTTTGGCGCCTTTAAGTTTGCAATTACGTCAATCAAATATGGCAATACTGGTACGCTACCGACCACCACGAAAGCTAAGAATGTTACTGCGCCTATGATCTTTGGGGATGAGCGTTTTTGGCTGTCGCGAACAGATTCTTCGTGTTCTGCGCTTGCTGCTAAATATGCACTAGATCCCATTGAAAAACCGTCTGCTATTAAATTGGCAATTCCTAATATAAGAATGACTGAGCTGGATATTCCAGCCCCGGCCGAGGCTGCTACAACAGCAAATGTAGTTACTGTTCCGTCGACGGCGCCGTAAACAAATTCTGGTATATATCGTTTGAAAAAATCTTGCATAACCTCATCAGTTTATCATATTAAGATCTGTTTTCGGTAATATCATTGACAATTTAATAAGCTTATGCTATAGTGAAATAGTTAGATTATCTAATACAAACAATTTAACAAGCATGCTAAAATAAACATAACAAATATAAACTTTTGCAGAAAGGTAAAGCGTGGAAGATATCCAAACAGCCATCGTTTTATTATCAATCATCGTAGGATTGTTGTCGGTTATTATCGTAACGCTACTGGCAGTGGTCATCGCCTTGTTGGTAAGACTTAATACGGTCATGAAAAGCGTTAGTAAAATTACAACTAACGTAGCTAGTGCAACTGAGTGGTTGTCGCCAACAAAAGTTTTTAGTGAAATATCAGGTTTATTTCGTAAAAAATAATTAAAAAAGGAGTAAATATATGAAAAAAGTTTTAGCAATTATCGGAGCGGTAGCAGCAGGTTTTACAGCTGGAATTTTAACTGCACCAAAGAGCGGCAAGGAAACAAGGAAAGACTTGAAGGATAAAGCTGTAAAAATGAAATCCGACACTGAAAAAGTAGCTTGCAAAGCGACTGCCGCAGCAAAAGACAGTGTAGACTCATTGAAAGCTGGCTCTCAGAAAGTTGGAGACGCTGTAGTAGAAACCGCAAAAGATGTTAAGGGCAACGTCGAAAAACGTTTCAAGTAATATTTGACTCTATTCAAGAAGACGTGAGATAATATAAGTGATGAAAAAAGTTACTTTCTATCTCGCGTCTTTTTTGATTGCTTCTAGTTTGTTAGTGACGCCACGGGCAGTTGAGGCTCAGTCTGTCGATGCTACGGCTGATTCTGAGATTATAAAAACGCTTGATCGAAACTGTAGTTCCGTAAGAGTTGCTATTAAAAACATCCATACCAATGACGCTCTAACTAGGGTAAATGTTGGACAAAGATATAATTCTATTTCTACCAAACTTATGGCCAGGCTGAACGGTCGATTGGCAATCAATAAGCTGGACAGTTCAAAGTTGGTGAATATTACTAATGAGTTCGAGTCGACGAGGCTTAAGTTTAATAGCAATTACAACGATTACGATACTGCTATGACTGATCTTCAGCGCGCAAATTGCTCTAATAATGTGGCGGATTATTATCAAAAATTAACCGTCGCTCGCGAGGCTCGTAATAAACTTTCTGAGGATGCGAAGATCTTGGATGAATTATTAGTGAGATATAAAGAAGAAGTGCAAGTTATTAAAAATTCGTTGTCTGGAGGTTCTAATGAATAGGGCTAAGGAATTATTTCGTAGTTATAAATTTGCTACGTTTATTGGGTTGACTATTGCAATCTCGGTCTTACTAGTATCGATTGCGATGTTTGTGTATTACAAGACTGACGCCTACAGATTGGATTTGAGCCGCCCAGAATACGCTTCTCGCCGTAATCAAATTAGCAAGGATGCGAATGAAAAAAGTCATGAATTTGACACGCAAGGTTCAGTGAACAAGGATACATTGAAGGAATTTTTGGGAATTTATGATAAAGAAGTAGAGAGCGTGAATAAGATCAAAGCGTTTTCTAATGATGTGTTGAGTGATAAAGAATTGGGCTTGTCTAATAATTAATCTTTTATCTTCTGGTTATTGAGGTTGGGGTCGGCAGAGTCGCCAGAAGAACTCCTTCGCGATCAAAGTTTTGTAGTAATCGATGTCGCATTTCAGAGGTAACAGACCATTGATCGGAGGGTTGAGTTTTTCCAGCGATGATCAATTCTGTCCCTCGTCCAGTAATATCGCCGACTGAAACAAACTTAGGTGGATCGATAATTTTCTTTTGCCAAGCTTTTTCTTTAGCTAGTTCTTGACCGGTGGCGTTAATGATGTCCGTAACTGCAGAAATGTCAGAGCTTGGGTCGATATAAATACTAAATCGCGACATGCTATATCCCATAGTTTTATTGATGACGTGTTGAATTGTTCCGTTTGGTATATAGTGAACATTGCCTTCAGAATCACGTATAACAGTGGTGCGAGTGCCCATTCTTTCAACTGTACCGACAGCACCCATAACGTCAACAACGTCGCCAACACGATATTCATTTTCAGCAATTATGAATATACCAGACAGAAAATCTTTAACGAGGGATTGGGCGCCAAATCCTAATGCCACACCGATTATGCCAGCACTAGCGAATAGGGGCGATAAATCAAATAGAAATAGCTTATTGGCGATAATTGCGGCGACATAGAAAATTATTATGATTCGCCAGAAACTTCGGGTTAATTGGACGAGTGTTTTTTCGCGCTTTTCTATGTCTTTACGGTGCCAGGAACGATGTTTAGCGGTGGAGCGTATAGAATAATGGATAGTCCAAGATAATAAATATTTCCCCAGAAAATAAACAAAAACAGAGCCGATAATAATGCTGACTGTGTCGATAATGCGCTCACTAATTAACCAGCCAAGGTTATTGCCATGCAGCCATTGACCTAACGTAGAAGAATCTAAAAACTGTTTTATAAGCTTATCCATTATTGATTTAGTATAATAGAAAATATGAGTTTTGTCGATCCGAATCAATTTATTATCACCAGAAAACGTAAGAAGTATAAATTCGCTTTATTCCACAATTCACCTCTATGTTTTGAATTTGACGAGTGGATGAAGCGGGAAGTGAATTGTCTGGAAATCGGTGCTGGAACTGGACTATTCAGCGTGGAGCTTGCATTGCGTCATCCTGAAAAGACCTTTTTAGCAATCGACGTAAAAGGTGATCGATTACAAAAGGGTGCGAAAATTGCTGAAGAAAAAGGGCTGGAGAATGTGTTTTTTGTTCGAGCGCGGGCTGACCAAATAGACCAACTAGTGGAGCAGAATTCTTTGGAGCAAATTTGGGTGACATTTCCTGATCCGTTCCCGAGGAAGCATAGCGCTGGGCGCCGCTTGACTCATCCTAATTTTTTGAAGAAGTATTCTTCATTGCTAAAATCGGACGGATCTTTATTAATTAAACACGACGATCACAATTTTTTCTGCTGGAGCTTGGAGCAATTAGTGGCAGAAAAATGGCAAGTTAAGGAGCTTAGTTTTGATCTTCATGAATCCGCGCTAAATGACGAATATAAAATAATGACGACTTACGAACAAAGGTGGATTAGCGAAGGAAAAACTATTAATTTCGTAAGAGCTACACGCTAATAAATGAAAGAAATATTATGCAATTTAATGATTATTCAACAAAAGCAATTTCTACATTAACAGATAAAGATTCTCATAAATATGGTGACGTCGACGCAAGATTAATGGCGCAGGTTTTGGGGTTGAGCGGCGAATCTGGCGAAGTTATGGAAAAGTTTAAAAAGATCCTGCGTGATAAAAACGGAAAAATCTCAGAAGACGATCGGGATGCGATAATAAAAGAACTCGGCGATGTTTTGTGGTACGTTAATTCTGTGGCTCATTTGCTTGATTGTAGCCTGGAAGAAGTAGCTCGCAGAAATAACGACAAACTGCTCGGCCGCCAGAGTCGTGGAAAGATTCATGGCAGCGGAGATGATCGCTAGTTTTTAGATAATTGCTCGCGAATCCATCCGTCAATCGTACCAGCGCCCATACACAGGACGAGCTTGCCAGAGTTTCTTGCTGTGGTTATTTCTTGCCATAAACTATCGTCTAATTCGGCGAAATGAACTTTTTCTCTGTTAATATTTTTGGCGAGTTGTTGTGGTGTCAGGGTTGGTAAATCTGGATTTTCTCTAGTTAAGTAAGTCGGCAGCCAGTAAATTTCATTGGCATCACGG
>ENA-OWLZ01000282-OWLZ01000282.1-metagenome-genome-assembly--contig:-NODE-282-length-14504-cov-4.279743_pt1 | contig 14504 bp, 9 predicted proteins | sample MGYA00245341_ERZ651117 | MGnify/ENA primary metagenome ERZ651117 (study PRJEB26857, sample SAMEA4031763) | metagenome | biome: human; feature: oral; material: saliva | place: Philippines | collected 2014 | study... | reverse complement strand
GCCTTCAAAGAAGGAAGGAGAAGGGATTTACCTCGTGATTGACCGTATGTCGGTGGAAGATTCCAAAGAGATGCGATCTCGTTTAACGGACTCTTGCGAGACAGCTTTCTATGAAGGCGACGGCAATATGCAACTGATGATACTGCCAGCTAAGCTGACTTACAACTTTTCAACGCGCTTTGAGGCTGACGGCATACGCTTTGAGGAACCCAATGACAATATGTTCTCCTTCAATTCTCCCCTCGGTGTCTGTCCCACATGTGAGGGTTTCGGGCGTATCATAGGGATAGATGAGAAGCTGGTTATCACCGATTCGTCTCTATCTGTATATGATGGATGTGTGCAATGTTGGCATGGTGACAAGATGATATGGTGGAAAGACGAGTTCTGCAGACGTGCTGCAAAGGACAATTTCCCCATTTTCAAACCGTATTATGAGCTGACAAAAGACGAGAAAGAGAGTCTTTGGAAGGGTCTACCAAGCGAAAGAAAGATGGATATACACGACAGAGTGTGCATAGATTCCTTCTTTCAAATGGTCAAAGAGAACCAGTATAAGATTCAATATCGAGTCATGCTGAGTCGATACAGGGGTAAAACGGTGTGTCCAGACTGTCATGGTACGAAGCTAAAGAAGGAAGCTTCATGGGTGAAGATTGGTGGAAAAGCCATCACAGACCTTGTGGATATGCCAATAATCAACCTCAAAGAATGGTTTGATAAGCTCAAACTGACTGACCATGAACAGGAAGTTAGCAAGCGATTGATGACAGAAATAAAGAACAGACTACAGTTCTTGCTGGATGTTGGATTAGGTTATTTGACGCTCAACCGCCAGTCTAACTCCCTCAGTGGTGGTGAAAGTCAGCGTATAAACCTCACTACTTCACTTGGTTCTTCGCTCGTTGGCTCTCTTTACATCCTCGATGAACCGTCAATAGGACTGCACAGTCGTGACACCGACCGCCTCATTCATGTGCTGAAAGAACTACAGGCACTGGGCAATACGGTCATTGTTGTGGAGCATGATGAGGAGATTATGCGTGCTGCAGACTATCTTATAGACGTCGGACCAGATGCAGGAAGACTCGGAGGAGAGATTGTTTTCGAAGGAAAAGTAAGTGATATAAAACGAACTGATGGTAAGAAAGATGCTGAAACACAGCAGTTGCTGGAGAAATATCCACGTTCTTACACCATAAAATACCTCACCGGAACTGAAGTTATAGATGTGCCGAAGAGCCGAAGACCATGGAATATGGCAATAGAACTCAAGGGTGCACGCATGAACAACCTCAAAGGGGTTGACGTGAAGTTCCCCTTGAACGTGCTGACAGTGGTCACTGGCGTCAGCGGAAGTGGTAAATCCTCGCTCGTAAAGGGTATCCTCTACCCTGCTATGAAGCGTCATTTGGATGAAGTTGCCGACTTCCCAGGTGAATATTCATCCCTTGGTGGCGACTGGAAACAGATAAAACATGTGGAATTTGTTGACCAGAACCCTATCGGAAGGAGTACTCGTTCGAATCCAGCTACCTATGTTAAGGCGTATGATGAGATAAGAAAGCTCTTTGCCGAGCAGCCTCTTTCAAAGCAGATGGGCTTCACACCGCAGTTTTTCTCCTTCAATGCAGAGGGCGGAAGATGTGAGGAATGTAAGGGAGCAGGCGTCATCACGGTGGAGATGCAGTTCATGGCAGACCTTGTACTGGAGTGTGAAGAGTGTCACGGACAGCGCTTCAAACGTGAGATTCTTGATGTTCAGTTCCATGGAAAGAACATCAATGACGTGCTGAACATGACTGTTTCGGAAGCTATACAGTTCTTTGGAGAGCACAAACGCAAGGCGATTGTCAACCGACTGAAGCCACTTGAGGATGTTGGACTGGGGTACATCAAACTCGGACAAAGCTCTTCAACCCTCTCAGGTGGTGAGAATCAGCGCGTTAAACTGGCTTATTTCATTGGTCAGGAGCAGCAACAAGCCACGCTCTTCATCTTTGATGAGCCAACAACGGGTCTGCATTTCCATGATATTCAACGATTGCTTCAGGCTTTCAATGCCCTGATTGAACGTGGACATACGGTGCTTGTCATTGAACATAACCTTGATGTTATCAAGTGTGCTGACCATGTTATCGACCTGGGACCTGATGGTGGAGACAAGGGAGGACGCCTTGTTGTGGCAGGAACACCAGAAGATGTGGCGAAATGTAAGGAGAGTCTGACGGGTAAATATCTGAAAGATAAACTCTGAAAAAGTATTTACAAAACAACACTTCACCATTGACAGCATTTCAAGGTATTTACGATAAAAACCGACTTTGTAACCTATAGATTATCAACAGGTTACAGATAGGCTTGTAAAAGACGCCCTTTTGCATTGCAAAAGATGCCCTTTTACACATCAAAAGGTGCTCTTTTACATTGTAAAAGGGCACCTTTCACTATGCAAAAGGGCATCTATTGGTTTTTAGACTATGAATAATCCTTACATCGTCTGTTGTTAACAGGATTTCTGATGGTTATGAAACAAGAAGTGTTGGTAGGACTTAAGCCTACGAACAAGGGGAAAACTGTAGGGGCAGATGCTGCCGTTCCATCCGATAATCACTTGATATTGCGGACGAATAGCAGCATCTGTCCCTACTCATGAATCGTAAAAAGAAACGTAATGTTTCATCGTTTCGTCAGTCAAACATTACAATGACGACCCGAAACACAAGATAATCACACTCCGCTTCGTTCAGGAAACGCACTTAAATACTGCACAAAAAAAGCAGGACTGCTGCAAAAAGCTTTGCACAGTCCTGCTTTTTAAATTGTTATTTCTTATGCAACCTTCTCCAAACGCTTCATCATGAGGAACATGAAAGATGCCGAAACAAGGCAGAGAACAATAAATACTGTCCAAACAACGGTCAGAGAGAGATCGCCCCAAAGATAACCACCGACACTCACAAGGATGTTACCGATGGCTGTGGCAACGAACCATCCGCCCATCATAGCACCCTTATACTTAGGAGGAGCAACCTTACTTACGAAGCTGATACCCATTGGGCTGAGCAGTAACTCACCGAAAGTGAGGACGAGGTAAGTACCAATCAGCCAGTTAGCTGATGCAAAAGGAACGGTCTCACCTGCTGCTTTAGCCAGCTTTTGCTCGTGTGGTGTGAGCAATCCCTGCGATGCAAGAACCATCAAAAGGTATGCACAACCAGCCACAATCATACCGTAAGCAATCTTACGAGGCGCAGATGGCTCCTTACCTTTGGCTGCAAGAGAACCGAAAATAGCCATACTGATTGGTGTGAGGGCTACTACATAGAACGGATTAAACTGCTGGAAGATAGGTGCACTAACCTCAACCTGACCATCAATATTCATGTATTTATAAGCCAACACAGCTATTGCTGCAAGGATAACAGCGCATGCAATACCCTTCGCCTTGGTTGTCTTGCTCTGGAACAATGCCATGATAGAATATACAATGAAGACAATCATCACGAGATTGACCACGTCAAACGCCATACTCTGTACACCAGTTGATGTCGGACTGACGAACTCATCAGCGAAATAAGTCAGTGTCAGACCATTCTGATGGAATGCCATCCAGAAGAAGATAACGACTGCAAAGACAAGACATAGAGCCACAATACGCTCCTTAGTCTGCTGAGGAGTAAGCTCTTCAACGGCTGCTGCAGCTGCTTTTTCAGTCTTCTTCGTACCGCCTTCCACGTGTTTGAAGGTGCTGCGGAAAGCATAATAGATACCCATTGACACAATCAGCGATACGCAAGCTACGGCAAATGAGAAGTGATAAGCATCATTTCCTGCATAACCAAGCGATGTCTCAGCCCATTCTTTAATCTTTACGGCAGCTGTAGGAGCAAAGAGTGCACCGATATTGATAGCCATGTAGAAGATAGAGAACGCCGAATCGCGCTTGCTTGCCAGCTCTGGTGTGTCGTAAAGGTTACCCACCATCACCTGCAAATTACCCTTAAAGAGTCCTGTACCGAAGCTGATAAGGAGCAAAGCTGCCAGCATTGCACCGAAAGCAACCGTACCTCCACCCAACGGAACGGACAAGAACAGATAGCCAGCGAACATGACAATGATACCAATCGTTACCATTTTGCCATATCCAAACTTATCTGCCATGATACCACCTATCAACGGAAGGAAGTAAACAAGACCAAGAAAGATACTGTAGATCAGCCCGGCAGTACCCGGTTCCAATCCAAAATTCGCTCTCAAAAACAACGCAAAGACAGCTATCATGGTGTAATAGCCGAATCGCTCGCCTGTGTTGGCCAATGCCAATGCATACAAAGCTTTAGGTTGGTTTTCAAACATAATTTAAAATTTTAGGCTAATATTAATATTTTGTTTTCGTTATATCAAAGAGATAAGCAGCCTTTATGACAACGTTTCCAAAGTTAGATTTACCGAAATAGTCCCTCTTTGAACTGCCGTAAATATTACCTAAACCATAGTAATAACGGGCTTCAAGAAGGAAATGTCCTATGTGTTGGTTGCTCCATTCAGCTCCAATACCGGCTGCAATACCGTAATCAAACTTCTTTTCTACGGGCTTTGTCTCTTGTTCTATGTTCGGATTGCTACGTCCAGTGCCGTTTGTTGCAAGGTTCGGAGTGACGTAATTCTTCTTTGTTGACTCACTCAGATAGAGTCCGAGTTGCGGTCCTGCTTGGAAAAAGAAGTTGAATCCGCTTTGTTCCTTGCCCCATGCGAGGTGTGCAAAGACTGGTATCTGAATATAATTGATGGTACGAGAGTACTCTTCAGCAAGTCCGTTGCTGTTGATTACCTTCTGATCTGTACCCGTAAGGATCTTCTCTTTCCATCCAATAGAGGCATAATTGACCTCTCCATAGACGGAACAGACGGTGTTGAAGTACTTCTCACACACGTATCGGAAGCTCAATCCTCCTGTCAATCCACCGTGTAACGACTGCGAAACCTTCGGGTCGAATCCAACGTTTGACAGTACATAACCAGCGTTAACACCTACTGAAAGGTCGTTACGGTGCTGCCCTATCTGCGCATTTGCTGACAATGGAGCAGCCAAGATGAGGACAATGAATAGCTTTAAGATTCTCATTCTTTTATTAAAACATATCCTGTTTGGTTCTCCTTAGGCTTAATAGACGAGGTTCTCCATCGTCTGATCGGTCTTGAAATGAACCAACTGGAAGTTGTCATTGACATATCCGCCCTGTCCAACACGTACGAAGTTGTAACGAGTCTGCAAAGGTTTATACTTCACTTCAGAGGCTGTTCCCTTGAAATTCTTGCCATGTTGCTTCAAACCACGTACGAAAAACTCAGCCTGATCATAGCCAGTTATAGCCATACGGGGGATATATTGCTTTGCCATTGGCTCATTATACTGTTCTTGATACAGTGCTTCCAGCTCCTTAGTCTTGTCCGCTGCCTTATTATAATAATAGGTAGTAGGGATGTAAGTGTTGTACTTGAAGAAGTAATCGAGGTCATAATCCTGGTAAACGAACCACTGACTATAGCCGTAAAGACTGATGGCAATACCTGGACGTGCCTTCTTTAGCTGTGCCAACTTAGCAAAAACCTCATTGAGTTGTGGGCTTTTCTCAGAGTTAACAACCACTACATTCGGGCGGGAAGCATCGAAATGCTTTGCAAAGTCAGCCGAAGAAGAGCTCGTACTGGTAAGATCATACTTGATTTTCTGCAGGTCTAACTGCTTACGCAATGATGATGTGAAGGCCCCAACCTGACTGTTTGCATCGTTACAGTTGATGAAAACAGGGTGATGAGACTTCTGGAAACGCTCCAAGAAACATGCTATCGCCTTATTGTTCAGCGTCTCTTCAGTCTGATAAACCTGGAAAATGTTAGGGTTTGTCTCGACCTCATTGCCTGTAATAGAGAATGGAATGACTAATTTAATATTGTTGTTCCGGCAGAAATCAGCCAATGGTTTCACCTGATCAGAGTACAATGGACCAAAGATTATGTCCAGATTGGGTGCGTTTTTATCGGTAAGTGTCACACGAATGTCAGCCCCTTTCGGTACATTCCACGCATGAACTTCAGTCGTTATGCCCTCACTTTTCAATTGGTTCAGTGCCAATAAGATACCACGATAGTATTCAATCATACGTTTACCATCGCCATCTTGATTGTGAAGGGGTAACATTACACCGACGCGAATAGCATTAACAGGCTTCACTTTGTTATTATCAGTAGCCTTCGCCGTTACCTTTCGGCTGTCTTTCGTAGCCACTGTACCATCAGGATTGAAGTCTCCTTCCTTTGCAAAAGGTACAAAAATCAAGTCACCTTTCTTCAGTTCATATCCTGTTTGCTTCATTACTGGGTTCGCATCGATGAGCTGTTGGATGCTAATTCCGTATTCTTTAGCTATTCCGAACACTGTTTCACGACGCTTTACCTTATGTTGATCACGCCATTGAACGCTCTGTGCCATCACAGTAAAGCTGAAAGTCACAGCGAAAACCAGCAAAAGATATTTCAAATAACTTCTCATTCAAATGTATTTTTGGGTTTATACAAGTGCAAATATACAAAAGAAATCTGGAAAGAAAAGGTGTAAAATCAAAAAAAAGCTAAATAAAGTATGACATAATAAAGAATAAAGTGCCTGTTCTTCAATCTCTTGTTGATGTGAAAAAAAATACGTATATTTGCACGAATGTACAATTTGGAGGATAAAAAAATGAAGGAAATAAACTATAGAATAATAACTTTAGCATTGCTATCGGTTCTCTTTTTCATGCCGATACACGCACAGAACTGTCAGCCATCAGGCACATATACTGACGCATCGGGCGAAAAAAACACGATAGCAGCAGGTGATACTTATGCTGCTTCAGCCCCTCTCAGTGTGTCATTTACTGCCAATCCTGTTGCAGGAATCAATCCTAACACACGCTATGAGTGGCATTTTTTTTCACAGGATAATCCCCGTAACGCCTTACTTGTGCGCTATGAAGAGAATACAGACTATACTTTTACGAAGGCAGGGACGACACTTGTCTATCTATATGAGATCCTTGACGGTGATACAACACGCTATGATGCCATCAATATATCCATAAGTGAGAGCAGTTTACAGATGCCTAACGCCTTTACTCCTAATGGTGACGGCATCAATGATGTGTATAGAGCGAAGCCAGGGTACAAGAGTATCGTGGAATTTAGGGCTGTTATCTTCAACAGATGGGGACAGAAGCTCTACGAATGGACCGACCCGGCAGGTGGATGGGACGGTAAATACAAAGGTAAAGACGTGGCACAAGGCACTTATTTCGTGAATGTTACAGCAAAAGGAGCTGATGGAAAGGTGTTCAATATCAAGCGGGATGTAAACCTGTTAAGGGGATATTCGCAGACAACACCAAATAATTAGACATTCAGAAAACAATATATCGGTATTTAAAGACCAATAGACAAGTAGTTAAAAAACAATATATCGGTATTTAAAGACCAATAGACAAGTAGTTAAAAGACAATAGACAGGTATTTAGAAAACAATAAATGGATATTTAAAATCCAACAGATAGACATTCAGAATACCAATTAATGGATAATCAAAAATCAATAAATAGGTATTAAGAAACCAATTAATGGATATTTAAAATCCGATAGATAGGCATTCAAGAAACAATAAATAGGTACTCAAAAACCTTGTGCTTACAGCATGATAGATGCTCTTTTGGCACTTAGTTTGTAGTTCTTATTCCCAAATAAACAGATACATTATATTATTTTTCAGCAGATAATGAACGATAAAATAGAAGTCTTCGGCGCAAGAGTACACAACCTGAAGAATGTAGATATAACCATTCCACGCACTTCTCTCACTGTTTTTACAGGGCTATCGGGCTCTGGTAAAAGTTCACTTGCTTTTGATACAATCTTTGCAGAGGGGCAACGTCGCTATATAGAGACGTTCTCTGCCTATGCACGTAACTTCCTTGGAGGAATGGAAAGACCTGATGTTGACAAGATAACGGGGCTTTCTCCAGTTATTTCTATCGAACAAAAGACCACTAATAAGAACCCACGTTCAACCGTCGGAACCACCACTGAGATTTATGATTACCTGCGTTTGCTCTTCGCAAGGGCTGGGGAAGCCTACTCATACATGAGTGGTGAGAAGATGGTAAGGTACACTGAAGAGAAAGTTGTGGACATGATCATGAGCGATTATCAGGAACATAAGATCTATATCCTTGCTCCTTTGGTCAGAAATCGTAAGGGTCATTACCGTGAACTGTTCGAACAAATGCGCCGAAAGGGCTACCTTTACATCCGTGTTGACGGCGAAGTGCAGGAGCTGACACGTGGTATGAAGGTTGACAGATACAAGAATCACAACATTGAGGTGGTCATTGACAAGATGAAACTCGGTGGACAGGATGCTGAAACACTGCGGGAACGACTCTCAAAGACCGTCTCTACTGCAATGAAGCAGGGTGATGGACTCATCATGATACTTGATAATGAGAGTGGAGAAGCCAAGTTTTTCTCAAAAAGGCTTATGGATCCTATAACGGGAATAGCCTATAAGGACCCTGCACCGAACATTTTCTCATTCAATTCTCCTGAAGGAGCGTGCCCACATTGCAAGGGTTTGGGTGTCATTGATGAGATAGATTTGAAGAAAGTCATACCAGATACGAAGCAAAACATCTATTCTGGTGCAATCATTCCTTTAGGAAAATACAAGAACCAGATGATATTCTGGCAGATAGAATCAATACTAAAGAAGTATGATTGTACACTGAAGACCCCCGTAAAGGACATCCCTAAGGAGGCAATGGATGAGGTTTTATATGGTTCATTGGACAAGTTGAAGATTGCAAAGGAGCTTGTTCACACCACATCCGATTACTTTGTTTCCTTCGATGGTATCATCAAGTATCTTTCAACAGTGATGGAAAACGATGATTCAAGTGCAGGAAAGAAGTGGGCAGATCAGTTCATTGCTGAGGCTCCATGCCCTGAATGCCATGGCCAGAGACTGAATCGTGAGGCGCTGTCTTATAAGATTTGGGACAAGAACATTGCTGAATTGGCAAGCATGGACATAACAGAACTGAAGGAATGGACCGACCATGTGGAGGAACACATGGACGAAAAGCAGAAGCGTATAGCATCGGAGATTGTGAAAGAGATACGCAAGCGCATCAACTTTCTTCTGGAAGTGGGACTTGATTATCTGTCACTGAACCGACAGAGTGCGACCCTTTCGGGTGGTGAGAGCCAACGTATACGTCTTGCAACACAGATTGGTTCGCAGCTTGTCAACGTCCTTTACATCCTTGATGAGCCTTCGATAGGTTTGCATCAGCGTGACAATGAACGGCTCATCAACTCCTTGAAGGAGCTAAGAGACATGGGCAACACGGTCATTGTCGTTGAACACGATGAAGATATGATGCGTGCTGCCGACTGGATTGTGGACATTGGTCCTAAGGCTGGGCGTAAAGGAGGCGAAGTTGTGTTCCAAGGTAAACCCTCAGACATGCTGAAGACACACACACTTACAGCCCAATATCTGAACGGAGAATGTATCATTGAAGTTCCAAAGGAACGAAGAAAGGGTAACGGTAAGGATATCAAGCTGATAGGATGTACGGGTAATAACCTTAAAAACGTGGATGTCTGCTTCCCACTTGGCGACCTAATCGTCGTCACAGGCGTGTCAGGTTCAGGTAAGAGTACGCTCATCAATGAGACACTTCAGCCTATCTTGTCACAACATTTCTATCGTTCTTTGAAGCGACCAATGCATTATAAGGAAATAAAAGGTATTGATAACATAGACAAAGTGGTCAATGTTGACCAGAGTCCTATCGGTAGAACGCCACGCAGTAACCCTGCAACGTACACGGGAGTGTTCTCTGATATCCGTCAACTCTTCGTCAATCTGCCCGAAGCTAAGATACGTGGATACAAGCCGGGACGCTTCTCCTTCAACGTGAAGGGTGGCCGTTGTGAGACATGTGGTGGTAATGGATACAAGACAATAGAGATGAATTTCCTACCCGATGTCATGGTTCCATGTGAAGTATGTCATGGTAAGCGATATAACCGTGAGACATTAGAGGTTCGCTTTAAGGGAAAATCCATTGCTGACGTGCTGGATATGACGGTTAATATGGCTGTAGAATTCTTTGAGAACGTACCACAGATTCTTCCAAAGATCAAAGCTTTACAGGATGTAGGCTTAGGTTATATCAAGCTCGGACAAAGCTCTACTACCCTTTCTGGTGGTGAAAGTCAGCGTGTGAAGCTTGCAACAGAACTCTCAAAGCGCGACACAGGCAAGACACTCTACATCCTTGATGAACCTACAACGGGCCTTCACTTTGAGGATATACGTATCTTGATGGATGTATTACAGAAGCTTGTAGACCGTGGTAACACTGTTCTCATCATCGAACACAACCTGGATGTCATCAAACTTGCCGACTATATCATCGACATGGGACCCGAAGGAGGACGCGGAGGAGGCCGTGTGCTGGCATGTGGAACGCCCGAAGAGGTTGCAAAGAACAAAGAGAGCTATACCTCACGCTTCCTTGATAAGGTGCTGAAGGGTGCTAAACGGAAATAAGGAAATACTCTTACATTTTTCGAAAGACAAAAGACCGAAAAACAAAAGAAAACAGATAAAAACAGAGTTTGTAATCATCAGAAATTCAATTGGTTACAAACAGCAAAGTAAAAGGTGCCCTTTTGCATTGTAAAAGGGCACCTTTTGAACAGTAAAAGACGCCCTTTTGAATTGCAAAAGGGCGTCTTTTAGAATGCAAAAGAGCATCTATTGGAATCAGTACTACGAAATTATATTACACGTACTGTATGCGTTTCCGTAATTACTGACGCTTAGACAACTCCTTATCGATGTGTGCGACAGCGTGGTTTGACTGATGCTCGAATGAGTCGAGGATATCCTGGACGTTTCTTTCTTCCTCTACTTGCTCGTCGATATACTTATCAATGAAGTTCTGAGAAGCACGATCCTTCTCCTCGTCAGCTACGTCAGCAAGTACATTGATCATCTCTGTAACATTCTGTTCATGTGCCAAAGTGTCTATAAAGATCTCTTTTGCATCCTTCCAGTTGGTCTTAACGGCATCAATAGCAGTCAGTTTAACCTCACCACCACGCATAAGTACGAAGTTTGAGATGTCCATTGCGTGCTGTTTTTCCTCTTCTGCCTGCTTATACATCCAGTTTGCGAAACCCTTCCAGCCCTCTTTACGGAACCAGAATGCCATCTGTAGATAAATGTTTGATGACCATAACTCTGCTACAATCTGCTTGTTGAATGCGTCTTGCATTCTCTGTGAAATGTTCATAATTGCTTTTTTCTTGTACGGTAATTTATGTTTTATATGTAAACATTACAAGTTTACGGACTGCAAAGTTAGCTTTTTCCCCTTATTCTACCAAATATCTGAAAAGATAACAGCACTATTTAGAAATAAAAAAAATTGCATAAAGCCTCATTTACCTATCCTTTTTCGTCATGAAAAATAGGAAAATGAGGCTTTATGCAATGATCAGTTATATGCCTGGAACAGCTGGTTGACTATTCAATCACAACCATTGTCCATCCGTGTTTATCCTCAACTGTTCCGTACTGGATACCACGAAGCGTCTCATAAAGCTTGGTTGACCATGGTCCGGGCTTGTCTCCGAAGTTATAAACCTTACCTGTTTCCATGTCATCAAGATGTGAAATTGGCGAGATAACGGCTGCTGTTCCGCATGCACCAGCCTCCTCGAAGCTGTCTAACTCATCCTCAGAGATAGGTCGACGTTCCACTTTCATGCCCAAATCTTCAGCTATCTGCATCAGACTCTTGTTGGTTATAGAAGGCAATATAGAGGTTGATTTCGGCGTAACGTAGGTGTTGTTCTTGATACCAAAGAAGTTTGCAGCACCGCATTCATCAACATATTTCTTCTCTTTTGCATCAAGATAGAACTCAGAAGCATAGCCTTTCTCATGTGCAAGCTTGTTGGCACGCATGGAAGCAGCGTAGTTTCCACCCACCTTATACATACCTGTACCCAACGGAGCAGCACGGTCGAAGTCGCGCACAATGACATATGGATTGCTTGAGAAGCCCCCTTTGAAGTAAGGACCAACAGGAGTAACGAAGATAAGGAAGCAATATTCCGCTGCAGGATGTACCCCTACTTGTGCTGATGTACCAATAAGTAGCGGACGAAGGTACAATGATGCACCGCTTTCATAGGTAGGAATATACTCTTGATTGAGGCGAACAACCTTCTTAACCATCTCTAAGAAGAGCTCAGTAGGCACCTCTGGCATCACAATACCACGGCATGTGTTCTGCAAACGGGCTGCGTTTTCCTCTGGACGGAACACCCTTACCTTGCCATCAGGGCATCTAAAAGCCTTCAAACCTTCGAAAGCTTCCTGTCCATAGTGCAGACATGTGGCTGCCATATGCAGTTTTAAGTATTCGTCGGAGCACACTTCTACCTCGCCCCACTTGCCATCACGGTAATAACAACGTACGTTGTAATCAGTTGGTATATAACCAAATGATAAACTCGCCCAATCTAAATTTTTCATATTATATATCAGTTTAAAAGATAATCTATACGACTCAGATGCAAAAGTAAGCAAAATTCTTCTTACTTGCAACCGATAATTAAGTAATTTGTTGTATGCTTTTCCGGCTTAAGAGGATACAGAACGCCAGACTGTTTACTGTTCAGTCAGTAGCTTTTGTATCTCATCATCCGTATGTTTCAGCTTCTTTTTGCAGAGTTTGATAAGCTCTTGCGCCTTCTTTAGTTGCTCTGCCATGGTGTCAACGTCCAACTCTCCTTGCTCCATCTTTGCTACAATGGCTTCAAGTTGGTGTACTGCTTCTTCGTATTTCATTGTTTCCATTTACTTTTTCCTTGCTTTTTTAATAGGTTTAATACTACTTAATGACACTCTCAACCTCACCGTTTGCCAGCCGAGTGATAATGATATCACCCTTTTTCAGTTCCTTCTGACTCTTGATAGCCTTACCATTGTGAAGCGTAATGCTGTATCCTCGCTTCAGAAGGAGCGTTGGGTCGAGTAGTTCCATGCGCTGACTGAGTAGCTCTAAGTGGTGGTTCGACCTGTTGATGTTCTCTTTTATGCCACTGATAAGTTGCTGAATCATGCGTTCCAAACGTCCTTCCTGCTTCGTACGGACCACTGAAAAGAGCACAGGTATGTGTGAACTAAGGTGCTGAAGACGCATATTCTCACGTTCAATCTTCCTTTTCACACCGTCAATGATGGCTGTCTGTGCACTCTCCACACGTGAAAGTGTGGCTGCAAGACTGTCAATGAGGAAGGCTGCAGCGGCAGTTGGCGTCTTAACGCGTTGGAATGACACCATATCCAGCACACTTTCATCCCGTTCATGACCAATACCTGTGATGACAGGGAGCGGAAAGTTGGCAACATTCTCAGCCAGTAGGAGCGTGTCAAAGCCACTTAAATCAGCCGTTGCACCGCCTCCTCGGATGATAACAACACAGTCATAATCCTCCACTTGTTGGTTAATGGTATCCAAAGCACTGATGATGCTCTGTTCAACTTGCTCTCCCTGCATCACCGCAGGGAATAGTTTTACATGAAAGAAGAGTCCGTATTCATTGTTCATCAGTTGGTTATAGAAGTCTCCATAACCTGCAGCTGTCTCTGAAGAGATGACCGCTATGTGCTGAGTAAACATCGGTAAGCGCAGCTCGTGTTGCAGATCGAACACCCCTTCTGCCTTCAACTGGCGGATGATCTCCTGTCGTTTGCGCATCATATCACCCATCGTAAACTCAGGATTGATATCGTCTACTATCCACGAAAACCCATATTGTGGGTGAAATTGAGCATGAACCTGCAACATAACCTTCATCCCTGCATGTATCGTTTGCCCTGTTATGCGCATGAAATAAGGCTTTATCATCGACCATACATTGCGCCAACACTTTGCTGATGCACGTGCTATGGGGACATTTCCACCCTCTTCCTTTTCTATCAACTCCATGTAACAATGGCCATTACTTTCCCTTGCTTCGGACAATTCAGCCTCTACCCAGTAGGTATGTGCCATCGTGTTGCTGATAACATCAGCCACAAGCGTGTTCAGTTGATAAAGTGAAAGTGCTTTTTTCATGCTTCTTTTTCCCCCTATATATAATAAGGTGTAATGCTAATTACGATGAACTGTCTTTTTCCTTGGTATCATTGCTTCTGCGGTTGATAGGCTTTCCAGAAGTCTGGGATGCCATATCCCATGATATTATCAGGTGTCTTGACATTGCTACTGTTCCTTCTGATGATGTCAATCAGCTCCAAAGCAGTCTTGTTGGGCATGCTTTGCCACAGACAAGCAACCATTCCGGCAACCAATGGACAAGCAAATGAAGTCCCAGTATCG
>ENA-OWLZ01000280-OWLZ01000280.1-metagenome-genome-assembly--contig:-NODE-280-length-14554-cov-11.491896_pt1 | contig 14554 bp, 9 predicted proteins | sample MGYA00245341_ERZ651117 | MGnify/ENA primary metagenome ERZ651117 (study PRJEB26857, sample SAMEA4031763) | metagenome | biome: human; feature: oral; material: saliva | place: Philippines | collected 2014... | reverse complement strand
TGATCACTACAAACCTGTACAAAGTTATATAGTTTATTATCTATGGAGATTGCCTTTGATGGAGAAATAACTACAAAGTCTTGCTCTTGGTCCTCAATAGCATACAGATTTTGTTCAACTTCATTCAGTGTAATACCTTCATATTTATAGGTGCCTACATCAATGGACCAATCCGTATATGTTTTCTCAAATGTATCTGTCATACGTATTGCCTCTCCTTTACGATATCCATTAAAACAAAGTTTCTAATTGACCTGCCATATCCGCTATAAACTCATCAAATTTACAGAGCTCTCGTAGTTCTTGATGTTCCATATCATAACAGGAAATCTTTTTAGATTTAGGGTCCCATACAATTTGCCAATCGTTATACTCTCCTAGTTCTTTAGATAAACGCAATAAATTACGACGCCCTACTTTAAAGGGAATCGTATCAATAAGTGGGAAGAACTCTATAGATATAAAATCGGAGTCTGGTAATTCAAAGTAAAGTTGATTGCCCTCTAAAAAATTCATTAATGCTTTTGGTAATTTAAATGGCTTTAATTGATCCATTTTATTTTGTATATTATGGAACTCAGCAGGCTCTAAAGCTTTAAAATACTCTGCCATTTCCATATCGCCTTTTTCAATAGCAATACTATAGGGACGCATACCATCCTTTTCCGTAATGGTTACATCAGCACCATGTTCTACCAAATATTTACACATCAGTAAATCCACATATCGAGCTGCTACACATAGTGGGGTTGGCTTAAAGGGATATACAGAATCAGGCTTGTTGTAATTAATATCTACACCATTATTAATAAAAAAATCTAAGACCTCATAATTTTTATCTGTAATGGCATTTCTGAAAGCTTTACCACCATATTTCTGTACTGTATGGCCTAAGTCATGAATAATTTGTAGATTCTCATATTTCTTGCCATATAAGGCAGCTTGAAAAGCATCTACATCCACAGAGTTCAAAGCGTGAATATTAGCACCATGAGCTACAACATAGTCTACTATCTCTTGATTACCATACCGAACAGCTAACAAGAAACTTGGATTTTCTTTATCATTTAAATCTGCGCCATGTTCGACCAACCATTTTACACTTGGCAAACAGTCCATTATTAACGCTAATTGTAGAGGTGAATACTCACTATATTTACCAATTTGTATAGGTTTATGAATATCCAAACCATTTTTTAATGCGCTTTCAAGAGCGGTAATATTTCCATTTATAATATCTATCACTAACTCTGGTACAGATTCAAAAGTACCTAAATCCTTAAGATGTATCATATCCCTCTCTCCTATATAATATTTACTTATACCACAACTGGTATAAACTTCTCTTCAAAGGCAGTTAATATACCTAGCAGTTTAGTATCTAAAAACGATAAAGCCTGTTTTCTAATATCCGTTGGAATACCATAATATGCCTGTGCTACACCGCCACAAATAGCAGCAACAGTATCACTGTCACCACCTATTGAGATGGCATTGCAAATGGCATCTTCAAAGTCAGTGGATTCAAAAAAAGCTTGCAATGCTTGTGGCACGGTTCCTTGACAACTTTCATTAAACCTATAGGTATCTCTGATTTCATCTAATGTGAAATCCATGGTGTAATAATGCTGATTAATATAATCTCTGATTTCTTGTATATCTTTACCAATTTTAGCAAAGTATACGGCAACTGCTGTCGCCTCTGCACCTTTCATGCCTTCTGGATGGTTATGAGTGACCTCAGTAACTAATTTAGAAAGAAGCTTTGCTTCGTCCAAACTATGTGCTGCAAATCCAACAGCACTAACTCTCATAGCAGAACCATTACCATAACTATTATATGGCTTTGGATTCTCTGAAAAAATCCATCTATAGAACCGATCACCATAACCATAACCTGGATAACATCTTCCAATCGTCTGCATACATTCCACTGCATCTTTAGAAAGATTTCTGTAATCTGGTTGGCTCATAAAAATGGCCTTTGCTACAGCAAGTGTCATGATACTATCATCAGTTAATACACATTGATCTGTAAAGAAATCAAAGTCCTTCCGTCTAATATTATTAAATTCGAATCGTGAACCAACTATATCACCAATGATTGCTCCTAACATTGTAATCCCTCCCTGAATTTCTTGAATTTATAAGTTAAGCATAATAATCTTATAAAGGAAACACATATAATTCATAATCTGTTGCCCCCGTGTCCTCATAATACATTGGCAAGGTATGTAGGTACTTGAAACTTATACTAGAATATAACCTTTCAGCAGGAACATTTCCCTTAAGAACATCTAGTCGTATCGCTTTTTGATGATTCTGTTTTGCATTCCATCTATAAGGGAATGATAGAATAATCTTACATCTTCAAACTGTTCAATTCGTACTTAGTCTATGATCATAATTTTATCCCGTTTTCCCATTAACTATTTTTTTATTGTATTAACTACATACATAAATGTTCCGCCGTTTCTATCATCAATTTTAGAGTATTCTCTCCACTGTATTGGATATACAGCAGTTAATATAATTGGGCTCTCATTTCCTTTCTTAGTACCCATATTCGTATTAGGTAACCAGTCTAGTACACCAGTTTTTACGGCTCCATTCTCTATGGAAAAAGCTTTATATGAACAATTAGCTTTCATAGGAGGCTTAAGATAAGTCATTTCACTTGTTATTTTTATCGTATATCCTTCAATAAATTTATTCGCCTTATCTCTAAACTCCTCTATACGCATAATATCCTTTAAGTAATTATAACATCCTAAATCTTTTGCACCTTGTTCTTTTAAAGAATATACCTCATCACCTATTCTTACCTTATAAGCTTTTGTTGTATATTTCAATTCAATTGGTATCCATTTACCATCTAAAATGACAAGAATATCTAAATGTAAATTAGGATTAAATTCAGGAACAAATTCTAATCGTATATCACAGTTCGGATACATTGTTTTGATTAACCAAGCCAAACTAAACTGAAAGTCAGCCTCAGAGTAAAATATAGGCCGCCATTGGCTCAAATGATTCATTACTTTATGAATATCTAATATTAATCCCATAATACAATCCTATTCCAGCACCAAATAATATTTAGTTTAATTATATTACATTTATAAGTATAAATATGTACCTCATTAATCACTATTTTGATTAATAAAAAATTGAAAGTCTTCTTTTTTTATTAAAGATAAATCTAAATCACTAGGACTATCTAAATTAATCACTCTTCTTGCATGATTCATAACTAAATCATCATACAAATTTCTAACTAATCTACCATTAGCAAAATTCTCTTTCTTAGACTCACTTTCTCTCTCAAAATATAAGTGGATTATTTTCTTTGCTTCTTCATCCAATTTATAATCATTACGTTTACACATTGAGAGCAAAATTTCATCAAGTTCATTAGGAGTATAATCATCAAATTCTATAAATGTATTAAATCTTGACTTCAACCCTGGATTTGAATCAAAAAAACTATTCATAGGTTCCGTATATCCTGCAACAATAACTACTAAATCATCTCTGTAGTCTTCTAGTGCTTTTGTTAACTCAGTTAAGCATTCTTTCCCATAAGAATCTGATTGATCATTCTCTGTAATACTATAAGCTTCATCTATAAATAAAACGCCACCTTTAGCCTGCTCAACTAGTTTTTTCACTTTAAGAGCTGTTTGTCCCTGATATCCAGCAATTAAATCCGTTCTTGAAACTTCAATAAAATGTCCTTTTGAAAGAAGTCCGAGGCACTTATAAATTCTTCCTACAATACGAGCTACTGTTGTTTTACCTGTCCCCGGATTACCAGTAAAAGCTAAATGTAATGTGTTTTTAACTGAATACAAATTTTTCTTTTGACGTAATGTCTGCACCTTTTGATAAATGATCAAGTCTTGTACTTTGTTTTTTACTTTTTCTAATCCTACAAGTTCATTTAATTCATCTAATAACTCCTGAAGTGTCCTTTTATCATCAGGAGTTTTATGTAAACCGCAAATTTCTTGCAATGTTTTATGACCATAAAACTCAATTAACGTTTTTTTTACATTATGGGCCTTTCGTTTAATATCTAGAGAGTGATTAACATTGTCAACAATCTCTAAAATATTTTTCAAAATTTCTATTGTTGCAGCCTTACTATTTTCATTAACAATCTTATTCGCTAAATTTGTTATTAAACCATGTGCATCTATAGTATTATCTAATATAGTTGAATTTTTAATAAGTTCTTCACCATACTTACTCATCAAATCACCTTCATAATAAGTATCACTAATTCAATAATTACAAGTACTGCTAAACAACTACTCATCAAATATGTAAATTGAACTTTCTTCTTCAATGATTCTATTTTGACCTCATTCAACTGTACTGTATTTTCAAGCATTATTCTCATGTCATCTTTATTTTTTTGAATATCTGTAACAATTTCTGTAATTCGGTCATTACTTTCATCAATTTTCTTTGAATGTTTATTAACCTCCAGGAAAATATAATCAATATCACTAATATGTTCTATCGTTTTCAAAGGCTCAATAAATATTGATATTGATTTCACTGTATTAATTTGACAATCCAATAGATTAAGAATAGATTCTATTTTCTTTGTATAATCAGAAAGATTTTTAGAAATGATTGTTGTATTATTATCAACTATAATTATTTGTTTTTTTAATTCCTGAGACAACGCCTGATTTTGATTGCGTACTTCATTTAATTCATCATTATACTTATCTGATAAGCTTCTATATTTTTGATTAATAGATACAATACCCTCATCTATTTTCTTTGACAGATTAGATATATTATTAGATATTATCTTACTTTCATTCTGAATATGTTTACAGTTATTCCAGATTTTATCAATATCACCAAGATGTTCAAATCCTTCAAGTTTACTCTTAAAAACTTTCAAAACATTAACGATTTTCTCAATATTTTTAACACTCTTATCTATTTTGTTCTGTTGTAAATTTAATTTAGATTGTTGCTCTCTTAATTTCTCATTATGTTGACCTAATAACTCTTGCTGTTTTCTTACATCATTACTAGTTTTTTCAATGGCTTTAACATTTGCAACAATACAAGTAATATAATCCTTATCAAGTGCATCAAGCGCGTTGTATACTTCTCTGAACTCTTTAATTACATTATTACTTGTTGTATTAAGATCCATAAAAAGTTTTTGGATAACACCTAATCTATCATTCAATTCTTCACCAGTTACTTTATGATCAAACCAGTAAAAAAGCCCACCATCAACATCTACCTTATTAATTTTAAGTTCAGATTTAGTTACTTCTGAAAACTCCTTCAAACGGTTTTTAGCTAGCTCAAAATTATGTCTTTTAATAGAAACTTCATTCATTACTTTTTACTCCTATTCTAATAAATCATCTAATTCGTCAGATATAGAATTAATTTTATTTATAGTCGCAATCTCTTCACTATCTATCAAAATATTATTTTTTCTATTTATATTTTCTTTATATGTAAAATCTTCCACAAAGTCTTCCATAATATTACTATAAGAATTCTTCATAATATTTGCTGCTTCTTGATGCCGTCCCATAATATTAGACTGAGCACTCCCTTTATCACGTTCTAGTAAAACTTCATTAACAATTCTTATTTGATGCTGTTTCTCAATAACAGCATTTCCTTTTTCTACTATAGCTGCTTGTGCATATGCTTTTTGTTTTTTTGCTATAAACTTGTCAATTAAATTAATAACAATAGCTCCCACCAAACCCGTTAACAGACTCGCTAAAAACATACCTATCACATTAGCTAAACTGCCTATTAATGGTAGCTCGACTTGCATTCCAGGTACTGTCAATAATAGTTTTTCAAATACCTCACCAAGTATAATAGCACCGCCTGCAACTAATCCGGCTGTAATTATCTTGCCAACTTGAGCCACCTTTATACTAAATGGCTTATCACGATTCTCTTTTGCTTTCAGGTATTTTATAGCATCTATTAAAGATGAAATGCCCACTTTTATTAAGCTACCTATTTTCTTAAATAACCTCACTATAGGACCAAAGATTTCTGTTACAATAGTCCCCAATACACTAGTTGCCCCTACATGTAAAACATTAGATATCTTATTAAAAAATGACTTAATCGACTGTTTTAGTTCCTTAATAAAATTACTAAAAGACATTATTTTACTCTTTAAAAACCGTATAAAACCATTCATAACCTCTTTTAATAGTGAAAATAAAGCAGCTATTGCCATTTGTTTCAAAGCATCCTTACCAGCTTTCTTTGCAGTTTCTGTAGCTACACCTTTCAATATTTCTTTATTTATGGCATTTCTCGCATTCTTATCATGCATTTTCATCTTTTTATCATCTGCATCTAGCTTATTTTGCAAACGCTTATTATTAATTTCTTTCGACTTTCTTTTTTCGATATCTGACATGTTAGATTCATCAATTTTCTTATTAGCACGTTCATTCTGTTTTATAAGGTCCCTCTCTCTGGATTTTCTGTTAGCAATATATGCATCAACACTTTTCTCTTTTTTACTTTTATTTAACGATTCATTAGTAGCCTTAAGATTCTCATCTTTATTAGCCAATTTTTTTGTACTTATTCCTGCTTGTCTTCTACGTGCATTTTCATATAATTCTTTTCTAGAAACCACATGATCTAAATTTGCCTTATCATTTCTATGAATATTTTTACCCGTATATTCATCTTGAAGTTTACCTAATTTTTGCTTTTCTTTCATAGCTTTATTAGCTTTTTTATATTTTGAATCTTTCATAATATCTTTTGCAATATCGTCATAAGATTCGCCTTGATGCTCTCTATCATACTTTTGATTTAAAGTTTCATTAGTCATATCTAATCCAATTTGATTACCAAATTGTGTCCAAATTTCATCAAGAATTACTTTACCCAAAGCATCCGGATTTCCAATCTTCTTTTTTTCTTCTTCTAAAAACTCCAACTCTAAAAACTCTTCCCTAAGCTGATCATCTAACTTCTCTTCTAATTCATCCAAATCAAATGCTTCTATTATTTCATCAGTAGAAATATCATTAGAATTAAGGATTGCATTTCTATTTTCCATTTCTATCTCCCCATTATAATTCCAATATTATAATCCAATACATCACTTCATTTTATTTTCATATTATCACATAAATTAGATAAAACAAAGGACCTGTAATGGAATACAGTTTTACTACATTCTCACTACAAGTCCTTATTCTTAAATAATTATATTGTATCTTTTTTTATCTCTATATGCATAATTGGTCAAAAAATCATCTCCATTTATAAATTAATCAACTTACTAACTCCCATTATTATTTTCCCGATAAAATATCTATTTAGTTTAATTAGTCACAATATCAAGTAGAGACTTATAGCTATCAACAACATCATAAACAACGTCTCCTTTACTGATTGCTTTAAAGTGTTCTCTTGCACAATGTATTTTGGATTCTTCAATCAATCGAAGTTGCATTGAATTCATAGATCCTTTTGTTTCAGCAACAAAATAAATATGTTTTACAGTACCTTCATAAAAAGCTATTGCCCAATCCGGATTATATCTACCAACAGGTGTTGATATATAAAATCCATCAGGCAATTTAACATATACTGCTACATCAGAGTTTATATCCAATTCAGATGCAAAGTTTTTCTCATTTGTTGAGTCATAAATAATATGATCATATAAATGCTTATTAGCTTTCATTGCATTCGTGCCTAAACGTCCTTTAATTGTTGGGTCTGTAAATACATTAGTATCATATTTTTCATCTAATACATCATATGTAATATGCTCAATAATTGCTGTTGCTTTTTCGTCATTTATAAGTGATACAGCTTTAATAATAAACTCTTCTGGATTATCTTTGAATTGATTAAAAGCAGCAGATTCAATACCTTGAAGAATTTGTATAATCGCTTTACGCGTAAGCCCTGTCTCATCTACTAGTTTACCGACTAAATCATATTTAACATTAGTGCTTACAGCATTTTTACTTCCATAAGTTGAAGCAGTTTCTTTTACAAAAGAACCTGATGTTTCTAACTCCTCTTTTGATTTAATCTGCTTCATAGTACCAGATTCAACTTTATAGAAAATTTTTGAAACTTGGAGTTTGCTATCTAAAGCTGAAATTGCATTTCTAACAAGCTCATCCGTATCAAAATCAACTACATATACGGATTTAGAATTTATCTTTTCCCATAAAGCCTTGAATTCAGGCATAGAAACTTTATCTTCGTCTAATTGAAGCTCCACATTATAATTACGCGCATTTTCAAATTTCATCGATTTAGCATCATAAATAGAGTCAATGATTCCTATAACTGCATCCTTGTAGTCAACTACCTCTTCAGCAATTTCTATTAAACCATTAGACTTATCATCATAATATTTATCAGTAAGAGCACCAGTTTTATCAATGTATCTATTTACAATAAGATCAAAATGAATAGCACGTCCCAATTTATCATCTATAACCTGTTCATTATTATGAATATCTTTAATTACTTTTCCAATAAATAATTCAGGTGTGATTGATTTAGGTCTATCAGCAACCGCCTCAGCAATTTCAGCCTGTAAGCCTTTTGCAAAACTATCGTAACTTTCACTAGCTATTACAGTAAGAACGTTTACATTATGTACATCATTACCAAGTACATTCGTATCCATACGTTCTCCATCTTGATTGACACAAAGACGAAGGCCTCGACCTACTTCTTGACGTTTACGCACATCACTACTGCTTTGTTTTAATGTGCAAATCTGAAAGACATTTGGATTATCCCAGCCTTCACGTAACGCTGAGTGAGAAAAGATGAATCTAACAGGTGATTTTATAGGATCTCTATCTAAAAGTAGTTCTTTATTCTTCATAATAAGATCAAAAGCATCAACATCATCAGATGTTTTCTCTTTTTTATCTTTTAACTTAGAGTCAACCATTTTTCCTTTTTTATCAATGGAGAAGTAACCAGCATGTGTAGAAGATTCAGAAATAACATTAATATACTTTAAATACTCATCTTCACCAAATTTTGTTTGAAGATTATCAACAATATCCTTATATTCCTCTTCAAACATATCTGCATAAATACCATTAATAGGATCTCCAGTAGCATTATATTGCTTATACTTTGCTACCTCATCTATAAAAAATAGAGACAATACTTTTATGCCCTTATAAAATAAGTCACGTTCTCTTTCAATATGAGATAAAATCGTTTCTCTTATTTGAATGCGTCGGAGTTGTTCTTCATTTACCTTACCAATTACGTCACCAGCATAAATTTTTATACCATTAATAAACTCTACTGAGTCATCGCGACCATCAATTCTAGATACAACAAATCCCTCTTTATATTCTTCCATTTGTCCTGAGTTATCATAGAGGTTATAACCTTCTGAAACAACTCTAGTTATCTTTCGAATACCTTTAGCACCTTTATAATCAAACTGAATAGTTGCTGTAGGTGCTGATTTTGAAAGATTAATACCTTCGAGATAAACATAACTTTCAGTGGCTGTACTTCCTGATTCAGTAATCCCCTTAACGGAAATCTTTTTAACAAGATGTTTATTGTAAGCTTCTAATGCATCTAACCGATAAATCATGTTATATATACTATCACTCTTATGAGTTGCAGAATAACGAAGAGTCATTAATGGATTAAACTGCTTTAAACTCTCCTTAGTCTGCTTACCTTCTACAGATTGAGGCTCATCAATTATAAGGATTGGATTAGTCTTTGCAATAATATCTATAGGACGACGAGATCTAAACTCATCTAGTTTCATATAAATACGTCTTGCATCCTTTCCTTTTGCATTGAATGCTTGAGAATTGATAATCATAACATTGATAGAACTATCCGATGCAAACCGATCAATTTCAGTTAATTGAGCAGAGTTATAAATAAAGAATCGGATCTTTTTACCATACTCTTCTGCAAAATGTTCTTGTGTAACTTGGAAGGTTTTATAAACACCTTCACGTATAGCAATACTTGGAACAACAATAATAAACTTACTCCAACCATAATGCTTATTAAGCTCATACATTGTTTTGATATATGTATAAGTCTTCCCCACACCAGTCTCCATTTCAATAGTTAGATTATATCGCCCTTCTAACTTATTAGATGGTTGTATTTGATTATCTCTTTGTATTTTCTTTATTCGATTAAGAATTAACTCATCATTTAATTCTTTTACTATTTTTTGATTACTAAAGCCAGTAAAGTCTGTTACTTCTGTCAGTGATTGCTGAATATATCCAGATCCTCTATCAATCATATACGATGGTGTTAAATAAGGCTGCCCTGCAAAAACATCTACTACTGCCTTTGCAGCATCAGCTTGAAATTTTTGATGCTTAAATTGTAGTTTCATGTATAGACCGCCTTAAATAACCTTTATTCTTGTATCTGGAGCTAATGATTTAAAAATCTCTCCAACATTTATTTTAGATGGACTATCTGCAAAACTATTATCTCTAAAGACCGCCCGAAGAGGTTGTTGTTTTGCAATATATTTAACAACTGAATCTGGTATATTTTTATTAAAACATGCTACTAAATCACCATTATTATAATTATGTACAGTACAGCCCTCTATCTCTTCCGAATTATATGGTAACGATAATGGTAAGCCCCATTCAAGTAAACATCCAAATAGTAAATCAATATCATTACGATCAGACTTGATATTTGATTCTAAATTTGAAAGTAGATCTTGTGAATAATCATCTACTAAATAAAATACATTGGTCATATTAGAATCATCTAATTTAAAAACTCGGAATCCAGTATCTAAATATGAATCATTATGAGTAATTCTAGTATTTATAATTTCCCCAACTTTCCTAATACGTTTTTTCCCTATATCACTTATACTCATGTAACCTAATTTTTCAGCAGTTGTACCTTTTTCACATAGTTCTGGCAACTGTATTAAAATAAATTTTCTATTTGATTCTCGCTCCTGATTAAATTCCATTACTGCATGAGCTGTTGTTCCTGATCCAGAGAAAAAATCTAAAATAAGAGAATCATCATTTGTTGATATTTGTATCAATCGTTTTATGAATTCAACAGGTTTAGGATTATCAAAAATACCTTTTGCACCTAGTAACTCTTTCAATACGATAGATGCTTTTTTATTACCTTCAATATCCTGAAAAAGATTTGAAACCTGTTTTGTTCTTCCCTCTAAGTAGTATTTAACATATGGAATCCATATTGACTTCTTAAATCCTTCTACTATAGACAATTCAATATTCTCATTTTTTTCCAAACAATCTTATCATCTTTGAGCAACTTATCATATGATTCTTTTGAAACTCTCCATCGACTAAGATAATTACTAGGCCCAAATGGGTAAACAATACTTCCGTCAGGAGCAGTGATAGAATAAAACATATTTGGTCTATCCTCTCTTCTATCTGCATTACCAGTCTTTCTTAATTGTAGAGTAGAGTATCGTCCCTTAGAATCCTTCTCGTTAAATCTTTTTATATCTTTTTCATCCATATCAATTCCATTCAAAATGAATAATTCAGATTTGGAGTATACTAAACAATAATCTAAAGAACTACCGATTTTATTAGCGTCTTGACCGGTAGTTGTACCAGTAGCACGGGAGATACATCCTACAAAGTTTTTATTACCAAATATTTCATCACATATTTTTATTAAATTAGCAATTTCATTATCATCTATACTCACAAATATTGCACCGTCTTCAGATAATAAATCTCTTGCTAATAAAAGTCTTGAATAAATCATAGAACACCAATCAGAATGAAATCGACCATTACTATCCGTATTTCTGAAAAGCTTATTTCCATAATCATCAATTAAACCTAATTCATCCTCATATTGTTTAATATTAACTCCAAAGTCATCCCGATAAATGAAATCATTGCCCGTATTATATGGAGGATCTATGTATATCATTTTTACTCTACCAAGATAGTTTTCCTGTAAAAGCTTTAATACTTCAAGGTTATCGCCCTCTATATATAAATTCTCAGTATTATTCCAATCAACACTCTCTTCAACACAAGGACGTAACGTTTTACGAATAGGCTTATTAGCTTCAACAATAGCTGCTTTTTTGCCAACCCATGTGAACTCATATGCTTCATCACCATCTATTAATTCGTTGGAAAGCAACTGTTTTAATATTTCAAAGTTTATGGCTTTTTTTAACTTTCCATCTTTATCTCTAGTTTCAGTAATACAAGTAGGAAATAATGATTCGATTTTCTCTATATTTTTTTCAGTCATATCAACTGATTCCATTCGCATTTTTTCCATTATACTATCTCCAATACTTTTCTTAATTTCTTCAACTCAGTATTCATTTCCATTTGTTTATTCAGCTGTTTTTCTCTTCGTATTTTACCTTGTAATATATTAATTTGCTTTTGCAAAGTTTCTATTTCTTTATCACGTTCTACAGACTGTTTCAAACATTCAGTAGCGTTATCAGGTTGCAACTTATCACCAGCAATTTGGCGTACTAAATTTTCATATACATCATCAAGGCTAAGGCCCTCAAGCTTGACTACGAAATCCTTTTCCTCAATCCAATCTGTGTTATAGTATCTTTCTACTTTTGATATTTTCTTTTCTATATTCGTAGTTTCTTTATATCCAATCCAAGCCTGATACTTACCATTGTATTCTAAGATATAAAGAATATGGTATGGAATTACACTATCAATACATTTTAATAAGTCTATATCAACTTGAGGACTATTAAGATTGACTTCAAATACTTCAATCTCTGTTACGTATTTTCCTGCAGACAAATTAGTAGTTGTAGACGCAATTTTATTTCTCCAATAAATAGTCTTTACATGATCTACAAACAATCTTTTTAAAGAAGTCGTAATATTTACATTCTCATAGAACTTAGCTTTAGGAATTCGCCGATTAAATTCTGTAGCTTTTGGTAAACCTAGCATCATATAGCTCCTTCTTATTTTACTACCAAGAAAGAAATGAGCTCAAAATCATCTAAGCCAGATACCACTGAGATAAGTGCAGAGGTTCCACCCGATATAAATAAGCTATCAATATCACTTGCCTCTTTAGTATCGATAATAGAATGAATTGTTTCACGAAGTAGGTTTGATAATTCCTGCATATCTTTCCCATCATTCGTTTCTTCATTAAACTTTTGACACAATTCTACTATTGGTTCTTGTTTGCCTCTACACAATAATCTAATATCATCTAGCAATTGTTTTGGATTTAGATAATCACAAATAATATCTCCTTCCATCCCAATATATACCATATAAAATGGATGAATTATGTTTTGATTATCAATATTTATAGAGTTATTAACATTCTTCAATACAAATATTACACCTTGTGGAAGTTCTTCAGATGATTGAACAACAGCATGTAAGCCTTTTGGTTTTGTATCCATGTCACCATGAGTTTTAATATACTCCAAAAGATCAAGCCTAAACTCATTTAAACCTAAATCCATAATCGAAATACCAGTAGACATATCTTCTATATCGACTACTTCATCTTGCAAACGTTTAAGCTGTTGCTTTCTATACTCTAAATCTCCCTTCTCCTCAGCATTAATAAGATCATCATCCCCTGTTGAAGACATGATAGATATTTTCATCCTTGTTTCTACACGGCCTTTAAGGTTGATATATTCATCTAGATCCATATCAGGCCAGAAGTTAATAAGTTGGATACTTTCATTTTTACTACCAATACGGTCCACACGACCAAATCGTTGGATAATACGCACTGGGTTCCAATGAATATCATAGTTAATAACGCAGTCGCAATCTTGTAAATTTTGACCTTCGGATATACAATCTGTAGCAATTAATATATCAATTTCATCATTACTATCTGGCAATAGAACAGATTTATCTTTTGAAATAGGAGAAAAACATGTCAATACATTATTAAGAGTAGCCTTAAAATTCTTAATAGTAGTTTTACCATCAATAGAGCCAGTTATAACAGCTGTATTAAGTCCATATTTTTCTTTTATATAAGTACTAACATGTTCATATAAATATTCAGCAGTATCTGAAAAAGCAGAAAAAATCAGAACCTTTTTATTATTAGTATTAATTGGATTTTCTATTTTTTTTGATATGACATCAAGCAATTTTTGTAACTTACCATCATATTCAGGTGTTATTACATTCAGCATATTCATTAAATCATCTAAAACTTCAATATCTGAATTGAGCTCTGCTCGCCAAGTTTTATAATCCATATCAGCTAAATCAATTTGAACCTTATTTCCGACAGTAAAATATTCGGTATTACTATCATCTATATCCCACTCTGTATCAGCAGATTCATACATATCAATACTACTTGCACCGTATTGCTCAAATCGGTTTATCTTATCTACAGTATTATTAATTAAACTATAAATACGTTGTAATGTAAGTTGAAAAGAATTAACAGAGCTTTCTAAACGTTTCAACAAATTAACACTCATTAATTTGCGAATACCTTGCTCACGACCTGTTTG
>ENA-OWLZ01000278-OWLZ01000278.1-metagenome-genome-assembly--contig:-NODE-278-length-14611-cov-5.973001_pt1 | contig 14611 bp, 9 predicted proteins | sample MGYA00245341_ERZ651117 | MGnify/ENA primary metagenome ERZ651117 (study PRJEB26857, sample SAMEA4031763) | metagenome | biome: human; feature: oral; material: saliva | place: Philippines | collected 2014 | study... | reverse complement strand
GCTTTCGTTAAGTCTCTTATGACTGACCTTACAAACCTTACTGACGAACAACTTCGTGCCAAAGGTTATATTAAGGGTAAAGAAAAGAAAGAACAAATCATCGGATTCCTTTCTCGTAAAACTGACCCACAAACAATCTACAAAAAGCAATCAATTGACCGTGATGACCTTATCGATATCAGCCAACAATTGGACGTAGCTGCTTTCTTCCGTCAAGAAATGCGTATCAAGCTTAACGATGAAATTGCGCAAGCAATCATGGTTTCTGACGGACGCGAAACTGGTTCTGACGACAAAATCAAAGAAGACAAGATTCGTCCTATTACTAAAGACGAAGACTTCTACACAATCAAAGCGAAATACAATCCAAACGCTATGTTGGACGTATTTGAAATCGTTGCTGAACAAAAGACCAAGATGCTTGGTTCTGGAACACCTACATTGTATGTAAATCCATTGTTCCTTACTAAACTTCGCTTCTTGCGAAACAAGAATGGTAACTGGGTATTCGGTGGTCAACAACCCGCTACTAAAGAATATCTTGCATCATTGATGGGTGTTGCCGATATTGTTGAAAGTAACTTTATTAAAGAACAAGAAATGATCATGGTTAACCTTGCTGACTACCAAATTGGTACTAACAAAGGTGGGGAAGTTAATAGCTTCGAAGACTTCGACATTGACTTCAACAAACACAAATACCTTATCGAAACTCGCTTGTCTGGTGCTCTTGTTCGTGCTAAAGCTGCGGTATACTTTACTCCAGATACAACTGTTGCTCCAAAAGCACACCAAGCTGACGTTCAAGCACAAGCTGCTGGCGCTCAAGCTGCACGTGCAGGAGTTCCTGGAGGCTAAGAATGAAGTATTCGGGTAATGCAGGTTTTCGATTGGAGGATGTTGAAGTAGAACCAGGTGTCTATGAACCGAAAATTGTTGTTAAACCTATTAAGGGTGACTTGATTAACGACACTACGTTTCGTAATCAAAATAACAGCAAATCAACAATAGACAATGTTCAAATCACCAATCGTCTTTCAATCGTTGCCCATCCATTCTTAATGACTCACATCACAAATTTGTTATATGTTACTTTCATGGGTCAAAAGTGGAAAGTTGAGCGTTATGCTATTAAATCTCCACGAATTATTTTGGATTTAGGAGGATTATATAATGAGCAAGCGAATGCATATCCAGGACTTGCTGCAGAAGGCAGTTGATGGTCTTGGAGAACCTTATAAAATCGTCTACAATCCAACCGCAAGTAGCAAATTAACATACCCATGTATTCTCTACAGACGACATGGTATCCATAAGCGACATGCTGATAATACAAGATATTATTCTCATGAAACTTATCAAATTACAATTATTGACAAACGCGTGGATTCTCCGATAATCGATGTTTTATTGGATAATCCCCATTGTCGATATCAACACGAGTTCATAGTAGATAATATGAACCATACTATCTTAGAAATTACAACTGGAGGTAAGGCCTAATGGCAAAACTCGTATTTGACGAAATCGGAAAACGTTTTTATGAAACCGGTGTATCGGAAGCTGTTTTGTATCCTCAAGATGAAACAGGACAATATCCAAAAGGTGTAGCTTGGAACGGTATTACTGCTGCTAACGAATCTCCTACTGGAGCAGAAGCTAGTGAACACTACGCTGACAACATGCTCTTCTTCTCAATCACTGGACCTGAAAAATTCGAAGGTACAATCGAAGCATTCAGTTCGCCAAAAGAATTCGATGCTTGTGATGGTTTGGCAGAACCTGTTAAAGGACTTCGTGCGCATGGACAAGCTCGCCAACCATTTGGATTTGCATTTAAATCAATTCTTGGTAATGACGTAAAAGGTGAAAACTTTGGTTACAAACTCCACCTATGGTACGGATGTAAAGCTGCTCCATCTGAACGCGCTTACGGTACTGTTAATGAATCGCCAGAACCACAAAATCCAAGCTGGTCAGTTAAATCAACTCCGGCTAAAATGGCAGGACAAAAACCTGTATCCGTGTTGACTATTGTTTCAACTGAAGTAGAACCTACTAAGCTTAAAAAGCTCGAAGATGCTCTATATGGTACTGACACAGAACAACCATATTTGCCACTTCCTGACAAAGTTAAAGAACTGTTGTCATAATTAAGAATGGAGGTATTCACTTATGCTTAAACAAAAAGTACAATATGAAGATTTCGATGGAGCTACTCAAGTAGAAACTCTATATTTCAATCTTAACCGTATGGAACTAATTGCTTTGCAATCTCGATATGGAAAAGAAGATATGGCTGCTTACATCGATAAACTTGTCGAAGATAAAGATATCGAAAAGGTTTATGAAATCCTTAACGATATTGTTCTAAGCGCTTATGGTATCCGTTCCGAAGACGGTAAACGTTTCCTCAAGAGCGAAACTATTCGTGAAGAATTCAAACAATCTCTTGCTTATGACGCATTGATTGAAGATTTCCATGATGAAACTCGTAAAGTTCTGGAATCATTTATTGTTGGTATCACTGCGCATATTCGTGGAATTAACAAAGCTGCGAATGCGGTTCAGTAAAATGGGTGAGGGTATGTATTCTACATATCCTCCTTATTTTTAAATTTTTTGAGGTGTGAAATGGGACAAGAATTCTTAACTATTCGTTTAGATGATGTCGAGTATTGGGATGAGGTTAAAGAAGAATTTATTTCTAATCCTGGTAAAGAGGTGACTTTTAGATACACCCTTAAGAATTTGGACAAATGGGAAACTAAATATGAAAAAAGATTCATAGATAATGACGAAAATATAAAAAAAGAAGAAATGTTGGATTTTATAACAATCATTTGTGATGAAGATTTAGATATAGCAATGTTATCCCAAGCTAATATGGAAGAAATTTTAATGTATCTAAAACATACACCATCCGCAACAGTACTTCCAAAAAATAGAAATTCTGGAACAGGATTTTCTAGAAAGAAAATTTTCACGTCTGAAATAATTTATGGATACATGGCGTTAAATCATATTCCTTTTTCATGGGAAGATAGAAATTTAAATAAATTAATAATGCTTCTAAATTGTGTTGGATCTTTACAGGAGCCGCCTAAGAAAATGTCAAGGGCAGAAGCCATGGAAGAACACCGTCGAATTGTTTTAGAAAACCGAAGAAAACAAGAAGAATGGATGAAGCAAAATGAGAAAAAGGTATAAATAATGGCTATAACAGTTTCTGGAGATTTTGGACATTTAGAAAAATTCCTAACAAGACCTCGTACAACCAACATGGATGTCTTGGGTAAAGCTATTGTTAAAGCTTTACAAGACGCTACTCCTAAGAATTCTGGAGAAACCGCAAACTCATGGGGGTATCATGTTATCCCTACGTCGAGAGGTCAGGATTTAGAAATTTATAATACGAATTTAAATAATGGGGTTAATGTTGCTATGTTAATCCATTATGGTCACGGAACCGGAACAGGAGGGTATGTTCCACCAAGACCATATATTGACTCTACAATTAATTCTGTTTATAAGAAAACAATCGACAAGATACTAGAAGATTATTTTAAATAGAAAGGATAGTTCATGGATTATATTTCAATTCAATCTTCCAAAGACGTGATACAACACTTTGGAATCAAAGGAATGAAATGGGGTCATCGCAACCGTAGGGAACATCTAATCAATAGATATATGAACAAAGGTTACGATCCTCATACTGCCGCTTCAAAAGCCGAAAAACGTCTAAAAACTGAAAAGTATTTGAAACGTGCTGCTTTGGGTGCTTATATGGGTTATAAAGGTGCAAACTATATGATCGATAGACAGCGTGCCAAAGAGATTGCTCGTGGTCTTAAGAAAATGAATAATATCAGAGAATCTAATGCTATAACTAAAAAAGATAGGCTCTCTAAAATTAAGGGTGTATCAAAGAAAATTAAAGGCGCTGGTAATAAAATCTCAGATGTTGTTAAAGAAGCCCATAGAAAAGATTTTGATAAATTTAAATCTCAAATGGACGAAGCTATACTTAGAGATGCTGCCAAGAAAGCTGCAAAACAAAAAGTAGGCAGCGACTACGCTGATAATATTCTCTCCATTGCTCAAAAGAAACCTGGAATTCTAGGTCGACGTAAAATGGAGTCTATCGGATCTACTAAAGGCAAACTAGGCAAGATTGCTGAAAATTTCGCTAAAGCTCAATCCCAAGTTAATAAAAATTCTAAAGCAATTGACAAAATTGATATGGAAGCTTTGGAAAGAGTTAAGAAACTTATGAAGAAATAAGAAAGGTAAACTATGGCAGGATATGTAGACGAAAAAGTAGCCAAAGTCACCCTGGACAATAAAGGTTTCTCTAAGAATGCGGACGAAGCAATTGCCGCAATTAATAGATTAAAAGAAGCCTTTGCCAAAGTCAATGGTAAGGACGCTACGAAAAACATAGCCTCAGACATGTCGACTATGAATGATACAATTTCAAAATCGACACAAAAATCTGAGGGACTACTATCTCGCCTTAGAGGAATTTTCTCTCGAAGCACTCAAGACATTGATATGTCTGGTGGCGGACGATCTATCGATAGAATGAATACTGATATTGCTAGCAAGACTGCTAACACGTCATCAATTCTATCCCGTCTAAAGGGTATTTTCCAAAAGGCAGATAATCACGAAGGCTTTCCCAACTCGATTAAGTCAATCGATGGGCTAAATTCTAAAATCGGAGGATTTGACGCAAGTCCTCTATCAAATGCATTTGCTAATGCGGCATCTTCTGTTCAGAACTCATTGTCTGTTATGGATATTGCTTTAGGTAATGTACTTGGCGGAATGATGCAAAAAGCCATGTCTTTCACAGGACAGTTCTTTAGAGGTTATGGCGATGGTTTGGAAGAGTATAAGAACAAACTCGGATCAATCCAAACAATCATGACCAATACTGAATGGGAAATTCCAGATTCTTCAACCCGTATGCGTAAAGTTTCTGGTGCTCTCGAACAACTTAATGACTACGCGGATAAGACTATTTACTCATTTGCAGACATGACCCGAAACATTGGTACGTTTACAGCTGCTGGTGTAAGTTTGGACAAATCTGCTACAGCTATTAAAGGTATCTCTAACTTGGCTGCGGCTTCTGGTTCAAACACCCAACAAGCATCGACCGCAATGTATCAATTGTCTCAAGCATTAGCCGCTGGTAAAGTTGGTCTACAGGACTGGAACTCAGTGGTTAACGCCGGTATGGGTGGTAAACTATTCCAAGATAGATTGACTCAAACCGCCGAGAAACTCGGTAAGGCTCGTAATATGACTAAGTCATTTCGTGAGTCTCTACAAGATGGTTGGTTGACATCCGAAGTCTTGCTGGAAACTTTGCGTGAGTTCTCCGAAGACGAGTCAATGCTTGATGCCGCAACTAAAGTTAAATCATTCGGTCAATTGGTTGATACTGTTCAGGAAGCAATCGGTTCCGGATGGGCTACTACATGGGAATATTTCCTGGGTGGATTTGAAGAAGCCAAAGAAATGTGGACAAGTATTGGCGACATTGTCAATCCGTTTATTAGCGACGACCAAGGTAAATACTGGGATGAAGTTCTCGGTATGGAACGTAGTCTTGGTAACTATCGAAATGCCATGCTTAAAACATGGAAGGACATGGGTGGTCAAGAATCATTTTTCAACTCTATTAAAAATAGTTTTGAAATCGTATTCAATGCCATGACGAAATTCCGTGAAGGATTCCGTTCTGTTATTGGTGACTACAAACAATCCGCTAAGACATTTTACAATATAACAAAAGCCCTTGAGAATTTCACAACCGGTTTAAAAAATAACACGTTACTTTTTAATACTATAAATAGTATAGGTAAAATGGTGGGGCAAACCTTTGTAACTCTTGGGTTTGCTTTATCAACGGTTTTTAAAGGAATTAAAGCCGTAGGTAATGCGTCTGGAAGTATATTGTTGCCTATTCGAACTGCAGCAGATTCTATTGCTCGTTTTATGGAATCTATACGTTCTAGTACGAATGCATATTTGGTATTTTATCATCTAGGTAAAACTCTATCAAACGTATTTAATATAATTGTTACTGTTGGTCGTATAGCAGTATTTATTATAAAAGATATATTCCGTGGATTTTCTAAATTTGGAGATAGTAAAGGTCTAGTAACTTTTGCTACGACATTATCTGATGTTACCGGAAAAATTCTTACCTTTGTCAAAGCTATTGAAAAGTTTGTCCTTTCATCAAATAAATTCGAGCAAATAGGAAGTATGCTTGGTAAGGTATCTAGTACAATAGGTGCGGCTTTCAGTTTCCTATTCTCTAAATTAAAATCTTTAGCTAATCCATTTGGACATGCAGAAGCTATATTCTCTGGAGCTGCTAATATATTTAGTAAAGCAGGACAAAAATTATCATCTGCCTTATCTAAAATTGGAGAAGTTACTTCTCAAGCTTGGTCTGGTATTGTTGAAGGGTTTAAAACAGGATATGACGGACTTAAAGATGCTTTCGTATCGTTTGATATTGCAAGTATTATTAAAGCGCTTATCGGTTTATTTGCTTTCGACAAATGGCTTAAATTCAAGAATTCCAAAGGGACTATCATTGATATGCTTGTTGAGAAATTCAAAGGCATGTTTGGTGATGCTAAGGATTCTGGTAAAAGCGTTGTTGACGAAGTTAAAGGTGTATTCACATCGCTACAAGGAACTATCAACTCATTCACTCAAAGCATTAAGATAGGTTCTTTGGTAATGATAGCCGCTGCATTAGGTATCTTAGCGTTATCTATCGACAGATTATCGAAAATTGAAATGAAAGATCTTTCTAAAGGTATGCTTGGTCTTGGCGCCGCTCTCGGAATACTCCTAAAACTCATTCGTGTAATGAGTGTGACTGAGATTCCTAAAGGTGCTTCAATGCAATTAATCGGTATTGCATTTGCTATCCGAGTATTGGCAAGTGCCATGGTTAAAATGGCGGAGATCCCTAGTGATAAGTTGATGGAAGCAATTGCTGGGACTTATGCTGCTATTTATGGTCTTGTTCGAGCTTTAAAATACATCGATAAACTAGAAGGTTCCGAAGCTAAGATAATGCATCTAATGGGTATTGCTTTAGCCGTAAGACTTTTAGTATGGTCAATACGGGCAATCGCTAAATTAGAACCAGAGAAATTGGCAATGGCATTACCTGCTGTTGGCGTGTTAATCTATGGCTTGGCCAAAGCCACCAAGAGTTTGGATAAAGTGCATATCAATAAAAGTGCTATTGCAGAACTTATGGTATTTGCTTTATCTATAAGAATGTTGGTATGGTCTGTTAAAGCCTTGGCTAAAATAGAATGGCCTCAATTGTTGGCTGCTGTAGGTTCTGTTACTGCTCTTATGGCGTCATTAGCGATAGCATCTCGAGCGATGAGTAAAGTACACGTTACTAAGAGTGCATTGGCTAATCTAATAGTCTTTGCTATCTCGATACGGATCTTAACATCATCACTAATCAAAATCGCCGCATTAAGCTGGGATAGTATCCTTGCTGCTACGGCTTCCGTTGTCACTCTTATGGAATCTTTAGCGGTTGCTAGTCGACTAATGAAAAAAGTTAAGATCGATAAGAGTGCTATGGCAGGATTGATAGCGTTCGGTGCGTCCATTTGGTTATTATCACAATCAGTTATCGACTTAGGAACCATGGAATGGGATATGCTACTTCTAGGTATGGCCGGAGTTGAAGCTCTATTACTATCAATGGTTGGTGTTTCTCATTTAATGAAGAAGGCAAAAGTAAATATGCCTTCAGCTATGGTTCTTGTGTCATTTGGTTTGGCTATATATGCCATAACGAAATCTATAGAACCTCTTACACAACTTTCAATTGAACAAATTGTTAAAAGTATTGCTGCTGTTGAAGTTATGTTATTTTCTTTAGTTGGTGTTGCTGCCTTAATGAAGAAAATTAAATTTAATGCTGGAGCGGCTTTGTCAATGGTTATTTTAACCGCAATGATTACAGCTGTTGCAGACAATTTAACGAAATTAGCTGATAAACCTTGGGGTAGTTTACTAGCTGCTTCTGCAGGTATTTCTGCAGTATTCATAGCGATGGCTTACACTGCGAAGATAATCAATGGCTCTGTCAAAAACTTTGTTGAAGTTGGACAACTAAAGACGTTGTTCTCTTCATTTGCAGAGGTATTGCTAGCTATTGGTACCTCAATGGAGCAAATCGGAAAACTTGATTGGAAACAAATGCTAGTCGGTCTCGGAGGAATAGTTCTAGTTCTTGGTGCTCTAACCGCAATGACCGCTATAATTGACCATATCCACCCTGATGTTACAACTCTAGGTGGTATTGCAGTATTTGCTCCAGTTCTTTATGCTGTTGGATCTGCGTTATCTAATGTGGCCGCACAACCATGGCAAGGTATTCTTGCTGCCACAGGAGCTATTATTGGTGTTCTTGCAGCGATGGTCGCTGCTATGGCTATTGTAAATAAAGTCGGTTCGACTGGCGGTATGTTACAATTAATGGGTATGGCAGTAGCTCTAAATCTTCTTGCTGTTCCTATTATGTTGTTATCAACATTGAATATAGTAGCCGTTGGTGTAGCTCTGGTTGCATTGGCCGGAAACTTAACCGTTCTACTAGCCGCCGGTGCTTTGGCTCAGGTTGTGGCACCCGGTCTAATGATATTATCTAAAACGCTTATAACGTTCGGTATATCATCAATTATGGCCGCATCGTCCGTTCTCATAGCAGGTCTGGGATTCTTAGCATTTGTCACGGCGATTAAAGAACTAGCCGCAATAGCACCACAAGCGCTTAACACGGTTGTTCAAGGATTTGTAGTATTTGCTCAAGCAATAGCCGAGTCTGCTCCTATTTTAGTTAAGGCCTTTGTCGAAACTATAAAAGCAGCAATTGGCGGTATCGTAGAATTAATTCCTTATTTCATAGATGCTGGGTTTAAATTAGTTATTGGTATAATTAAAGGTATAACCGAAAATGCACCAGAACTAATTAACGCCTCAGTTCAAATGTTAGTGGAATTGGCTAAAGGTATTGTCGAGAATATGGATATTTTAGTCCAAACGGCAGTCGAAGTAGCAACTAAATTTGTTGAAAGTTTAGGTAATGCACTTATTGGTGTTCGTGATAGACTTATTCCAGCTCTTGAAAACTTATTTAAAGTTATCGGAGATATTCTATTAACTGTAATAGGTGGTCTATTAGGTCCACTATTAGAAAAGATTGTTGAAATTCTCACACCAGTTGGGGGGATGATTACACAATTCTTATCCGATTTGGCGAGCGCTATTGAGCCTGTTTTCACGCCATTAGTCGAGGGCCTTAAAGTATTATTTGAAAGCATTGCTTCTGTAGTATCATCTCTCGCGGATGCTATTATTGCAACTGTCAATGCAATTGCAGATATTATAAGATCAATCGCTGATGCTATCATAGCCGTTGGTCAAACCATTCAAGTTATTGTTAATGGTATAGTATCGGTATTCCAGATACTTGCAGATATAATAGATACTGTTATAACAGGTATCGTAAATATTATCGACGGTCTTGCAAACGCAATCCGAGCTACTGGAGAGGCTATAAATAGCATTTTATCTGGTTTGGGCGAAGTATTTGTATCATTTGGAGAAGGTGTTAAATCTGCTCTTGAAGGTGTTGGTACAGTTGTCGAGTCATTTGGTAATGCTGTTAAATCTGCTCTCGAAGGCGTCGGACAGGTATTTGAGTCTATTGGTAAAGGTATAAAATCGGCTCTTGAAGGAGTTGCAGATATTATCCGAGCTGTTGGAGACGCTGCTAGATCTTTCGGAGAAGGATTCAAATTATTCGGAGAAGGCGTTAAACTTGTTGGTGAATACGGAGCTAATGCTGCTACTGGCCTTGGGTCATTATCTGTTGAAGTAGCTAAATTAGGAGCTGCCGCTTATGCTGGTAACTTACAAGGATTTACTACAGATATTGAAAATCTTGCTACCGCATGTACCAATTTAGGAGCTGCTGCAGGAGCTATAAATGCCGTTTCTTCAGCATTTATGACTATATCTATGACTGTTGGACTATTGTCAGGAAGTGTACCTACACTAAGTACATCATTCGAGACATTATCTACCACAATGTCAACAATTTCCACAACAGTAGATACCGTATCTGCGTCATTCAACAATTTGACAACGCCAATTACTACATTGTCAAGCACAATGGTGACTGTTATTACATCATTCCAATTGATTACGGTCCAATTCCAACTTCTACAGATCTCTGTGGATCAGCTTAGTGTTGGTTTCACCGGAATTCAAAATGGCGTCAATTTCCTAATGGCTGGATTCACAACTTTGATTCCATCTATCGAAACATTCAATCAGTCTATCCTAGATAGCCAAACTATCCTAACAGATTTCTTCACTGCATTAACCAATTCATCCACAGGCTTTGATCAGTTAACCCTGGCAACGACTAATGGAATGATCCAAATGCAAACAGCTGTAAGTATGGGTATGACTTTGATTATTTCTACTATGGATCAAAGTATGATGTTATTAGCATTGAGTGTTACTACAGGATTTCTACAAGTTAGCAATGCTGTAACTCAATCTATGCTCGTAGTTCAGTCATCAGTCCAAACTGGAATGGTTAGTGTTGTGTCGTCTATTTCTGCTTCAATGTCATCAGTAGCGTCACAAACATCCGAAGCATTTAATTCTATCGCTTCATCTATTCAAGCTAGCATAAATTCCGTTTCGTCAAATATGGCTCAAGGATTTGCTAGAGTATCTCAAACCGTATCGGTTAGTGTGACTATGATCAACGCATCATTCACATCAATGAGTTCGACTACTCAGTCAATTGTATCAAGTATGATGTCTAACTTGTCTAGTCAATTTGCATCAGGTATGAGTTCATCTAGATCACAAGTATCTTCTGGAATGAGTTCTATTGTAAGTACTATCAGTTCATACAGTGGATCTGCTCAAAGTGCTGGTTATAATGTAGGTTACTATATTTCGGCTGGTATCGCTTCTGGTATGTATTCAAATATGTGGTCTATCGAGTCTGCTGCTAACAGAATCATTGCAAAAGCTAGAGAAGCTGCTCGTGCTGCTGCGGATATTCATTCACCATCACGGATGTTTGCAAAAGAGGTCGGTAAGTTTATCCCTCAAGGGGTTGCTATGGGTATTGACAATGAGATGCCATCAACAATCAAACAAATGAGCAATACATTTAAGTCTGGATTTGAGAAAGTCACAGATAATGTTGTTGATCATAGTAAGATTCTTTATGACTCTGTTGCATCTGCTGCGAATACTATTGGTGATATGCTTGATATTGCTGTAGATGATATGGAGTATTCTCCTAAGATCACCCCTGTTATTGATACAAGCAAGATTGATAAGTTTACTCCTGATGGTTACGATGTTAATATGGGTCAATTGGGACGCAGTCTTCCTAAACCATATTACTCAGGAGCACCACAAACAAATCAAAACACAACAATTAACAACGACAATTCTACTAGAGAATATAGTGTTAATGTTAAAGTTGATAACAATGGTAAACCAGTTGATCCGAATGAATTGGCTAAGGAAATTCAACAGAAAATCAAAGATATGGACGATCAAAATCGTCGAGGAAAAGGCGAGGAGGTATATTATTAACATATGAAAGCAGGATGTTTTACTTTAAATAATGTAAATTCAGAAACTATACATGTGTTTATTGAAGATCGTCCCAACATTCCCTCACCTAAAAGACGGGTGTCATTTTTGGCACCCTTATCTTTTGAGGGTGAATTGGTTTATGATGACGATGGATATGAACCAACAGAATTCGAATTGAAATGTTTTTATGATGGTCATAGACATGGCGATAATTTCGATGAATTGTCAAATGCTCGTAATAAGATATTCAACTTCTTTAATCAAGGTAAGGGAGATTGGTTATCCTTTATCCCATATTTTGACGAAGGGCATGAATACCATATTATAGCATTAGACATTGTTTACGAAAACAAATATTATTACGACGGATGTATTAGTTTTACTGTAAAGATTAAATGTCAACCATATAAATACTTAACGTCTAATCGTGTGCTACAGGTTACTAATGGTCAAACTCTAAATAATCCTACATTTTATACTGCTAAACCAACAGTATTTTTCAGTGGGGTTAAAGGTGATATTGACATAACTTTCGGTACAACTAGAATTGGATTACGGTCTCTAAACAATGAGACTGTTTATATCGATTCGCAAACATATTCCACATTCACAAAATCTGGAAATACCATTCGTAATTTAAATGATCGTACTATTGGAAAAGAGTTTTTCGAACTTCAGCCAGGAAACAACGCGGCTAATCGTTTAACCATAACAACTCCACCTAATAATACGGCGTTTACCAGACCTATTTCAATAAATCCTAATTGGAGGGTACTTGTATGAGACCTATTCTATATGACCAACATGAAACTAGATTTGTTTCCAATGGTCTAGGAATTCTTTATGATGCAGTTGAATGTATCGTAAAAGAACAAAGAAATGGTTTATTCGAGTTAGAAATGAAATATCCAATTCAGGGCGATTATGCAAGCGACCTTGAGAAGAACCGATATATTCGTGCTAAGCCAAATGACGAAGATGATACTCATATATTCCGTATATATGAGACAAAAGTAAGTGTTGACAACAACACCATTGAAGTCAAGGCCGTTTCAAAAATATCCGATGATCTTTCGGCTACTCTTATACGACCATTTACAGTTGGTACCCTATCCTTAAATGAGATATGGCCAACTATTGTCCAAAATGCTATTGACCCTATAAATATTAGATTCAATTCCGACCTTGGATCTAGATCTTCATTTAATAACGATAAACTTATAAATGCTTTAAATCTTATTATGGGAACTGACGATTCTCTTGTGAGTACTTTTGGCGGGGAAGTTAAAAGAACTGATAAAGAATTGTTTATTTATAGAGGTCGTGGTCGAGAACATATTACTACTATTCGTCCTAGAAAGAATATGAAAAATATTCAACTTAAGACGAGCATGCATGGTAAATTTACTCGTATTTTACCTTATGCTAAATATACTCCTGAAGGGGAGAACCAAAAAGAACAGACAATTTACGGAGATATTATAAAGTCCGATCATTATGATGATTATGATATCAAACGTATAGTTCCTATCGATATCAGTAATAAGTTTAACGACTATAAACAAAAGATGAAATCTGATAGGAAAACTAGATTGGCTGCCGAGAGAGAAAATAATAGGTCGGCAGACTCCTCAAAAAGAGCTCAAGAACAATCTCAAAGAGAAAGACTCGAACAGCAACGTGAGGAAGAGCGCGAACGCAATTATTATGCTAACAAGCAAAAAAGGGCTTCTTCTCATGCCAATCGAGGAGCTAAGAAATCAGCTGCTCAAAGGGAAGCAGAGTGGCAACAACGAGAAGCTGCTAGAGATGCTGCATTTGAGGCTTCGAAACAAAAACGTAATCAGAATAAACAGAAACGACAACAAAGTAAAGCCGCTCGAGAAGCAGAAAAACAAGAACGTTTAGCTCGTCAACAACAAATCAAAGAAGACACTAAAATCGTTATTACTTCTCGTATGGTTACCGAGGAAGCTTCTACATATTTTGATGAAAATCCTACAGTTGATATCCCAGATATCAAGATGGAAGTTTCAATGATTCCTATTCAAGACACAACATCTTGGGAGAAAAGCATCTTAAGATCTCTTGAAGCGGTTCGATTATGTGATACAGTAGACGTATATCTATCTAAAATCGACGTCGATGTAACTGTACAGATTGTTGAGATTGAATATGATGTTCTTAAGGAACGTACTGTTAAGATCGTCGCTAGTTCTGATGGAAATACAGCTAATACCTTGGCTGATTCTCAAAGAGCCGAGTGGAAAGATCTCACAAAGAAAACCATCAATGAAGCAATGGGTGACTTCGAAGGTTCTATCAACACTATCCTTACGAGCGCAAACGGTAAGAATAGAAACTTCTATGGACCAGATGAACCTCCTGTTGATGATTTGAAAGAAAATGACTTGTGGTTTAGAGACGTTGGTGCTGGCGAAACCGACTTATACCGATATGATGGGACACAATGGAATCTGGTTATGCCTCATGACTTTGGTGAGGTACTGGAGGATAAAATTGACTCCGCTATGTCCGAAATTCATGAATCATTAGATGAGTTTGAGACCGACATAGAAGTTGTACGAGGTGACATCAATGCCACTAATCAATACGTTGCGGACAGTGTTTCTGAGATCAATAAGTCAACTACACAAGAAATCAACCTTGCCAAATCAAAATTAGAGCAACTTTCAAATGAGTTTGTTGCCGATAAACGAAGACTTGACGGAGATTTAGCATCTATTAGGTCGCAAATAACATCGTCAGGTTCCTCAGTACTTAATGAGACCAAAAAGTTAATAACTGCTTTGGATAATGGGGTTAGTGAGAAATTTAGCAACCTTAAAGTTGGCGCCACAAACATTTTGAGAAACACTCAGACAATGTCCGAACCATATTATAA
>ENA-OWLZ01000277-OWLZ01000277.1-metagenome-genome-assembly--contig:-NODE-277-length-14618-cov-7.110279_pt1 | contig 14618 bp, 13 predicted proteins | sample MGYA00245341_ERZ651117 | MGnify/ENA primary metagenome ERZ651117 (study PRJEB26857, sample SAMEA4031763) | metagenome | biome: human; feature: oral; material: saliva | place: Philippines | collected 2014... | reverse complement strand
CTCTGAGATGTTTTTTGGTACACTCAAATGGCTAACTTCATTTTAGAACTTTCAATTTTTTCTTCTTTTTCATAGAAAACGCTTAGCGGAATTTACGGGTATTTTCTGCTAAGTGAACTAAGTGGCGTAAAAAGTCATGCGTTTTGGCTTGGTAATCATAAGTCCTGCCTAAATCATAAATATAACCATTGATATAATCAACTTCTGTCTGACGTCCTTTGTTCATATCTTGGTACATTGACGGATAATGCAGAGGACTTGTTTCCGCGCTAACATACCGAATGGTCTCCCATTCTTCATCACGACTATTCAGAGGAGTAATGCCCGCTAATTCGGCAACGTTATAAGCTTCATCAATTAATTGACGTCCTAGTTTTTCGGCACCTTCGTAATCAATGAATTGTCCCATACGAATTTCAAAAAGGGTACAAATGGTATTGATGACAGAATTGAACACAACTTTTGTGTAAAGTGTTCCTAAAAAATTATCAGTCAGGTTTGGATTGAGGTTTGAGGCTTCAAATTCAGTTATTACCTGCTTTTGAACATCATCGACCGTTCCTGATTGAGCGGCAATATTAATAGAACCAGCACCTGCTTTTCCAATAAAATCAACATTTCCTGCGTCTTTCAAGACCGTTCCAATCAGACAAGTTCCTGCTAAAACTTTTTCAGGCGCAAAATAGCGATTGATTTTCTCGATATGTCCCATGCCGTTCATTCCTGTGAAAACATATTGATTTTCGTGGAAGAAATGCTTACTTCGTTCGAGCAACTGTGACAAATGCATTTGCTTATCAAAAATGATAAAAACATCTGGTTTTCCTTGGTATTCTTCTGGTGTCTGAATGCTAATTGGAATCAGATGACGATTTTTACCATCACGTGATTGATAAACACCACCTTGTTTTCTAACCGTGTCGATTTGCTCTTCCCACGTATCAATAAAATCCACTTGAGCACCGAGGTGTTCTTTTAATAGCAGCCCAAAACGTAGTCCCATTGCACCACTTCCAAGTACAGCATAAGTCAAAGCCATGTCTTTTCCTCCTTTGATTTTAAAAATTATATCACTTCATCAGTCGAATATGGGGGAAATCAGGTATAGAATTTTCTTATGGCTAGCTATAAATAAAAAGGCTAGAACTTACTATTCTAACCTTTCTCTATTATCTAGCCTCTTTACCAATCGTAAAGACAGCCAAAGTATCTGGTCCGACGTGGGTAGAAATAACTGGACCTAGTGGCATAATGAGAACTTGCTCAATGCCGTCAACTGCTAACAATTGTTCTTTTAAATTCTCCGCAGCTTCTAAATTATTAGCATAAGCGACAATTGCTGTGCTATGTCCAATATCCTGAGTAGCTTGCAGGACCATTTCTTTAATGGCTTTTTTGCGTCCACGAACTTTGGCTAATGGAACTAATTTTCCAGATGGTTCAATCCACAAAAGTGGCTTGATATTTGCCAAACTTCCCATAATAGCTGACGTTTTTGATAAACGTCCTCCACGCATAAGATGGTAGAGATCATCAACTAAGAAATAGGTTCGCAAACGGGGCAAAATGTCCTCAATCATGGCTTTGGTTTCAGATAAACTCTTACCTTGGTCACGAGCTTCTGCCGCCAAGATAGAGAGATAACCTTCTCCACCTGCTGCCGCCAGGGTATCTACAATCTCAATAACAGCTTCTGGATGCTCATCCAAAATCATGTCACGCGCCATAACGGCACTTTGATAAGTACCTGAAAGCACTGATGAGAAGGCCAGATAAAGGAGAGCATCACCATTTTGAGCGTGACGACGAAAAACCTCTTCAAATTGACCAACATTCACCTGACTTGTGGTCGGTTGACTGCCTTCTTGCATACCTTTCAAAAGACGGTCACTCGTTAATCGATTGGGACCAACGGTCTCATAAGTAATATCATCGAGCGTAATGGTTAGACCAATGAGTTCAACCTCATTCTCCTGAGCCCATTTTTCATCTAGATCTGCTGTTGAATCTGTCAAAATTTTAAATGTCATATATCCCTCTATTCTATTTCATTTAAAAGGTTCTGTAACTTTCCTAATTGTGTTTCGTCCCATGGACGTAACTTAGGGGTTGTTAAGTCAATATGTGCCGACATCTTGTCTAAATCCGACTTAACGGTATTAACACGCTCTTCCAACTCACGTGCTGAAACACGTAAAGCTCCTTGAGAAAAGATGGCCCACTGTTCATTCAAGTCACTAGTTGCTACTTCAACTAGATTTTGAACAGTATTCATCTCGGCTGCTGAGCGCTCAATATAGCTATCGGCTGTCTCGTCTTCCTCAGTAAAAATAACACTGACACGGTACTGATTATAGCGCTGACGGCTCCCTGGAACAAACTGGGCATCAAACACACAGATGATATCAATATGCTCAAAGTTGGCATAATGATTGAGCTTACGAAGCAGTGTTTCACGAGCTTGGTCAAGCTGATTGGTCTTAAAGAGTTGACGGGTTTCTTGCCAAAAGGCAATCATATTATAACCATCAACCAGAAGTATTCTTTTTTTCATAGTTACAATCGGTTTCGATAAACTTCATACATAAGAACTGCAGCTGCCACACTGGCATTTAGGCTCTGCACATGTCCACTCATAGGAATAGTAATCATCTCATCAACTTGTTTCTTGATATTAGCAGAGATTCCCTTACCTTCATTACCAATGATAAGAGCAAGCTTGCCAGCTGTGTTCCATTGATGAGATGGTGTACCATCCATATCTGTACCAAATACCCAGAAGCCTGCTTCTTTAAGCTTATCAAGGGTTTGGCTAAGATTAGTCACTCTCGCAATCGGAATATGCTCCACCGCCCCTGTTGATGTCTTGGCAACGACAGGTGTTACCCCTACAGCACGATGCTTGGGAATAATAACTCCTGTCACCTGGGTAGCATCAGCCGTTCGTAGGATAGAACCAAAGTTGTGAGGATCGTTAAGTCCATCTAAAATGAGAATCAGAGGATTCTCCCCCTGCTCAGCCTTATCCATAATAACTGAGAGATCAGAGTAAGCGAACTCTGACACACGAAGGACAAAACCTTGATGAACAGCCCCACCTGTCATATCAGACAAGGTTTTCTTTGGTGTCCAAGAGATGGAAACCTTCTTTTCAGCTGCCAAGGCCTTAATAGCATCCACATTTTTCCCTCGAAGATCGTCTTGAATATAGAGTTTGTTTCCAGTATTAGCTTCTAGACTCTCCGTTACAGCATGCACACCATAAACAATATCTAGGCTTGATTCTTTAGTTGTTTTCATATGCCCATTCTATCATAAAAAAAGCCCTCTTACGAGGGCAAAACATGTTAAATAAATGTAATTGCTGCTAGATAAAGCACTAGAAGAACTAGAACAACCGTTGCGGCAGCCAAGGCCTGCTTACCAATTGTATCTGGATCCGCAATTGATTCTGCAATCTTTCTCGCAGCCTGGGTAATGGTCTTACCTGCTGCTTGGAAGATATCAATTGAGCCAGTGCTTGTTGAACTGTTTCCAGAAATCGCTGAAGACCAGCCACTCAAAACCTCAGCAATTTGATCTGCCAATTGTTGTGTCAAAGCTCTAGTTGTTTCAGCCAACTCATTAACTGCCGTAGCCTGTATCTGATTGGCTGTTTCAGTATAGTTGTTTACACTAGTATTGTAGGTCACAGGTATGGTCGTTGTTGTTGTCGTCGTTGATGGATACTGAGTCCTACGGTAACTATCAGGTGTTACCGGACGCTCACCTTCATTGAAGACACTAAATGTTTGAGTTAGATAATGAATATTATTATCCGTATCAATCAACTCAAAGGTCATCTTGTGAATACCAGTCGTTTGCTCTGCCAAATGGTAGGCACTCAAACCAGCATTTACTTCATCCAAAGTTCCTTCGACAAAATAGCTATGATGGATTTGTTTGCCATCAAGGACCAGATTGAGGCCTTTGATTTTCTTACCTTCCATCTTATTCACATCGAAATTAACGTTAAAGACTTCACCACGTGCCAAATAGAGAACATCTGTATTTCCTGTGACAGTTGGTTGATCTTCAAGAAGCTCTCCAGTACTGTCTCGTTTAGGAACAACACTATAAACTTCAGAGGTGATTGGAGTCGCTAAAATCTCTGAGATTAGTCCGTCTGTAAAGGTTACTTCTGACGAATAAGTTAAACTCTCACTCTGTAGCATAGAGACCACTTCAGAAGTTTTAAAGACTTCTGAAGTAGATGATGAATCTTTCCAACCAACTGTGAGAACGGTCAAACTCTCCTCTGTATCTTTATCCAACTGACTCGTTTCTGCAGTTGTCGATGCAAGAGAGCTGGCAGTGCTAGCAGTTTCTGAAGCAACTTCAGATGTTGCGACCGCTTGACTAATATTAGTTGCACTTACAGATGTCGTATGAGAATCTAGTGAAGAATATTCAGATTTTTCAATAACTGCATGTGTATTTCCAGCAAGTTCGGATGTATATAGGGTGCTTTCACTCTTATAAATTGAAGTCACAGCCTGAGACTCTGCCGTCGCTGTAGCCTCACGAGACTTATCATAAGTAAGCACAATATTTGGTTTTGCTTGCTCAGATTCAGATGTTGCGCTTACATCTCCTCGCTCAGATGCAGCTACTGATCGGTCCTCACCAAAAGCCTGGACACGGGCCTCTTCTGAATGAGGTGTAGGCATAGAAACACTCGTCTCTACAATATCAACTTGAGAATGCACCTCAAGAAGTCCCTCATCTGTCTCACTTGAAGAGACAACCATCAATGACGTTGAGGTCACCACTGAGCTTACTTGACTGGTTGGTTCTGACTTGGCCTCAACTGAAGAAGAATCAACTTGCTGAGCTGGTGCCTCACTATTAACATAATCTATTTTAGCTTCATCAGGTTTTACCTGAACTTCGTCTGCTTTACCTGTTTGCAACGTAAAACTAGACAAAATCAAAGCAGCAAAAGTTGTATAGAAAACTTTTTTCTTAGCTATTTCCATTCACCTCCTCATTTTTGATATGGCCTCATTTACTAATATTATAGACTTTTTTTTTACTTTCTGTCAAATTAGTTTTATTAAAAAACGTTATAACATCGGGGTTTTACACGTGTCAGACGCTCCTTAATTTTCTCATTTTAAAGCCTCTAACTATCAGTTTTATCTTATTTTTTATTGTTAAAACACTGAATTACTTTGATTCTCAAAGCATCTTGTTTTTTAGACTTCGTTTATTTTTCACAATCTAGATGAATTTTAAATAACAAAAAATCCTGCTCTCAGCAGAATTTTTAGATTTCTTTTTCAACTTCATCAATGCACCAAGCAACCAACTCTTCGAGGCGATCGATATCCTCGGTCATGTGCAGATAACCCATGACTGCCTCGAAACCTGTTGACATTTTATAGGTAATAACATCCGTATTTTTAGCCTTGGTATGACTATTAGCATTACGACCTCGTTTGTAGATGTCCAGCTCTTTTTCAGTCAAAAGCTCTTCCTCTAGCATTTTTTCAATGAGGCTAGCTTGAGCCTTGGCGGAGACATAGCGTGTAGCTAGACGATGCAATTGATTTGGCTTAGTCTGGCCTTGAAAAATGAGGTGACGACGAATGTACAAGGAATAAACAGCATCTCCCTCAAAAGCGAGTGCAATACCATTGATAAGGTTGACATCAAGGTGTTTAGTCACGTGTCCACCTCACGCCCTCCTTGGTATCAAGAAGTTTGATACCTTGAGCAGCTAACTCATCACGAATACGGTCCGCTGTCGCAAAGTCTTTATTGGCACGCGCTGCTTGACGCTCTTCAATGAGTTTTTCGATATCTTCATCAAGAACTTCTTCTTCGAAAACAATACCGAAGACTTGGAGAATTTTTTCAAAAGCATCTTTAACGGTTTGATCATAGTTGCCTGAATTAATCCATTTGGCCATATCAAACAGAACAGTCACACCATTTGCCGTATTAAAGTCATCATCCATAGCTGCCTGGAAGGCATCAAGATAAGTTTGCAAATCGGCTTGGCTTACCTCTTCTGTTAGTGGTAGACTGTGGGTATTTTTCAAATACTTGAGATTGACTTCAGCATCATGGATAGCTTTCTCGGTAAAGTTAATGGGTTTACGATACTGTTGTGTCGCTAGGAAGAAGCGAAGCACTTGCCCATCAACTGTCTTAAGCATATCATGAACAGTCACAAAGTTACCCAAGGATTTTGACATTTTCTCATTGTCCACATTGACAAAACCGTTGTGCATCCAGTAATTAGCAAAGGTCTTACCAGTCTTGGCTTCTGATTGTGCGATTTCATTAGTATGGTGTGGGAACTCAAGGTCCGCACCTCCACCATGGATGTCGATAGTATCCCCAAGGATTTCAGTCGCCATAACAGAACATTCGATGTGCCAACCAGGGCGACCAGGTCCCCAAGGGCTATCCCAAGAAATTTCGCCTTCTTTAGCAGCTTTCCAAAGAGCAAAATCCAAAGGATTTTCCTTACGAACTGTCTCAGCATCCGTACGACCACTAGCACCAATTTCAAGATCTTCCAAGGTCTTGTTGGCTAATTTAGCATAATTATTTGACTTAGCTACTCGGAAGTATACATCACCTTCAGCAACATAAGCAAAACCTTTATCAATCAAGGTTGACACAAATGCAATGATTTCATCCATGTAGTTAATAACACGAGGATTTTGTGTCGCTGGTTTGATACCAAGCTGTGCGGTATCTTCCATGAAGGCTGCGATAAAATTGTCCGACAATTCTTTAGTCGAAATCCCGGCTTCATTGGCTGCCTTGATAATCTTATCATCTACATCTGTAAAGTTAGAAATGTAGTTAACAATGTAACCTCGGTACTCAAAATAACGACGAATAGTATCAAAAGCTACTGTGGAGCGGGCATTCCCGATATGAATATAATTGTAAACTGTTGGTCCGCAGACATACATATTAACAATATTTTCTGTCAACGGTACAAAATCACGAAGCGAACGTGTCATCGTATCATAAATTTTTATCACTAGAGATTCCTTTCAATTAACTGGAAACTATTTTTTATCCCTGAAGTGGTTTAAGTATAAACACAAGAGTATAACGAGAATGATAATCCCCATGGCCGCAACTAGCTGACCTTGAGCCAAAAGAGACATAGCTGAAACAAAGCTCCCAACTACATAAAAGACCAAAAAAGGATTACTTTTGAACAATTTTTTCATAACTCAAGTCTCACTTGTGACGTTGCTTGTAGACAAGACCAGCCCACAAAAGAGAGATACAAAACCACAAAGCAGCCATGCTATAATCCCCTCTGTGTAAAGCAATGTAAACAAGAGCAAGAGGACCTACAACTGTCAATCTAGTCACCTTTGAACTAAAGAGTTTCATCTTTTTCTTTCCTTATAGACGTGATGAGTGGAAGCTAGCAGCTTTTAGAAGATCTTCCAACTTTTCGCTATAGTATTCACGTCCTTCTTCGATATCATGGATAACTTCTTCATCCTTTTTACCGTGAACACGGACGACCTTTGCAGGGACACCAACTACCGTAACATCTTCTGGGACATCGGCAACAACCACAGCGGCCGCACCAACTTTGGCATTCTTACCAATTTCAATAGGACCTATAACCTGAGCATGGGCTGAAACCAAGGCACCCTCACGAACGGTTGGGTGACGTTTTCCCACATCTTTACCAGTACCTCCTAAAGTAACACCGTGATAGAGCATGGCTCCCTTCTCCACAACGGCTGTTTCACCAATGACAAGGCCAGAACCATGGTCAATAAATACACCTTCGGCAATCTGAGCTCCAGGGTGAATCTCAATCTGAGTCCAAAATCGCCAAAATTGACTATGCATACGAGCTAAAAGTCGACAATGGTGGCGCCAGAGAAAATGCGAGATACGATGAGCGGCTAAGGCCTTTAGACCAGGATAGGTTAAAAGAACCTCCAAACTTGTCCGAGCCGCTGGGTCATTTTTCTTTACAATATCAATACTTTCTTTCCACCAACCCATTTAGGTCACTCCTTACATCATTATTGTTTGCTGTGGCCCTATTATCTTTCTAGAAGTTGGATGATACTAGGATTAGTTACTATCATCCTCAAAATAAGACCAATCGACTAACTCAGGCTGCTCATCAAAAGGATTGATGACAATACCTTGAACCTTGTCCAACTCATTTTCGCCACTTGAAGGCTTGTAAATTTCTACCAATGGCCACTGTAGAATAGTCCCTTTAGCTTTACGGAAAGGTAGACCAAAAGTCTCGTTCCCATACCATTTTGCAAAGCTCGTAAAGTTCGTAAAGACAGGCACATAGCTCTGCCCCTCTGCATTCGACATGGTTGCAAAAAAGCGGTCATCTTGTCCATCCGTCTCACCCTTGTGAACAAAGGCTGGGACAAGATAAATCTTATCTTTAGGGGATGCCTTTTGATTTTTCTCACCCAAAAGGTTATTGAGCGTCTGTGTAAAATAGTTTAAAAACTGAATAAGTTCACTGCTTGCAAAAAGAGTGGTATTCGAGAAGTCACCCTCCTCTTTAAGGTTAAAAGCAAGACCAAAAAGTTCTGCCTGAACAAGTTGTGTTAGGATATCTAAACTTGAACGTTCTACCCAAGTTTGTTCTCGTGCACTATCCTGAGTAGCCTTAAAGGCTTGCAAATCCTGCTCACTTGTAAATACAGGAACAACCTTCTTACCTTCTACTTCAACCGCATAGAGGTCTTGGGCAGCCAATACTGGAGTACGTTGTAGATGATTAACCAAGGCTAGACTAGTCAAAAAGTGGTCTGGCTCCGTTAAAAACTCTCTCAAGGTTTCATCAAAGGCTTGCAAATCTTGATTTTCTGTCATTCTTCTGTCTGTTCTTTCGTTTCTGATTTAGGGAAATTTCTTGGTGCTTCACCACTATCCTTCGGATGACGTGGTTTGCGATGAGAGCGACGTCGGTGATGATGCTCTCCTCCATCCTCCCCGTCTTCAATTTTTTCAGGCTTAGGAAGCAAGGTTTTGATTGAAGCATCAACACGACCTTTTTCATCGATTTTGATAACTTTAACGGTTACCACATCCCCAACCTTAACCACATCTTCAACCTGCTCAGTGCGTTTCCAAGCTAATTCTGAAATGTGGACTAAGGCATCAGTCTTATTGAAGAGGTGGACAAAGGCACCGAACTTTTCAATACGGACAACTGGTACAGTGTAAACCTCGCCAATCTTTGCTTCACGTATAAGATCGGAAATAATTGTTTTGGCACGGTTAATAGCATCCTGATCACTAGAGAAAATCTGAACAAGTCCCTCTTCATCAATATCAATAGTGACACCAGTCTCAGCGATAATCTTGTCAATTGTTTCGCCACCTTTACCAATGACGACCTTAATTTTATCAACAGGAATCTGAATACTGTCAATCTTAGGCGCTGTAGGTGCCAACTCTGGTCGTGGCTCAGCGATTGCTGACTCAATAACATCAAGAATCTCAAAACGAGCTACCTTAGCTTGAGCCAAAGCTTCTTCGAGAATAGCTGGTGTAATTCCTGAAATCTTAATATCCATCTGAAGAGCTGTAATTCCTTGACGTGTACCAGCCACCTTAAAGTCCATATCACCAAAATGATCTTCTAAACCTTGAATATCAGTTAGGATAGTGTAGTTAGTACCATCTGAGATAAGACCCATGGCAATACCTGCAACAGGTGCCTTAATCGGCACACCACCAGCCATAAGAGCCAAAGTCCCTGCACAAATAGATGCTTGTGAGGAAGATCCGTTCGACTCCAAAACTTCAGCTACCAAACGGATAGCATATGGGAACTCTTCGATACTTGGGAGAACTTGAGCAAGTGCACGTTCACCTAAAGCTCCGTGACCAATTTCACGACGGCCTGGTGCACCGTAACGCCCTGTTTCACCCACCGAATACTGAGGGAAATTGTAGTGGTGAAGGAAACGCTTCTTATACTCTGGATCCAAACCATCAACAAGTTGTGTAGCACTCATAGGAGCCAAGGTTAAGACTGATAAGGCCTGGGTTTGCCCACGCGTGAAGAGACCTGACCCATGAACCTTTGGCAGAAAATCAATTTCAGCATCCAAAGGACGGATTTCATCTACACGACGACCATCTGGACGAACCTTATCCTCGGTAATGAGACGGCGCACTTCAGCATGTTCCATCTGCTCAAGAATTTCTGCCACATCACGTAGAATGGTTTCCTTATCTTCATCTTCTGCAAAGCGTTCTTGATAAGAGGCGAGGACCTCTTCTTTAACAGCCTGTGTTGCTGCTTCACGCGCAAGTTTTTCTTCCACCTGAACAGCCTTAGCTAACTGATCATAGTATGCCGTTTCAATTTCATCCTTCAGATCCGCATCGACTTGTAAAAGTTCAACATCGGCTTTTTCCTTACCAACAGCTGCAACAATATAATTTTGGAAATCAACTAACTCTTGAATAGCTTCATGTCCCTTCAAAAGCGCTTGCAACATGATGTCCTCTGACAATTCCTTGGCGCCTGATTCTACCATATTGATGGCTTCCTTAGTACCTGCTACTGTCAAGTCTAAAAGTGAAACTTCTTTATCCGCTGCACTTGGGTTAATGATGAAATCTTCTGCTGCATAAGCCACTTGAACCCCAGCAATCGGACCATTGAAAGGAATATCAGAAATAGAAAGAGCTAAAGAACTCCCAAACATAGCTGCCATCGGCGCACTAGCATTCTCATCATAGGAGAGGACTGTGTTAATGACTTGAACCTCATTACGGAAGCCCTCCGCAAACATAGGACGAATAGGACGGTCAATAAGACGAGCAGTCAAAGTGGCGTCTGTTGAAGGGCGACCTTCACGCTTATTAAAACCTCCCGGGAACTTACCAGCTGCATACATTTTTTCCTCATAATTAACCTGTAAAGGAAAGAAATCTGCCGTTGCCATCTTTTTAGACATAACAGCTGCTGACAATACGGTTGTATCTCCATAACGTACAACAACAGCACCATTAGCCTGCTTAGCAACCTGGCCCACTTCCACAACAAGTGGGCGTCCCGCAAAGGTCATCTCAAAAGTTTGTTTAGCCATGTTTGATCCCTCTTTTTAGACATAACCAGTGCTTACAAAAACGAGCTGGTCAACTTTATGTCATTCATTTGATATAACTTTCATTTTACCATATTATAGACGAAAATGGCAGAGCTTCGGCATAAGTTCCCACTTAAAGATTCCCTTGACCTCAGATATTTAAAGGCATTTATGGTATAATAAACACTTATGAGAGACAAAGGAATGACTATGAAAAAATTACAACACATCATTATGATTGCCTTAATCTTACTAGGCCTAGTGACACCCGCTCTAGCACAAGAGCAGACCGATGATTTCAATGTTGCTGCTAAACATGCGATTGCTGTCGAAACCACTACAGGAAAAGTGCTCTATGAAAAAGATGCCACCACTCCTGACGGTGTTGCTTCAATGACTAAAATCCTGACAGCCTACATGGTCTACAAAGCAGTAGATGAAGGGAAAATCACCTGGGATACTGAAGTCGATATCTCAGATTATCCATTCAACTTAACAGTTGATTCAGAAGTTTCAAACGTCCCACTAGACTCTCGAAAATATACTGTCCAACAACTCTTAGATGCCACGCTCATTGCTAGTGCTAACAGCGCTGCGATTGCTCTAGCTGAAAAAATCTCAGGGACAGAGAGTGCTTTTGTAGATACAATGAAGGCCCAATTAAAGAAATGGGGAATTACTGATGCTAAACTGTACAACGCTTCAGGGCTTAATAATAAGTATCTTGGAGACAACCGCTACCCTGGTTCCAATCGTGAAGACGAAAATACTATGAGTGCTCTGGATGTTGCGATTATCGCAAACCATCTCATCCAAGACTATCCCCAAGTACTCGAAATCACCAAACAAACCGAGGTTGATTTCGAGGGTGACACCAAATTGACTACCCACAACTATATGTTAGAAGGCCAAGACAACTACCGTGAGGGGGTTGATGGACTTAAGACTGGAACAACTGAACTTGCTGGGGCATCCTTCGTAGCCCACTCCAATGAAAATGGCATGAGCTTGATTACAGTCGTTATGAATGCAGACAATGGTGATGACGATGAAGCTGCACGTTTCACAGCCACAAATGAGTTACTAGATTATGTGACACAAAACTGGGAAATCAAAACCCTCAACACCAAGGGACAAATCGTCAAGAAAAATGATATCAAGGTAGCCGATGGAGACAGCAAAACCATCTCTGCTAGGCTCGAATCAGATCTTACAGTCGTTCAAAAAGTCAATAGCAAAGATGATGCAGTAAAAATCCAAGCAAAAACCGTGACAGCTCCTATCAAAAAGGGTGAGATCATTGGAACGGCAACCTTTGATGACAAGGACCTTGTAGGAACAGGTTACATATCTGATCCTCCTCAAATTTCTGTCACAGCCAATCAATCTATCGAGAAAAGTTTCTTCCTAAAAGTGTGGTGGAATCATATCCTTAATTTCTTCACAGGAAACAAGTAAACACAAAACTAGCTTTTGATATCAAAAGCTAGTTTTTATTTGCTTTGAAATCGTGGTATAATCGTAAAAGCTCCTTCTCAACACCTTAAGTTCCTCTCAAAATGTGGTATAATAAATATCCAAAACACATGAAGGAACAAACCATGAAAAAACTGATTACGCTTATTATGACCTTCTTACTCTGTCTGGGAAGCGTAGCTCCTACTTTTGCAGCAGATAAGAAAAAAGGATTTGATGCCTCAGCCAAGCATGCTATTGCTGTCGAAGCAACTACCGGTAAGATTTTATACGAAAAAGATGCGACTACCTCTACCGGGATTGGCTCTATTACCAAACTGCTAACAGCCTATATGGTTTATAAAGCAGTTGATCAAGGAGACCTCAAATGGAACACTAAAGTTGACATTTCTGACTACCCCTTTGAATTGACTGTCAGTGCCGGAGTGTCCAATATTCCACTGGATGCCCGTAAGTACACTGTCAAACAGCTCCTCGACGCAACTCTTATTGCCAGTGCTAACAGCGCAGCCATTGCCCTAGCCGAGGAAATCGGAGGCACTGAGAGTGGGTTTGTCGATACGATGAAAACCCAACTCAAAGACTGGGGTATCACTGATGCCAAGATTGTCAATGCCTCTGGTCTTAATAATTCTTACTTGGGTGACAATATCTATCCAGGTTCTAAATCAGACGAAGAAAACACCATGAGTGCCAAGGATGTTGCTATTATTGCACAACATGTGATTAAAGAATATCCTGAAATTCTCGACATCACTAAAAAAACAGAAGCTGATTTTGACGGTGTTAACAAACTTAAAACCTTTAACTATATGCTAAAAGGACAACCTAATTACCGCAAGGGAGTTGATGGCCTCAAAACGGGTACCACTGATTTGGCCGGAGCTTCCTTCGTAGCCCACTCAAATGAAAGTGGTATGAGTATTATCACAGTCATCATAAATGCTGATAATACTGATTCTGATGACTACGCCCGTTTCACTGCAACCAATGAACTCCTTAATTACGTGGTCTACCATTGGGAAAGCAAGACTATTGCTAAGAAAGGGCAAGCCATCAGCAAAAGCCAAGCAGATGTCCTTGATGGTAAATCTAAGCAAGTATCTGCTGTCGCTAAGTCTGACTTTAATATTATCCAAAAAATAGATGATGAGAACACTAAACATATTAAAGTCTCTACCAACCAGATTCAAGCTCCTGTCAAATCAGGAGACAAGGTGGGAACAGCTACCTTTGAAGATAAGACCCTTGTAGGAGATGGCTACCTACCTAATCAAGGCATGCCAAGCATGGAACTGGTTGCTGGTAAAGAAGTTAAGAAAAGCTTCTTCCTCAAGGTTTGGTGGAATCACTTTGTCACCTTTGTCAACGAGAAACTCTAATCCTTCCAGTCGAGCGTAGCTCGGCTTTTTCTTTTACGCCTACTTTACAGAAAGGTTGACTCTATCTTGACTCTTATTGACACAAAAAGACAGATTATGGGTGTAATCTGTCTTTGTTTTTTAGTCTTTACACTACTGTAAAGGTTAATTTATCTTTCGAGCAACCAATCTTAAGAGTCTGTCCACTAACAACTTGGCCACCTAGCAAGAGTTCAGACAACTTGTCCTCCACTTGGGTTTGAATCGTACGACGTAATGGACGAGCTCCCATCTCAATATCATAACCATCCTTAGCCAAATGCTTAAGAGCAGCTGGTTGGAATTTTAAGCTGATACCTTTTTCGGCTAGAGCTGAAATTAACGGTTTAACCATAATCTTGACAATGTCATGTAGTTGTTCTTCCTCTAAGCTGTGGAAGACAACCTTCTCATCAATACGGTTAATAAATTCTGGACGATAGGCCTTCTTAAGCTCTTCCATAATGCGTGCCTGCATGGCTTGGTGATTATGAGAAATCGTTTGAGCACCAAAACCAACAGTTTTATCATCACGAAGAGCTGTAGCTCCCAAGTTAGAGGTCATAATGAAGATAGTGTTTGAAAAATCAACCTTACGACCACGGCTATCTGTCAAAACACC
>ENA-OWLZ01000272-OWLZ01000272.1-metagenome-genome-assembly--contig:-NODE-272-length-14785-cov-8.439104_pt1 | contig 14785 bp, 7 predicted proteins | sample MGYA00245341_ERZ651117 | MGnify/ENA primary metagenome ERZ651117 (study PRJEB26857, sample SAMEA4031763) | metagenome | biome: human; feature: oral; material: saliva | place: Philippines | collected 2014 | study... | reverse complement strand
TCATACCCATAGCAACACTATAAAATTTATTAGACTTAGCAGCTTGACCAACTGCGACACCGCCTAACGCAGCCGTAGTTTCATTAGTACCTACAGCAACACCATTTTTACCAGATGCAGAGGACTTATGACCTACTGCAAGGGAATTCTCCCCAGTAGCAGTAGTTTGCATACCAACAGCAGTAGCCGATGTAGCATTAGCTGTAGACAAAATACCTAAAACTGTTGAAGATGCACCTGTAGATGTATTCTTTCTACCTACTGCTACTGCACCTTCACCAGTAGCTTGAGATTCAGAACCAATAGCTAGAGAGTTAGATGTTTTAGCATTTGTCTTATAACCAATACTTACACCTGCACCCCCATCTGCCTTAGCAGCAGTACCAATAGCTACGCTATATCCTCCAGAAGCAACAGCATAATTATTAAATTGATCGGATGATGCGCCACCAATAGCAACATCGCCAGCATTAGTTGCTTGTGCATATGTACCACCTGCAAAGGCACCAAAACCAGTCGCTCTTGTAGAACTTCCTATAGCCGTACCTCGAACAGAGGATTGAGCATCAAGTCCTAATGATACCCCACCTCTACCAGGAGCTTTAGCACCTGCACCAATAGCAACTGCTGGTTGAGATGGATTAGCATATTGTGATGTAGCTAATGCTTGATACCCAATAGCAATAGATTGATGACTATTAGACTCGGCAAGATAACCAATAGAAACACCATTTGTCATACCATTAGCCGCTTTACCGCCACCTAAAGTTAAAGTAGACTCATCGGCTGAGACATCTGCTACTACACCAACTTGCATCGCCAAGGCAGCCAAGATACTTGCTACTACGATTTTCTTTTTCCCTGTTTTATTTTTTGCCATTTCAGATACTACAACATAGCACTGTTTGGACTTAGACCAAATTACTTTAAATATTTTATTCATATGTTTTCCTCTTCTAAAATACTAACCCTCAACTATATGAATGATATGTTCCATACTTCTCTCAGTCTGGAAATAATGGAAAGCTACATAGCCTTACATTTATAAAAACTTATCTTCAATTTTACCATAATTCATCTAATTTTCTCAATTTAAAAGTGTATTTTTTGGATATTTACTATTATCTCAATTATGCATAGAGCATACCCAAATACGCAGTATTATCATAATTCATTTATATTTCACCTTAATAAATTGCATATATTTTGTATTTTTATGCTAGCAACTGAGAATGATAAAAACAACAAACTGTATTATAAAAATGTTACATTCCAGCAAAATATTCATCATTTATACGGTATATTCAGTTTGATTGAGTAATTTATTAATTATTAAACTGTAATTTTTAGACTATTTTATTTTCCAGATATAGCTTTAATAAAATATTTTTGTTCTCAAACTAAAAAGAGCCCCCTCATTCGAGGGAGGCTCTTTCTAGTTTTACATATCCATTCATAGGATATACATAGTTCTAACTATATGTACAATGTGATTATGCTTTATTTGCCAACAATTGGTTAACTGCTGCTTTCAATGCATCAATTTCAGATTGTTGTTGTTCAAGCTTGGATTTGTACTCTTCATTTTGGGAACGCAAGTGACTTACTTCATCTTGCATTACGTAGATAGAGCTGATAGGGCCAGCTTTATAACGTTCTGGAATCGCATCTTTTCTATCACGGCTACCACCAAATTTATGAGTTACACCAGCATTAATCATGTTATGGCTAGAACCAAGTGTAACACCAACATTGAACATAGTATCTTCAGTTTTGTAATGGGCAAGACCGATTGCACCAGCTGTTTCACCACGGTAGTTACCAATACCAGCCATGATTTGTGTTGGTTCCAATGGATCGTATTGGATTGGTTTCAACGCTGCCATAGCCGCCGCATGAGCACCAACACGTTGTGTTTCAACACCTACGCGATTAATAGCTTCTTGTAAACCTGCTTGTGCGCCTTTCAATTGGCTAACATTTACTGCATCTGTATCAGCTGTACCAGGTGCTACACCATGAATTTGGTTACCACCATTGTTCAAGCCATCTACAGTAAGAGATACAGGGCTAGCTGTAGGGTTTGCAGGGTTAATAGTCATACCTGCACCATTAACTGTTGTAGAGTTACCAGCTGCATCTTTTACAGTTGTACCAGCAGGAGTGATTTTAGTGGATGGACCATTTTCATCACCTACAGTTACACTGTTAAGACCTTTCACGTCTTTAGCTAGGCTATATGTGAAAGTAGTACCGTCTTGTTTAACTTCAAGGTTATCACCTGCTTGGAATTTAACAGTATCGCCACCTTGTACTTTTTCAACAGTACCGCCAGCTGCAGTTACGTTCCATGCAGATAAATCTTTAACTTGTTGTTTACCAGCATCTGTTAAGTTGCTCAAATCTTGGTTTGCTGCATTATCGATTTTCGCTTTTGTTGCATCATCGATCTTAACAGTTACATCGTCACCATTAGCTTCAGTTGTTAAACCGTTTTCGCCTTTGATGTTGAATTTCACATCCCCTGTGCTCAAGGATTTTTCATCAGTAGAACCAGTGTTACCACCTAAGGAAATCTTACGACCGATAGCTTCTGTGTTTTTATCAATTTGAGCTTTGTTTGCCGCAATGTCACCAGCATTTTTAGTGATGTTAGCTTTATTTGCTGCTACTTGGTCATCAACTTGTTTCAATTGATCTTCAGTTGCCGCACGACCAGATACAGGTTGTGTTTGACCTGGAACCCAAGTTTTATTAGTCAAGCCAGTTACTTCTGGTGTTTCTACACCATCTGTAGCTTTCACTTTAGGTGCTGTGATTGTTTGATTTGCAGTAACAGTATCAAATGTTACATCTTTCTTAGTCGCAATAGTGAAGTCTTTACCATTTTGAGTAATGGAGATGTTATCACCATCGATGAACTTAACTGTGTTACCACCTTCAACTTTTTCAGCAGTACCATTGTTAGCCACTACATTCCATGCAGATAAATCTTTAACTTGTTGTTTACCAGCATCTGTTAAGTTGCTTAAATCAGTATTTGCTGCATTGTTGATTTTGTTTGCAGTATCATCGTCCAATTTAACAGTTACATCGTCACCATTAGCTTCAGTAACGATACCATTTTGACCTTTAATATTGAACTTCACATCACCTGTGCTCAAAGATTTTTCATCTGTGGAACCTGTGTCACCACCTAAGGAAATCTTACGAGCGATAGCTGTTGTATTTTTATCAATTTGTTCTTTATTTGCTGCAATATTATCTTTGTTAGTTTTAATAGCATCAGCATTCTTAGTGATATTAGCTTTATTTGCTGCTACTTGATCATCAACTGCTTTCAATTGATCTTCAGTGGCTGCACGACCAGATACAGGTGCTGTTTGGCCTGGTACCCAAGTTTTATTTGTTAAACCACTCACTTCTGGAGCTGTAATTTTTTGGTTTGCTGTAACGTTATCAAATGTTACATCTTTCTTTGTGGCAACAGTGAACTCTTTACCGTTTTGTGTAATGGAAACATTATCACCATCGATGAATTTAACAGTATCGCCGCCTTGAACCTTTTCAGCAGTACCATTGTTAGCTACTACATTCCAAGCTGCTAAATCTTTAACTTGTTGTTCACCAGCATCTGTTAAGTTGCTCAAATCACGGTTTGCTGCGTTATCGATTTTATCTTTTGTAGCATCGTCCAATTTAACAGTTACATCTACTCCATTAGCTGCAGTAGTAATGCCATTTTCACCTTTAATATTGAACTTCACATCACCTGTACTTAAGGATTTTTCATCAGTAGAACCATCATCACTGCCTAAGGAGATTTTACGAGCAATAGCTGCTGTATTTTGATTAATTTTAGATGTATTCGCAGCAATGTCACCTGCATTTTTATTGATAGCTGTTGTATTATCTGCGATTTTTTGCTTGTTATCAGCAATATCACCGGCATTTTTAGCAATCTTTTGTTTATTGTCAGCAATATCATTAGTATTTTGAGTAATATTGCCTGCATTTGTTTTAACTTGATCATCAACAGCTTTCAATTGATCTTCAGTTGCGGCACGACCAGACGTAATATTATTTGGATCCCAAGTTTTATTAGTCAAGCCTGTTACTTGAGGAGTTTCTACACCTGTTGCAGCTTTCACTGTTGGTGCTGTAACTGTTTGATTTGCAGTAACAGAATCGAACGTTACATCCGGCTTAGTAGCGAATGTGAAATCTTTACCAGATTGTGTAATAACAATGTTATCACCATTGATGTACTTAACAGTGTCACCACCTTTAACATCTTCAGCAGTGCCATTGTTAGCAACAACTTTCCAAGCAGCTAAATCTTTAACCTTTTTCTCACCATCTGGAGTCAAGTTGCTCAAATCTTGGTCAGCAGCGTTATCGATTTTTGCTTTTGTAGTATCATCAAGTTTAACTGTTACATCGTCACCAGAAGCAACAGTAGTAAGACCATTATCGCCTTTCACATTAAATTTCACATCAGCTGTGCTTAAAGATTTTTCACTCGTTGTACCAGTGTTACCACCTAAGGAAATTTTACGAGCGATTGCTGTTGTATTTTTATCGATTGCTGTTTTGTTATCAGCGATATTATCTTTATTAGCTTTAACTTGATCATCAACGGCTTTCAATTGGTCTTCTGTCGCTGCACGACCAGATACTGGTTGTGTTTGACCTGGAACCCAAGTTTTATTAGTCAAGCCAGTTACTTCTGGAGTTTCAACACCAGTTGTAGCTTTAACTTTTGGAGCTGTAATTGCTTGCGTAGCTGTAATATTATCAAATGTTACATTTTTCTTTGTGGCAATTGTAAAGTCTTTACCAGCTTGCGTGATTTCAATGTTATCACCATCGATGAACTTAACAGTATCGCCACCTTTAACATCTTCAGCAGTACCACTGTTAGCCACAACTTTCCAAGCAGCTAGATCTTTAACCTTTTGTTCACCAGCTAGATTTAAATTGCTCAAGTTTTTATCAGCAGCATTATCGATTTTACCTTTAGTAGCATCATCAAGTTTAACAGTTACATCGTCACCACTTGCTACAGTTGTAAGACCATTGTCACCTTTCACATTGAATTTTACATCGCCTGTGCTCAAGGATTTCTGTGCAGTAGAACCACTGTCGCCACCTAAGGAAATTTTACGAGCAATAGCAGTTTTGTTGGCTTCTGCTTTATCGTCTGTTTTCTTCAATTGAGAAACATTGACAGCATCTTTATCATTTACACCATCAGCTACATTAGTAACCTTCATATCGCCTGCATTGATGCCTGTGTTGCCATCAATTTTAACAGTTGGATTACCTGCAGCATTATTGAAAGATGCACTGTTCAAGCCAGTAAGGTCTTTCTTCAAAGCTAAAGAGATGTTTTTATCGTTTCTTGCAACAGTAATGTTATTATCGCCAGAGAAATCTACTTTATTACCTTTTTCAACTGTTACAGGTGTTGCTTCACCATTAGCAGAAAGATTCCAAGTGTATTTGTTTTGATCGATAGCATTATTAATTGCTTCAGCTACATTCTTAGCGTCTGCCATGCCAACTGCGCCCGTAGCTGTACCATTTGCAACTGTAATATCTTGCTTTTTGCCAGCAATTGTAATTTTCTTGCCATTAGCAGTAGTTTCGATATATGTGTTATCGCCATTTACAGCTAATTTGCTATTCGCTAAATTCACATCGCCACTACCAGTATCACCTGTGAAAGCAAGGTTAACGCTCTTCAATTGCGCTACGTTAACAGCATCTGTATCAGCTGTACCAGCAGCAACATAGTTGATTTGACGAGTTTGATCTGTTGTACCTACTGCAACACCACCTAATGTAGATGTTAAAGTTGCACCCGTTAAGTTAGCATATGTATCAGTACGACCTGTATTAGCATTATAACCTGCTATACCTGCTGCAGTACTAGCAACAGATTTAGAACCAATAGCTACACCATTAGCTATTGTTGCACTACCACCATCACCAATAACTACAGATTTCTCTGCAGCTGCAGTTGTAGATGCATTAGGACCAATAGCGATAGAGTTATTTGCCTTAGCGCCAGTATTGTCTTGGTTTGGTGTATCTATAGATTTAATAGATACATATTTATAAGCAATTTGATCTGCGATAGCAGCTAACTGAGAACCATTGATGGCGTCTGTAGAAGTAGCACTTACTTCACCAGGAGCTACGTTTTTCAACTGACGCTCAAAACCTGCAGAACCAAAGGAAACAATATCACCTTCTAATGTTTTGTCACCACCAGACCAATTTGCGGTAACACCATTTGATAATTTATAGCTAGTTTGTTTAGTACCTGCCTTATCTGTATTAGAACCACCACCTAAGGCAATAGCATTATCTCGGTTTGCTCTAGCGCCAGTACCAATAGCAACAGCATTTGTCACATCATCATTAGCTTGACCAGAAACACTTGAACTAGTTCCTGCCATACGCTTCTTCGCATTTGCACCAGTACCAATGGCTATACCAACATTACCAGACTGTCCTTTCATGCCTAGTGTAATACCAGACTCACCGGCAACAGAATTTTCATATTTTGGTGCTTGCATATCAAAGCCAGTTAAGCTTTTAACGGCTGCACGTAAATCACTAGTCTTGGTTTCCCCTGCATTATTTGTATAAATAACTTTTGTACCATCAGCTTTAACTACATCATCGCCACCAATAACAATAGAAGAATTACCTCTTGCTTCTGTATTACCACCAATAGCAATACTTTGGTCACCATATACAATAGCCCCTTCATGACCTTGTTGACCTGCACCAATAGCGATCCCTTGATTACTACCTCTAACCTTTGCATTTGTACCGATAGCAATCGAAGTACTTCCTTGAGCATAGGAAAGTTTACCAATTGCAACACTTTCTCCAGTAGCCGCATTAGCACCTGTACCAATAGCCACACTATGTTGATAAGGTGCTTTAACATCATTACCAAGCCCAACCGCTCCATTACCAGTAACATCAATACCCGCCGGAACAGCAGGGTAATTACCCGCAGCATTATAACCAACGGTCTTACCAAAAGCAACACTAGCATAACCAGTAGAAGAAGGCACATCATTTACTGCCAATGCCACATTAGCATTTGACATAGCCAACGCCGCAAATACTGCAGCCACAACAATTTTCTTTTTACCGCTATTGTTCTTAGCGAATTCAGATACTACTACGTAGCAATTTTTAGATTTGTTCCAAACTACTTTAAAAATCTTGTTCATTCATTTTCTCCTTTAAACTACTATATATCTCTCAAACTTCTATATAATAAGTAATTTCAATTCAAGTTTTTTCGATATAGGCAGTATACCAAATTTTTCGATATGCTTGCAACCCTTTTTCACCAATATTTCATTTTTGGAATAGCTATTGCAAATACAGCAATAACGTGACTATTTTAAACTTCTTTTAAAATAAAACCTAACAATTGGGGTGATTTTATACCATAATTTAGAAGAGAAGATGAATTTAAACTCACATTTTAACTTTTCTCATATAAATATAATTGATAAATCATAAAAATAATTGTCAAAACGCCTTATATAGCTACATTCTATTAACCCCACTTGTTTTACAGTACTATATTTCATTAAATTTTTATAAATTAGTTTTTCAGTCAAATTGAGATAAATTAGCAGGCAAAAACAAAAATAACGTCTAAAGAATAATCTCTTTAGACGTTATTTTTTATATGACATTATTTAATTTAAATACATAAGCACTTTGTTCATGTGCTAATTTGATACGTTTCTGTAATCGTTCCATATAAGCTCGATATATGTCTTGCGCTTCGTCAATAGTTACTATATTAAAGTTAATCCCATCCCCTACCGGTAGCTGGCTAAGCCGAGGTAAATCGGCAGTAATGATAGTACCAATTTTTGTATAGCCACCTGTCGTTTGACGATCCGCCATAAGGACAATAGGATGACCATTAGACGGAACTTGAATCGATCCGAACACAGCACCATCAGAAATGATATCTGCACTGTCTACGTGTTCAATTTCAGGTCCATCTAATCGGAATCCCATTCGATCGCATTCTACGGTTAGTGTGTAGATATTATTACTAAAGGTCTTAATCCCCTTCTCAGTGAAATGTTTTGCTTGATCACCTAGAACAACGCGTAACGGTTCATGACATTCTCGGCCTCCTCGGTTATACAAAACTGTATTGAATAGAGTATGTCCTTCGCCACGATAATCACATACATACATGTCATCTCTGGTAAAAGCCTTAATCCCGAGTTCATCATCCTTTTGTAATGATCGACCTTCAAGACCGCCTATTTTTGCTTTTGTGTGAGTAGATACGCTACCGTTAATACTAGGTACATCGATACCGCCAGAAAATGCAATATACATGCGCACACCACATTGGCTAAAACCACCGGAAATAACATCACCTTCATGACATAGAATAGGAATATATCGAGGCACTGGTACATCATTAATAGTTGGTTCCATATCAGCCCCAGTAAAAGCAACAATACATATGCCTTTCACTGTTAATGTTGGTGGTAACAAGGTGCATTCTAAAGCACCGGCTGGTTTTACATTGCCAACGAGAGCTTGCCCTAAGAGATAACTTTCACTATCCATAGGACCAGCTACAGGCATACCGTATTGCTGGAACCCAACGCGCCCTTCATCTTGAATAGTCGTATACATGCCAGGTTCATTAATGTAGATAGATGATTTCTGAAAATTATTTATAGCCATGTAACTCACCTACCTCAACTTCATACATAACCGGAACATAGTCCCCGCCCAATGCTTTAATACGATTATATTCATGTTCATCAATTGGCACGTAACGCACATAGTCGCCTGCACTTAATAACGCAGCTTGTTCCTTAGACATATCATACATGGTTACTGGTGTTCGCCCTATGATTTGCCAACCTCCTGGAGAGTCAGATGGATAAGTACCAGTTTGTTCCCCTGCAATGCCTACAGAGCCTGCCGGTATCAATGTTCTTGGTGAGGACAAACGAGGCGTTGCTATACGTGGGTCCATGCCACCTAAATAGGTAAACCCAGGAATGAAGCCAAGCATATATACCAAGTAGTCTGTACCACTATGAATGGCTACGACCTCATCTTCAGTTAGATTATTATGAGAGGCTACAAAACCAAGGTCTGGACCAAACTCACCACCGTACACGGTAGGAATTTCTATAACGGTTACACGCTCATTAGCATCATCCGTTGCAGATGGCTCTAACAAAGGTTCCATAAGGTTACATATATCTGAATAGGAGTATAGCATAGCATCATACTGAATGAGCAATGCACAATACGTAGGAACTAATTCAGTAATTCCGTCCGGTTTTAGCTCTTGAATTCGCTCTATCGTTTGACGTATATGTCGATTAATCTTTGGATCGATCACTTGACCAAAATCAATAGAGATAGCGCAATCCCCTACAGGTGAAATTGTAGGTTTCATAGGTACCTCCTTCCTAAAACTAGAAAGAACCATTACCTTCAACCGAAAATAATGGTACTTTCACAACGATTACATTAACCAAGTAATTTAGCAATGCCTTGTAAGGATGTAACGCCGATATAGGCTGTTACAAGTACTACAATCCAACCTGTATAATATAACAATTTATTATGTTTGTAGTCCCCTACGATTTCAGATTTATGAGTAGCAAAGAGCATCACTGCCAATGTGATTGGCAAGATCAAGCCGTTTACAGAACCAGCCAAAATCAACAAGGATGCTGGTTTACCAATAAAGATCAAAATACATGTAGAAACAAAGATAAATGCCATAATAGTCAATTTTTCATTGCGTTCCACTACTTTGAACAATGTTTTTAAGAAGGATACGGATGTGTACGCTGCACCTACTACAGATGTTAAGGCTGCACAGAAGAATACAATACCGAATAATTTATGACCGATTTCACCCGCACCAAGAAGGAATGCAGAACCTGCTGGGTCCTTAGGATCTAGAGCAAAGCCCATGGATACTACACCAAGAACTGCTAAGAATAACAAGATACGAACCACTGCATCTACGGACATACCCATGAAAGCTGCACGACGCACATCTTTCAAATGTTCTTGACCAGTGATGCCTGCATCGATAAGACGGTGACCACCAGAGAATGTAATGTAACCACCTACGGTACCACCGATAAGGGTAATAGTAGCAAGCCATGGATAATGCGTTGGTGCCACCGCATGAGTAACCGCTTCAGCCACTGGAGGGTTTGTAGAGAATGCCACATAACCAATCAACACGAGCATTACAGTACCAAGGATTTTAGCCGTATTATCTAGAACACCACCCATTTTTGGAGATGCGAATAATAGAATACCCAAGATACCACTAATAGCCGCTGCTGTCGTTGTATCTATACCAAATACAATGTTTAGACCCATGGACGCGCCCCCAATATTACCGATATTGAAAGCAAGACCGCCAAGGGAAATCAAGAATGCTACGAAATAGCCAAGACCTGGCAATACTTTATTGGCAATATCTTGACCGCGCATTTTAGATATGCCAATGATAGTCCACACATTGAGCTGTGCAATAATAGAAAAAATAACGGACACAACGATAGCAAACGCAAAATCTGCTTTTAAATCATTTGTAAATGCCGCCGTTTGTAACATAAAGCCCGGCCCAATAGAGGACGTGGCCATCAAGAAAGCTGCCCCCAAGAGGACAGATAAACTTGCTTTACCTGAAATTGGTTTCATAAAAACCTCCATACAATAATTTATTAATTAACGGTTTTGAAAATTAGCCACTGTAACGCCCGCTTTTGTAAGGCCTTCACGGATGTAATTTGTGAAAGCTATCGCTTCTGGGTTATCGCCGTGTACGCATACGGAATCAGCTACAATATCGATAGTATTACCTGTATTAGTGACAACCTTGCCTTCTGTAACCATCATAAGAACTCGTTCAAGAGCCTCTTGAAGGTCTTTTATAAAAGCGCCAGGTTCTGTACGAGGTACCAATGTACCTTCATCAGTATAACCACGATCAGCAAATACTTCCTGAATTACAGGGATCCCTCGACGCTCTGCTTCTTTTGCAATATAACTACCGCTCAACACCATAGCTGCAATATTAGGGTTTACCGCTTGTAAGCCATCTAATACAGCATCTGCCAATGCAGGAGTTACACAAGCAGTGTTATAAAAAGCACCGTGTAATTTCATATGTTGTAATGTAACACCATAGCTATCACAGAAGGCTTGTAGTGCACCAACTTGATATATCATATATGCTTTAGCCTCTGCAGGATTGACTGCCATTGCTCGACGACCAAAGCCCATTAAATCAGGATATCCAGGATGAGCCCCTATAGCTACGCCCTTTTCCTTGCACATGCGAACTGTAGCATCCATAATGAGAGGATCCCCAGCATGCCATCCACAGGCAACATTAGCGCTTGTGACGTGATTTAACACTTCACCATCCATGCCTAATGTGTAGTTGCCAAAACTTTCACCTAAATCACTATTTAGATCTACATAATGTGACATCAATAATCTCCTCCCTTTCTTCATCTCTTTTTTAAATTCTATAGAATATCGAATTTATAGATACGATTATACTAAATAAATCGATATATTAGCAATGATTTTTGTCATGTATACAAAATTTCTTTATTAATACACATATAAAAACGCACATTAAGACACAAAAAAGCACCCCACATTATGTGGGGTGCTCTCAGTATCAATAGGTCTATCATTAGTTTGTATATGGAGAGAGTTGTAAGGGATTCATTAGTTAGTGTCGATAGCCTATCGATTATTTATTATCCTTGGATGCAGCATCATCAGCTTGTTTGCTGTCATCTGCAGCTTTATCATCTGTAGATTTATCATCAGATGTATTAGCAGCATCTTTATCGCTAATTACAATGTGACCATCTACAACATCAGCAAGCAAGTGTTTTGCATCGATGTGATCCAAGTAGAAGTCAGTTACATTATCGCGGATTTCAGATTCGATAACACGACGTAATGGACGAGCGCCCATAGTTTTATCGTAACCTTGTTCCATCAATAATTCTTTAGCTGCTTCAGTTACATCAAGAGTAATTTCTTTTTTAGCTAAAGTTTTATTAACTTGATCAAGCATCAAATCTACGATTTGTTTCAAATCTTCTTTTTTCAATTGATTGAATTCGATAACTGCATTGAAACGGTTTAAGAATTCTGGACGGAAGAATGGAGCGATACGATCCATTACATCTACTTTGTTTTCATCGTCCTTATCTTGACCATAGCCAAAGCCTGCGTTAGATGTAGCAATGATAACAGTATTTTTGAAGTTTACAGTGTTACCTTGACCATCTGTTAAGCGACCATCATCCAACACTTGAAGAAGTAATGTAATAACTTGAGGGTCTGCTTTTTCAATTTCGTCAAATAATACGATGGAGTAAGGATTACGACGAACACGTTCAGTTAATGTGTTGGAGTTATCTTCGTAACCAACATAACCAGCTGTAGCACCAATCAATTTAGAAACGGCTGTGCGATCGCTGTATTCGGACATATCCAAACGAATGATTGCATCCTTGTTACCAAACATATCAAGTGCTAATTGTTTAGCCAATTCTGTTTTACCAACACCAGTAGGACCTACGAATAAGAAGCTACCGATTGGACGGTTACCTTCGTCAAAGCCTGCACGGTTACGACGGATAGCTTTAGATACAGCTTCAACTGCTTTATCTTGACCGATGACATGAGCTTCTAAACGAGATTTCATATCTTTCAAGCGTTCGATGTCGGATGCACCCATTTGAGATACAGGGATACCAGTCATTCTTTCAACGGCTTCAGCTACATCATTAACTTGAGCCACAACCTTTTGGTTATCAGTGTGCTTGTCGATTTCTTCTTGTAATTTTTGAATACGCATTTTTTCATTAATAGCGGATTCATAATCTTCTTTTTGAGCAAACTCTTCTTGTTTTGCTTTAGCTTCTGCAATATCTGCTTCTAATGTTTTAATATCAGTTACGGGATGTTGGGAAGCCAAGTGAGCTGCTGTTACATCGATCAAGTCGATTGCTTTATCTGGCAAGCTACGTTGAGGAATGTATTGTACGGAATAATCTACAGCTGCTTTCAACACTGCATCTGGCAATTCAATGTTATGATGCGCTTCATACAATGGACGAATGCCTTGTAAAATTTTGAAAGTATCTTCTGGAGATGGTGCATTTACCTTAACTTCATTGAAACGACGAGCAAGAGCTGCGTTTTTCATGATTGTGTTACGGTATTCATCTTGTGTTGTTGCACCGATAACAGTCATTTCACCACGGGACAAAGCAGGTTTCAAGATATCTGCTAAACCCTTAGAACCTTGACCATCACCGGTGGAGCCAGCGCCCAAGATTTGGTGGATTTCGTCGAAGAACAAGATAATGTTACCAGCAGCCTTAACCTCTTTGATAAGGTTTTGGATATTTTCTTCGAAGGAACCACGGTATTGAGTACCAGCTTCCAAACCGGAAATATCGATGGAAATGATTTCTTTATTTTTAATCGCTGCTGGAACATCGCCATTTACAATGGCTTGTGCCAAGCCTTCTACAACAGCTGTTTTACCAACACCAGCATCACCGACTAGAACTGGGTTGTTTTTTGTACGGCGTGCTAAGATTTCAGCAGTTTCTTGAATTTCTTTGTTACGACCGATAACAGGATCAAGCTTACCATTACGAGCTTCGTCTGTTAAGTTCGTACCTAAACGAGCAAGGATACCATCCTTTTTCATTTTGCCTTGTTGAGCTGCAGCTTGTGCTGCTTGGATTTCTTCATTAGTAGGCAAATGACCTGTTTGACGATAATAAGCAAACTCTTCAGGAGTTACTTCACGACCATTAATTTTATAACGACGGTTTTCTGTGGAATAACCTCCCATATTACTCATCAATTGATTGAACAAATCATTCATGCTACCAAATTCGCTACCAAAGTTATTGAAGTTGTTGTTCATATAAATTACCTCACTTTTTCACTACAAGTATATCTGTTTGACCTTTTAAGTCTCTTTAATTTCTTGCTTTATTTCTAGGTTTCTTCAACCTTATGTCATTATAATAATCTTATTTAGTCAAAAAGTCAATAGGTCAAAGTAAATATTTTTGACTTTTTTGACTTTTATTTTGACTAATTAGATTTATACAGCAAGAACATAGATAAATACTGAGTTTATAAGAGATAATTAAATTTGAACTTTTAAAATATTTACTATAAATTAGATTGTTTATATTGATTTATTCCCTATATAATAGAAATAAAGGTCAAAATATATCAAAGGAGATCAAACTATGGCACAAAATTCTTCACCGCATACCGATTCCACCGCACTCCACAACACACCTATCATAACAAGTGCTAACAACAAAGAACTAGCGAAACGTATTAAAGACATTTCCCAGCAAGTACTAAAACGGAATTATAAACTCTATAAAGCATTGGAGAACAAATGAATACAGCTAATATCCAATTCACCTTACAAGATATCTATGAACTTCATACCCAATTAGAAAATGCATTTGTACTTTCATCAGGTGTACGCGATGAAAACCTATTAGCGTCAGCCGTCAATATGCCCTTCCAAACCTTTATGGGGAATGATCTATACCCATCCCTCTACGATAAAGCAGCACAATTATGTTACGGCATCGCCAACAATCATCCTTTTACAGATGGAAACAAACGAACAGCATTGCATAGCATGTAT
>ENA-OWLZ01000266-OWLZ01000266.1-metagenome-genome-assembly--contig:-NODE-266-length-14949-cov-4.823083_pt1 | contig 14949 bp, 3 predicted proteins | sample MGYA00245341_ERZ651117 | MGnify/ENA primary metagenome ERZ651117 (study PRJEB26857, sample SAMEA4031763) | metagenome | biome: human; feature: oral; material: saliva | place: Philippines | collected 2014 | study... | reverse complement strand
ATAATTACGGAAATTTTTTCTGTCATTTTTTATGTCTTATTTTTTCTAGCTAGTACATTTTTTTATTTTCCTGTCTCAAACTTTCATAAGATAGCAAGGATCAGTCTAAGAATCTGCTAAGCATTTTACGGTTACAAGATATAAGGACCGGAAACACATTCTATACACTTTTTCCTTGATTTTATCGAGACTTAACCATATTAAATTATAACATAGTATCACTTAATTTTCTAATAGATTAACTTTTTTATGAGGGAATTTTTTCAAACTAATTTCCTTTTATTTTCAGAAAAAACTGATAGTTAGGAAGATTGAAATAAGTGGATAGAAAAAGAGATAGCTCAGATGGGAAACTATCTCTTAGAATGATTAAAACGTTTTGACGAGAGTCCTTAAACCCTTGACTTCTCCTACCCTTTATCCACAATCTTAATGCGGCTACTGCCATCATGCGACTTGATGATAGCTAGTTGTTGGGCGATGCCTTCTTTCATGTCATCCACGTGGCTGATGACACCGACCATGCGGTTTTCACCGATTTGTTCCAGAACAGCAATGGCCTTGGTCAGGGCTTCCTTATCCAGTGAGCCAAACCCTTCGTCGATGAAGAGAGCTTCAACAACAGCACCCTTGCTGGTATTTTGCACCACCTCTGAGAGAGATAGGGCAATAGCCAGTGCGGCGATAAAGGTTTCTCCTCCAGACAAGGATTTGACGGAACGCTCGCTACCTGTCAACTGGTCATAGACGTTGATGTCCAAACCAAAGTGATCACGCGCCCTACGTCCCTCTTCACTCAGGACAAAGGAATAGCGATTATCCGTTAAGAGACCGATGTAGTTGGCATTGGCATAATCCAAGATTTGTTGGAAATACTGACGGATAACATAGACTTCAAGATTGAGTCGACCAGTTAAAGCTGTATTTTCTCCCTTAACCACCTTGACCAAATCACTGAGCTCTTGGTGAGCCTTGAAGGCCTCTTGGTTGCTGTCTTGAAGGTTTTTAGCCGCTTGGTAGGTAGCCGTCGCATCCTTAAGCCCCTGCTCCATGACAGAAACCTGAGCCAGTTGCTTATCATAGCTCTCCTGACAATCCTCTACTGCTTGTGTTAGACTATGGAGATCTGGTTGTTCTTGATTTTGGAGAAGCTCTTGCCCCTTACGAATCTGCGCCTGTAATTCTTGTTTGAGCGTTGCATAGGTCGTTAATTTGGCTTGAAGCATAGGAATAGCTTGATTAGTTACTTCAATAAGCCAGAGTTCGACCTGCTCCAAGTCATTGGTAAGAGCTCCTTCAGCCTTGAGATTTTGCTCTAATTCAGCAGATAGTCGCTTAACGTCTTGATCTGCCTTATCTTTAGACTTCGTTAAACTCTCAAGTTGCCCCTTGATTCCTTCAATGTCAGCATGAAGTTGGTTGTAGGCCTCGCTATTTTCCTTGACTTGCTTATTGTAGAGGTCCAGCTCCTGATGAGCAAGGGAAATACGTTCTTGATATACCTCAACAGACTCAAGTTCCGGGTGAGCTTCTTGTAAATCCCTCAGGCGTTCCTTAGTTTGATCAAGTACTGACTTGGCCTCTTGATAGGTTTTAGCCAAATCTGTCGCTTTTTCTTGAGCTTTACCTATCTCATCTTGATATCGGACATAATCTGTCTCTTCCTTATCATAACGTTTTTGTAGCTCTTGATAAGACTTCTTAATCTTCAGGAGTAGGGCTTGCCCAAGGTCAGTTTCATAGTCTTCCGAAAAATCAAAATCAAACTGTCCCTTGACTTGCTCTTCTAATTCTTGATAGTGCTTTTCAAGAGTTAGCTTGACTTTAGCCACTTGATCAAGCAAATCCTGACCTTTAGATTCAACTTCGCTCAAGGTAGCCTGACGATTTGACAAAGTAGCGACTTGCTTTTCTTTTTGACCTTGAAGCTTCTCCACTTGATCCATGAGATCCTTCAAGGCCACTTCATCAGCCTGTGCTCCACCAACATTGGGGTGTTCCAGAGCACCACAAACCATACAAGGCTGTCCCTCCTCTAACTCTGCTTGCAGTTGGGCAATCATGAGTTGACGCCGTGAAGCTAAAGTCCTTCTTAACTTCTCTTCCAATTCTTTGAGAATTTCTTGGGCTTGGTCAATCTCCAAAGACAGAGCTTGATGGCGTTTTTCAGTCTTTGTCAACTCCTCATTCAGACCCTCTATTTCATTTAGGTCCTGAGCCAGTTGTTTTTCCACGCTGTAGCTCACAATCTGGAGGAGTTTTTCAGCCTCATGTAAGCTATCTAAACTAAGACGATTAGCCTCCAAGTCTGCCAAGGACTTGTTAAGCATCTCAATCTCTTTCCTAGCCTGCTGATAGGTTTCTTCCAACTGCTTGTAGTTAGTACTTGAACGTTTAATTTTCTCCTTCTCTTTGGCAAGACTCTGGGCATAGATAATATCCTCTTTCCACACTCCCAGTCTTTCTTCTTTTTGAAGAAAATTCTTAGATTGAGCTGCGAGTTCCTCTTTTTTAGCCTTAAGGTCCTCAAACGCCTGCTGCTTTTCACTTAATGCTTCTTGAGCAATTTCAAGATCCTGCTCTAATTGCATCAATTGTTTCTGATATTGCTTCAAAGTCCGAATGGTTTCCTGCAGACCTTGAGCGAACTGTAATTCCTCCAGATGCCTTTTTGCCTCTACCTGTCCCTGAGCTCCCTCCTCAATTTCCAGACGGTAACGCTCCTTGGCTTGCTCCAATTCTTGAAAAATCTTTGCCAAATCTTGAGCAGTTTGCAAGCTCTTCTGCAGTTTCGCCAAATCCTCATGGGCAGCCTTCAAGATGCTTTTTTGCTCCGTAAGACTTTCTTGACGCTGAGACAAAAGCTCTTCAAGACGTGCCAATTTTTCAGAGGCTGGCGTTTGGGCCAAGACGGCTAATTCTTCCTCAGACCAAACCTGACTGGCAAAGTGGCCATCTAGCTGAGCCTGACGCTTATCCATATCTTTATTGCTCTGACGAAGACGCTCTTCCAAGCTCTTTTGAAAACGATCAAAGATACCCGTTCCAAAGATTTTCTTCAAAATTTGAGTCTTAGTCTTGGAATCTTCTTTCAAGAAACGGCTAAAATCATTTTGAGGTAGGAGGATAATCTGTTTGAACTGCTCGGCATTGAGACCCAAAATCTGCTCAATCTGGTCACTAACTTCTTTGATTTTATCCCCAAGCTTTTCAATTTCCTGACCACCAATCTTATCCACAATGACTAGAGAAGCCGTCGCTTTTTGAATGGTCGTACCACCACCTCGCTTGGCCCTCTCCTGCTGAAGAATACGCTCGATGCGATAAAGATGGTTTCCTTGTTGAAAGTAGAAAGTCACCTTGGTCAAATCATCCTCTGGACCAGCAAAGGTTGACCGCATCTCTTCAACATTGCGATCACCACTGGTCGTAGCAAACAGAGCCACTGTCATAGCATCAAAGAGGGTACTCTTACCAGCCCCCGTGTCCCCACCAATCAAAAAAAGGGGAGCATGGTCAAACTGAGTGAAATTGATAACTTCCTTACGATAAGGTCCAAAATTGGTCAATTCTAGCTGAACTGGTCTCATTGTCGACTCCTCTCAATCTCCTCAAAAATACTTTTCACAAGGGAAGTTTGTCTCTCAGACAAGACATCGCCCCCAGTCACTGTCTGGTAAAAATCAAATACGATTTCCTGAGGCGACTGCATTTCCAAATCTTTTAAGTGCTGATCAACAGTCAGGCTTTCATCCCTTGCATCACCTAGACGACTGAAAGTAATTTCGACAATATCCGTCCCATAAATTTCTTCCAGACGGGCACGCACATTGATGCCCTCTAATTCCTTACGACTGGACAATTGAATATCAAAGGCAAACCAAGCTTTTTGACAAGGTTGCTCCTTATAAAATTCAGCTGACATCAAGGTTTCAAAAGACTCCTGTAAGACCACAATCGGACGTCTGACCTCTAGAGGACGGAAGGTCTGAGACAAATCACCAGTCGCATCCAATTCAAGAATATAGACACCCTTTTCTTCCTTACGCTTGGCTTCTTTGACATTAAAGGCGACTGGACTGCCTGAATATTGCACGCGCTTGGTCGGACTGGCAAAACGCGTATGGATATGCCCTAAGGCCACATAATCGAAAGACTTGAAAAGGTCACTGGTCACATTGGTAAGACCACCTACCGTATTGCTAGTTTCAGACAACATCAATTCCCGTAAACTTTGACCATCACTATCATCCTTCTTAGAAACCGCAAAATGTGTCACCAAAATATGGGCTTTTTCAGGATTAAAAGCTTTTTCCATATCCTTAATAATGTAGTTCAAGGCATCACCAATCCCCTGGATTTCCTTATCCTCATCGTCCTTATAGTAAATACGGGCATCAATAGGGTCGATAAAGGGAAGCAGGAAAATCTGGCAATCCTCCAACTCAATAGGCTCAAAAGCCTCCTCCAAACGTGTGCTTAAATGAAGGCCTTGAGGTTGAAAGAAGTCACGTCCAAAATGCAAACGTTCAGCCCCATCGTGATTGCCACTGATAGCATAAACAGGAATCTGCTCCTCCAAGACCAAACGGGCCAAGGTCTTATTAAAAAGCTTAATCGCATCTACAGGGGGCACCGCACGGTCATAAAGGTCCCCAGCAATGATGACCCCATCCACTTTTTCGCTAATAGCCAAATCCACAATTTGTTGAAAAGCCCACTCCTGCTCTTCCAACAAAGACCAGCCATTGAGGGTTCGCCCTACATGCCAATCTGACGTATGTAAAAACTTCATGACAGTCTCCTCATTCGTTTTGTCTTATTCTATTGTACCTTATCAAACTAAATACTGCTTAAAAGTTTCACAGGCTTTGATAATTTTCCGGGTTTTTAGCTCTAAAGACCAAAAAATCTCTCCCGAGCTATTCCTACTCGAGAGAGATTTTATTTTTGGAATTTATGAGAGATACAATTTGGAAATCTTAGTCTTGGTTTTTACGACGATTCATAGTCGCAAGTCCAGCCATAAGTCCCATGACAACAACACCCATTGCTGCAAGGTTGTTATCTGACTCACCTGTCACTGGCAATTGTTCATCTCCTTCTTTAGAGGCATTCTTATCATCTTTGTTTCCAGATTTCTTCTTATCTGAACCTTTACCATCTGAAGCACCATCAGCATCTGATCCAGAGCCAGAACCCTTAGACCCTTTAGAACCGTTTGAACTTGCTTTCACAGCTTTAGAGGTTGAGCTTCCAGATTGACCACCATTGCCATTTGAAGGTGTTGAGCCATCTTCAACCTTACGGTAAATGTAAGTCACGACTGTTTGACCTTCTGTCATCTTGTCTGTCGATTTACCTTCTTGACGAATCAATTCGTATTTCACACCATTACGGTAGATGTAACGGTCACCGTGGACGTCAACGTCAGCACCAACAGAATTTGTGATAACAAGTGGCATCTTGATTTGATTTCCATATTCATCACGATAGATAACCACAATCGTACCAATGTCTTTATTTGTTGGTTTAGCAGGTTCTGCGTTAGTCAACTTGTAAACAACCTTTGTATCTTCACCTGGGTTGCTTGGTGTCACACCAGTCTGATCAGCCTTGTAACCTTTAACTTCAGGAACAAGTGTCATAGCAGCCTTAGTTGGATCGTTAGGATCATTTGTGTAAGAAACTGCTTCAACACCTGGGATTGGATTACCTTTTTCGTCAACAGCGATAATCTTACCAAATTTAGTGTAGGTTACAGTCTCAACCTTGCTGTCCATAGTGACATCTTGAGCAGCCACACGACCTTTATCGGCGAAGTAACCGTTAACTCCTGGTGTGATGACAAGATCAAACTTAGTCTTTTCTGCTTTCCATTCACCTGCTGTAAGAATGTCACCTGTTACAGAATCAAGCGTCAATGAACGTTTCCATTGTGCCTTTTGAACACTGTCTGCTGGCAATTTAGCATTGCTATCTTTACTTGCATAATGAACAGTGTAGGTTACATCCTTGATATAAGCATCCTTAGCTGGCCATTTTGGACCGTTTGGTTGGTTAGGATAGATTGGAGTTCCTGGTTCGTGAGCATTGTCTGGATCAAAGTCAAGTGCTACACGTTTGAAGCTTACTGTCCAAGCTTGGTCTACTGTGCTATCTAAGTCGAATGTTGCACCAGCTGGGTAACCATCTGTCACAAGGACATAGCCAAGGTCTTGGTAGTGTTTGATACGATCAGCTGTTGAGTAGTTAACCGCTTCACCAGACTTACCAGCCAAAGCAACTGTTTCAAGAGTTGAACCACTTGTTTCATCACGGTAAGTAACACTTGCTTTTTGGTCATCCTTAACGTAAACAACCTTAGTATCGCTAGACAAGTCACCTGGTGTTGCAGGTACTACCTTAGCAGTGTAACCTGGGATAGTTGGCAAGTTCTTGTCAACTGCAATCATCTTAGTTGGATCGTTAGGATCATTGATGTAGGCAGTATCAGAGACACCTGGAATTGAGTTCCCATTTTCATCAACAATGACAAACTTACCAAAGGCTTTGTAAGTTACTGTATCAGTCGCTTCTGGAGCATCTGGAGTTACTGTCTTACCACCGGCTACGGCTTTATCCGCAAAGTAACCATTAACAACAGGAACCTTAACTGTACCGTAAGTGTGACTAGTTTCGTTCCATGTCACTTTACCAGTAGCTTGGTTATCCTTACCAACAAAGGTATAGTCAGATTTCACATCTGTAGCTGGCGTCTTGTCGCCTGCACCTTGGAAGGTAACAGTCTGTTTAGTCGCCTTAGTCACATCGTTAACAATTGCTACGTAAACAACACGTGTATCTTCACCTGGATTTGATGGTGATGCAGGGATAACCTTAACAGTGTAGCCAGGAATGCTTGGAAGAGTCTTATCGATAGCAATCATCTTAGTCGCATCATCTGGATCATTAGTGTAGGCAGTTGTTGATACACCTGGAATTGGATTACCATCTTCATCCACAGCGATGAATTTACCAAAGGCTTTGTAAGTTACGGTATCTGTTGCATCTGGTGCATCTGGAGTTACTGTCTTGCCACCTGCTACGGCTTTATCTGCATAGTAACCAATGACAACTGGAGTCTTGACTGTACCATAAGTGTGAGTCGTTTCTGTCCAAGTTGTTGTATTAGTTGTAGGATCTTCTTTACCGTTGAAGCTAAAGTCATTTTGAATGTTAGCAGCTGGTGTCTTAGTGTCAGCACCAGTATAAGTCACTGTTTGACTTGTTGCCTTAGTCACATCTTTAGTGTCTTTTTCAACAATAATGTGGTAACGGTAACCAGGAGCTAGGTATTGACCACCGCCATTGGCATCAATCGAAGCGTCCAAACCTTGTGAACCATTGGCAAATTGAACAAGGTCAACAACACGACTCTGGTTAAGGGCCCAAGTACGATCTGAGCGAATGGTTGCAACACCATTTGTATAGTCATATTGACGTTCTGATTTTAAGACATCTACGTAAGCATTAGCTTTAGATTTGTCAGCAGACGCATACTTGATACGATAACCTGCTGGTACTGGTGGAAGCTCTGTTACACCAGCATCGTAGATTTTATTGTAAGTCTGACCGTTTGCAGTGATTGTTTCAGTTGAGTTGTTGATACGATATGTTGAAGAGCCAGGAATCTTGTTTCCTGCTTCATCAACGTAGTCAATAATACCAAGGTTGGCATAGTTTACGACAACCATGTAGTTACCATTTGTAATGTAGTCATAAGGTCTCAAAACCCCACGATTATCACGACCAACTTTAAGATTGTTTATGTAATCAATGTTAACAAAGTATTGTTGACGTTCTGGCAAATAGGCAAGTTTGTAGCCTAGGTTTGTCAAATCAGGGTTTGTTGAACCTGATCCAGCATTTGTCAAAACAGCAACCGCATCAGCTGAACGAAGGTTACGATTTGATACCGCAAGCCCCATAGCGTTGATGAGATTTTCAGAGTTGAGACTTGCTTCAGCAGCATTCAATTCACTGCTTGTTACAGCCAATTCGCTAGTAGCTACTTTAAGGGCGCTATCTACAGCCTTGGTTGTAGACTCTGCACTTGCTGTCTCTGCTGCAGTCGCAACTGGAGTAGTCGCACTTGTTTGTGCTGATACTTGTCCAGCAACAGAAGTTTCAGCTGCTACTGTTGAACTAAGAGTTTGAGCACTAGTAGCTACAGTAGAAAGGTTTGTTGCTGCTACAGATTCTGAGCTCGCTTGAGATGCAGCTTGAGAAGCTACTTCTGAACTAGCTGCTGTTTGACTAGTTCCTGAAGTTGCTTGGCTGTCTTGTGCTGCTGATTGTGGCTGTTCGCTGGCCAAAGCTACAGCAGATACTGAGCTTGGTGCATTTTCTGTTGTTGCTGGTGCTACTGATGCAGTTGTTGGCGTTGATTGCTCCACAACCACATCTGGTTCAGCAGTTGTTTCCATACCTGCAGTAGTCGGTGCAACCGTTTCATCAGCTTGAGCGCCCTGTACATTCGAGAAGATTGAAACTCCCAAAAGGACAGAGGCTACACCAAAACTGTATTTTCTTAATGAAAAACGTTGGCGTTTATTAAACATATCTCTCATAATAATAAATTTCCTCAATATCCAAATTACTTTATATACAGTCTCCATTTTATACTACAATTATTAAATTGTCAAATATATAATGATTATTGTTCTGAAATTTAATTTTTATTAGAAAATGTTAATTTAAAACTTTTATATAAGTCCTTTGAAACATCAAAACGTTCGTGCTTTCATTTAGCAAAATATTACTTTTTGTCAGCTTTGTAATTTTCAAAATATTTTTACCTGATACTCCTTTTTATTAAAAACCTTCATTCACGATACGATATTATTTGGTTTTGATGCCATTTATTAAAATACAAAATTTATAACTTTAAAAAGAATATTTTTTATACGTCCTAGCTCACATCTCACTGGTTGACTTCTAAATCCCTTGTCACTACTAGCTTTGCGGACTTCTTAGCACAAGATTTTAAGAAAGACTCAAAAATCCCCTTGGCTTTTGGCCAAAGGGGATTCTTTCATCTATTATTTGAAAATAGAACTTGTGAAACTATCTGTCTCTTGTAGGAGTTTCTTATAAACAGCTTCTTTGAGTTTCGTCGTATGGCTTGTTGACACAGATTTATTACCCTTATTATCTGTTTTAATACTTGCAGCATCTTTTGCAACTGCAGCCTTAAACAAGGCTAATAAATCATCGTAAGAGCTTACTGTTGTGCCGTCAATTGCAACTGTCGTCAAACCATGTGACGCTTTGTCTTTCACTTCTTTGAAGTAGGCCTTCTTGAAGGCTTCTAGTGAGTTGAACTGACCATCAGAAATCTTGCTAATGATAAAGTCGTCTCCAAGTGTGGCCTTACCAGCCGCTTTTGCTTCTTGTTTATACTTGTTCGTCGCATAACCTAGGAAGCCTTTTTCATAGCCATAGTAACCCCAGAGTCTGAAGGTGTTATGCTTGAAGGACATGGCTCCTGGAGAGCCCTCACTCGTATTACCACCATAGATAGCAGACATCATAGGGACATTGACATAGGCAGAAGAGAAATCATCTGGTTTATAGACACCATTACCAGGTCCACGATTGGTCATGAAGTTATTATCTACAAGGTCATCAATAGAGGTCAAGTTAATAGCCTTTTCACTTTCATTTAGAGCACGAACCTGGTCGTATTGATTTTTACTGTTACCTCGTAGCTGTTTATCTACCTTCTTGAACCATGCGTTATTGAGCTCTTGATTGCCTTGACTGAGGACCGCTTCCCCTTCAAGTGAGTCAAGAAGCATGAGGGTATCGTTGTAACCCCTCATGTAACGGTCGATGGCTTCACGTGAGTTCAACTTGTTTGGATTAGTGTTGTACCACTGATTACCGTCGTTTTCTCTTTCAAAGGCCATGTTAAGTCCTAAGGCGCCGTATTCACCTTGATGCCCCTGAGTAGCTGGTGATTGAAGAAGACCTTGGGCATAAGCTTCAACGTCCGTTCCTTCACGACGACCATAGTCTCCAAAGTAGGCAATACGGTCATTGATGTGAGTAGTTTCATGCGTGAAGGCCGAAGCACCGTACTCACTAATCATGTTAGACATGACGAAAGTAACTTTGGCACGATTATCGTAAGGATTGTCGTAGATGGCAGCATAGGCACCGGCCATGGCTCCGTTATCTCCATAGTACTCACCAACTGGACCATAGATTTCACGGATTGGCGCATAGACCTCTGTACTGTCTTCAAATTGGCCGTAACGCTCTGGCCAACCTGGCCAACCATGACCCCAGACATAGAAACCTTCCCAGACAGGATTGACAATATCTTTGAACAATCTGTTTTTAACTTTGTCTGTAGCCAATCTATGCCAGAAATCAAGGTAGTTGATTTGACGTTGGGCAGCTAGATCAATCTCAGGTTTCAGTTTTTCAAGAGTCGTATTGTACTTGTTAGCTGTTCCATAAGACATGGTGTCATAGGTTGAAATCAAGAACATCTCTGTCTTATCAAGATTCAATAAAGGTAGAATCATTTTTTTATGTAGGCCACGTGTTAAGTTATCGTAAGCACGATACTTGTGCTCACCGACACCTTCATTTTGTGAAGCTTTCTCTACAACATAAACATTGTCCTTAGTGGCATCGATGAACCAATCATTCATATTGTCGATATTAGTGAATAATTCTCTATTGTAATTTAGGAAACTATTTAAATCTCCAGATTTCGTATATTTAGCTAGAACTTCACCGAAAGCATCATAGGTTCTTGATCCACTGATATTATTTTCCTTAGAGCCAATCTCAATCAAACGGTCAAGGACATCCACATTTTTACCATAGAAATCTGGCTTGAAGAGCATGATTTCTTTGATATTGACATCATCAAACTTAACACCATAATAACGATTCAAGTAGGTCAAACCTAGCAAGAGGGCAGCCTTATTTTTCTCAACCTTGTCAAGAATCAGCTGTTGAGCGGCAGGAGATTGGTTAAGCTGGTGGTCCTCATTTTGAACCAGCTTAGTCACAAGGTTAGTCAAATTAGCTTTAACAGCCTCAAAGCTTTCTTCCAAGAAGAGGTTCTTAATGGCATTTACTCTATTTGGACCGGTACGACCAAGTTTTTGGTAAATTGGATCAGACTGCAACTCAATTGGTTTAAGGATATCCACAATACCATTGACAAGACTTGAGTGATCTTTTTGAACGATATTTGGAGTGTACTTGATACCCAAATCAGTAACCGTATACTCCTTAACGTTGCTCAAACCTTCTGAACTATCTGAGAGCTTGAAGTAGTCCTTGCTTCCATCAGCATAGTGAACAATAATCTTGTTAGCATCGCTTAAGTCTGTGACAAAATTACTGTCTTTCATTGGTGTTACTGAGAGTACATCTTTGGTATTCAGGTTATGGTTTTTAGCCAGTTTGTTTGCTTGATAGACAATATAATCCTTGTTATAGAACGGTTGAAGTTTCTCAATATTCTTGTAAGCCTGGTTGTATTCTGGCTTATAGTCTTGAATATTGGCAAAATCAGCTTGACTAGAAACATTATTAAGAGTATTCAAGTCGTAAGGTTGGCTGACAAATGTATCAGCTGTGATCTTGTAACCTTCAACACGCTTATCAGCTTCTTCTTTAGTCAAATGTTTGAGCTTATTCGGACTCTTGATATCTCTACCAGTGCCATCTTCGGCAGAGCTGTAACCAACAACGCCAAAGAGATCTTTGATGTATGGTCCACCATCTTCGTCATCAACATCATTAGAAGCAAAGATTTCTTGACCTTTAACTACCTTGGCATGGGTCACGTTGTCTTGAACAGCTCCGTAAGGCCAAGTCTTAGCAACAATACCACCGACATATCTTGTATTTTTAACATCAAGAACACCTTTGGCTACTGAATTGGTCACCCTTGCCTTAGTTCCAGACTTCCAACTGTTGAGCATGTAAGTAACAAATGGCACTAGCATACTTGCATTAGCATTGTTGGCTGTAATAGTCGCATCCACATAAGCTCTATTAACAAATCCCATGTAGTTTGAACCAGCAATCCCACCAACTGTCGAGTTATTACCGACAGAGTTGATTTTACCGATAAAGGCAACATTTTCAATCTTGCCATCTTCATCAATCTTATTGACAATACCTGCAACGTCATTATTACCAGTAACTGAACCAGTCACCTTAACATCTTCAATCAGACCTTTGTTTTTAAGGTTAAATCCAACTGTCGCTATTTGATTCTGTCCAGGGCGATTGATGTCTACATTTTCAAAGTTGATATTCTTGATCGTTCCGCCATTGATGACATTAAACAATGGATGCTCTAAATCATAGATGGCAAAGCGTTTGTCACCATCACTTAGCAACTTACCAGTAAATTCGGTCGTAATGTATGATTTGCCGTTTGGAACGACGTGACGAGCACTCATACTTTGACCCAGTCTAAATTCACCTGATGGATTAGCCTGAATGGCATTGACCAACTCAGCAAAATCATAGTAAACATTGGCTTGACTGGCCTTAGGTTTCTCAATGTAGTAGCTATAAGTTTGTGCAAAATGGTTTTGGGCATCGCGTTGCACCAAATTGTCCGCTTCTGCAGTTACCTTATAAACCGCCTTGCCATCAACTGTTGTCTCTTCGATAGCTTTCACTGCCAAGTAAGTGGTCTTCTGATCCGCAGAAGTCATCTTCAAGTAGTAATTCGTGAGATCCTGAGGTACAGCTGTCAGGCGGGTCTCATCCACCTCTGTTTGATTGTCATACTTAATCAAATCCGTACGTGCAAAATCTTTAAGCTCAACCTTCTTGAGATCAAGTTGGATAGTTTGGTCTGCCAAAACCTGACTCTCCTCACTATTGCCACGATCAAAGGTCATGGTTGTTGTAAGAGTATAAGGCTTGTAAAAGTCTAAGTTTGTTAGGTCAGCAGTCAAGGTCGTGCTTGGAATATTAAGCGTTTGGACAACCTGTCCGTCTTTCTTAAGCACCGCTTTAATAGTCGTGATAGCTGCTGAACCAGGATTAGTCAATTGGTAGTTAAGCTTGGCACTTCGACCCAAGTCATCCTTGTCAATCTGTGTCAGTGTAAGAACTGGTTTTTCAGATAACTTAGTACCTTTGCGAACGATACGATCCTGAACAGGAATTAGCACGGTTTCAGTAACAGTTGGTGCCTCAGACGTCTTATTACCTTTAAAGGTCTTAAAAACCTTGGTAATTTTAGTTTGCCCTTTTTGCCCTTCTTGGACAACCTGCAAAGTGCCTTTCTCAAGTGTATCATCTTCTTGGACAATTTCTTTAAATGGAAGCTCTACAATAGACTCTTCAGTCGTTGTTCCATCTAGAGATTTGCTGCCACGACGGATTTTTCTAGGTTGTGGCACCTCAATAACTTTTCCTGACACAATTGTCGGCTCACCAACCTTGACACCATCAATGGTTTGGTAAATTTTCTGGATTTCTTGGCTACCTTTTTGGCCCTCTTGCTCAACAACTTCTTCATCCACATACTTGTTATCATCAGCAATAACTTCGACAGGATAATCAATGGCTTGCGTTTCAGTCTCTGTGATACTTCCGACAACTGGGTTATGAACAGGATTCTCAGGTTGGACAAGGGACTCACCTTCATGACCAGATTCCTGTGTTCCTTTAGCTTCAAGTTTACCTGTGTACTCTGGATTGGCTGGCTGAACAGCGGCCTCACCTTCGTGGCCTACTTCTTGTGCTCCATTGACGCTAATCGGTCCAGTATACTCTGGATTAGCAGGTTGAACAGCTGCCTCGCCTTCATGGCCAACTTCTTGGGTACCATTGGCACTGATTGGACCAGTGTATTCTGGATTAGTTGGCTGAACAGCGGCCTCACCTTCGTGGCCTACTTCTTGTGTTCCATTGGCACTAATCGGTCCAGTATACTCTGGGGCTACAGGTTGAACCCAAGCTTCACCTACATATCCAGATTCTTGTGTTCCATTGGCACTAATCGATCCAGTATATTCTGGGGCTGCGGGTTGAACAAGAGCTTCGCCTTCATGACCTGCTTCTTGTGTTCCATTAGCACTGATAACGCCTGTGTATTCTGGGGCTGCGGGTTGAACAAGAGCTTCGCCCTCGTGACCTGCTTCTTGTGTTCCGTTAGCACTAACTGGTCCGGTGTACTCTGGATTGGCTGGCTGAACGGCAGCTTCACCTTCGTGGCCAACTTCTTGTGTTCCGTTGGCACTAACTGGTCCAGTATACTCTGGATTAGCAGCTTGAACAAGGGCTTCGCCTTCATGACCTACTTCTTGTGTTCCGTTAGCACTAACTGGTCCGGTGTACTCTGGATTAGCAGCTTGAACAAGGGCTTCGCCTTCGTGACCAGATTCTTGGCTACCATTAGCACTGATAACGCCTGTGTATTCTGGGGCTGCGGGTTGAACAAGGGCTTCGCCTTCGTGACCTGCTTCTTGTGTTCCGTTGGCACTGATTGGACCTGTGTACTCTGGGGTGGCAGGTTGAACAAGAGCTTCACCAGTTTCAAATCTTGGTTTTTCGTTTGATGTTGGTGCTTCAGGTTGAACTGGAGTTTCCCCACTATTTGGTTTAGTTGGAGTACTTGGTTTATCTGATGGTTTGTTTTCAGAAGGTACAGGTGTTACAGGAACAGGTGTATTCTGATCAGAAGCCACAGTTTTTGATTTTACAATTGTGTATAAACTGAAGTGGTTAGTGAAGAATGTAAGTTTTCCATCTTTGTAAACACTTGGTACTTTTTCTAATTTATTACCATTTACATAGTAAACTTCTAATTTTTCATCTTCATTAGCTACGACAGCTACTGTAACAGCACGAGTTTCACCTTGTTTGTTGATTCTATTTCCTTTAGAATCTGTGAAGTGTAGGTCTACT
>ENA-OWLZ01000262-OWLZ01000262.1-metagenome-genome-assembly--contig:-NODE-262-length-15068-cov-11.406648_pt1 | contig 15068 bp, 12 predicted proteins | sample MGYA00245341_ERZ651117 | MGnify/ENA primary metagenome ERZ651117 (study PRJEB26857, sample SAMEA4031763) | metagenome | biome: human; feature: oral; material: saliva | place: Philippines | collected 2014... | reverse complement strand
AAAACCAACACCAGCTCCGGCACCAAAACCAGAGCCAGCTCCAACGCCTAAACCTGAGAACAATGGTCATATTCATGTGGTGTTAGGTGATTTTGATACACCTCATATGCGTGGCGCTCGTTCTGCGATTATGAGCAACATCAACGGCTGGCGCACATTAACAAATACTTATCGCCCTCGTGCATTGCAACAAGGGGCAACAACAGGTATTTGGGCTCATATCGGTGGTGGCCAATATAGCTATGATGCACAAGGTATTGATACCGACACAACCTATACACGCATTCAAGGTGGTTACGACGCTAAAATTGGTAGCGGTTGGACCGTAGGCGGTCAAGTGTCTTACCTTCGTGGTCATGATGATTATGTGTTCAATGGCTCTGGCAAAGAAAAGGCCTTTGCTGTTGGTGCCTATGGTTTGAAAGATCTCGGCCGAGATCAATACATTCAACTTGAATCCCAAGTTGGTCGTGTAACGAATACTTTCACAGCTCGTAATGAAATTGGTGAAAGCATATCTGGCGAAACAAAGGCTAATGCATACACTATCGGCGCTCGCTATGGTAAAACTGTAAAATTACAAAATGGTGTATACATCGAGCCGCAAGCACAATTGAGTTATACCCACTTCGGTGGAGATAGCTTTAATGCAGGCACGATGCGTGTAGATCAATCTGGCGTAAGCAGCACTGCTGGCGGTCTTGGCCTTGAGATTGGTAAAGTCTTTGGCGTAGGCAGTATCTATACTCGTGTAGGCGTTAACCATGCCTTCTCTGGCACTGTGAAAACTACATATACAAGTGGTTCCACTGTGAAATCAACAGAACAGGACCTTAAAGGTACATGGACTGACCTAGCATTTGGTGGCCGTTATGGTATCAATGCTAACAATAGCCTTTATGCTGATATTAGCACCGGATTATCTGGTGACTATAAAGCAGGCTGGTCTGTGAACGCTGGATTTACGCATAAATTCTAAGATATGTTTAACTAAAACAATCTGAGGATATAGTCGATATATAAATAGCCCCAGAGTACTAATAGCTGTATGTATTAGCTGTTAGTACTCTGGGGCTTTTATAATTTTAACTCGTATATCTGTATTTATAGATGCTTATTGCGTAAAACAAAAGTTCTCTTTATAATTAGTTTAAGATAGTCAGCGAGGTTGGGCCTCTCTTCGTTAATGGAGGGAGGGGTGCTCTATGAGTGATTATGAGTTAATCATGATAATTCTAGAGGTGATGACTGTTGTTATTGCCTTTGGTGCACTTGTGGCTCTTATTTGTCTTGGAAAAGACAAATAGCCCTTCGTTATCCTAAGGTAACTAGGTAACTGAAAGGCCATTTCATCACTTTCGTATTTTTTGAGATGAGCCTGACGGAACTACTCGCTTGGCTATCTTCTTTTATTATAAGGAAAATTATATATATCGTCAAATCCAAATGGACTTAATCAATTATGTGGTGTCTCTAGAATTAGAACAGGCCTGTTCTAATTTTTAGGAGAGGTGTTAAGGGACTCGGACATTAGAACACGCCTGTTCTAATTTTTAGGAGACATGTTAAGAGATCCCTCCAATACTACAGGCGTGTTCTAATTTGTAAAGGGTATATACGAAGGTTCGGAAATTACTACACGCCTGTTCTAATTCCAAGTAGGGATGTCAGAGGAACGCAATCTCAGAAAATGTGGTATAATAAGTTGTTAAATCGTATACAATCATTTGATGAGGAGGCCTCATGTTTCAACGTATGTGTGCAGTGGCTATGTTTGTAGCCGCGCTGTTTATATCTGTTATACCCAATGCCGATGCTCGGCAAGATATTTATGCTTTCACCTATAATGGCAATAACTGGTACGTGGACCGTGATTCGATTGATTGCAGTAAACCGGATGGGTTGCTACATTTTACGGTGTACACCATGATTGGCTTGCGTTATGATGTGGCCAGTGGCAGTGAGTATTACAACGCTGATGTATATTATTACGATCAAAAATTGTCTACCGAAGGTGGTCAGTTATTATATCGCAACCCAGGTATCTTGGCGGCGGCTCGTGTGGCACGTCAACAACCGGATGCGCCTAAACAAGCACCAAAACCAGTGGTAGCACAGCAAACAGTATCTCAATCGATAGCAGCTCAAACGGCGGCTCAATCTGTAGCGCCAACGGCACCGCAACCAAATATCGTCAAGGCTTTATCGACACCGGTTCAAGCCCCTGTACCTGCTAATGGTCCTGTAAAAGTAAACACCCAAATACCTATTGTATTACCAACAGGCCCAGTGAAAAAGGTAGCGGCTAAAACGGTGATGACTTTCCATAATACATCGAAACAAACGACAGGTACGACATCTGAATCCGATGAAACAGAGGCTAATCGTACTCGTAAATAATCCTAAAAACTGCAATTTAGTTTTATGTATACTGAGAATGTATCAGTTACAGTATATATGACTAGGTTGCAGTTTTTATTTTGTATATATGAGGCTGTCTGAATAAATTTCTAACTTGTAATCTGTATGCATTCCTTTCTATCAATATACGGAATCAGCAAATCAGCAGGTTGAAAATTGTGGTCTTTTAATGAGGCATTAATGAAATAGATGGTATATAATAGAATGTATAAAGTGTTAACAATAGGACTTATGACTGGGAGGGCATGAGTTCTAGTTTATCTATAGTTGGGTTGAGCTGTCATAGAGGGTAGAGAGAGATGAAGCAGTTCGTAAAGAGGCTGGCTTGCGGTGTATTGACAATAGCCATGATGGGCATCCTTGTAGGGTGTAGTCGAGAGGCGCCGAGTACGACGGCAAGTTCTGACCGTGCGCCCGTAGGGTATAAGGCGATTGCGGCTATGAATGCGTCGGCTGCGGAAAAGGCTGAACGAAGTGTGCGTACTATGTCACGAGAGGATAAGATAGGCCAATTATTGTTTGTTGGTCTTCAAGGTACTACATTTGGGGAGCCACAAAAGGATATCATGCGTAAATATCGAGTAGGCGGTATTTTGCTAGACCGTGATAATATGGAATCCAAGGAACAAGTGCGGGCTTTCACACAAGGCATACGAGATACTGCGAATACGTCGAGCCTCATGCCGCCGTTCATCGCCATGAATCGGGAACGCATGCAATACAGACCTAGTCTCGCGCTGCCTTGGACGAATCCTAAGCTGTTATCGAAACAGGGACTTGATGCGGTATCGAGCTTGGCGACGCGTACGGCCATTGAGATGCGTGACCTGGGATTCAATCTTAATTTGGGTGTGATGGTAAATACCCATTCGTTTTATTCATATACGGATGATGTTGATCGAGCGGCACGGATTGGTGAAATCATTACAAAACGATATGCTACAAACCATATATTTACGGGATATCAATTCTTTCCGGGTGGTGCAGATTACACTGTGCCAGGGATGACTGTAGATACATCAAAAGCAAGTCTTATGGATGATGATGGTCGTGTGTTTGCCCGCCTTATTGATGCGACTAAAGATGAACATCCTATGATTATGGTGAATGCTGTGAAAGTTACCTCTGTTGATGCTACTAATCCTGTTAGTGTATCTAAGTCGATACTTACAGATTGGTTGCGGAATGAACTGGGCTTTACTGGTGTGGTTGTTACCGATGATATCGAGGTCGGTGCTACCGTTTCTAGTATGCCTATGGCAGAGTATGCCGTACGTACCATTAATGCAGGTAGTGATATGGTTATCATACGCAATGATGCCAAGCATATTAAAGAGGTTCGTGATGCGTTGCTACAAGCTGTAGCAGATGGAACTATTTCCGAAGACCGTCTTGATGCATCGGTGCGTCGTATTATGCTTATGAAATTCAGTAATAATCAGTAGTATAGGCCTATCGAATACAAGATTAAAACTCTTTTCTTCTTATGAGAAAAGAGTTTTTTTATGTGTGAAAGATGAAAATATTATAAGTTTGTTAAAATATATGGAATATATTTTATAGTTTGTTTAAATTGTGATATAATAAATTCCTGAGAACTGTTTTAAGGGAGGTGAGATCCTATATGAAATGTAGTAACCATGAGGCCGTCATTGACGCCATAATGGAACAGTACAATAAGGACTGTATGGAGATGGGTGTTGTCTATGGTCCTTACAGCGTAGGTAAGACTTATATTGCTAGAAAGTTACAGGCTCGATTAGGTAAGAGTCATACCATCTATCTGCTTGGGCGTTTAGCGAATGAGTCTGTTCATATTCGATCGATTGAGAGAGCATTAGACGTGCCCACTGGGGAATATAAAACCTTAGAGGATGCACTACGTGGCATTTTTCAAGCGAGTCTTGACAAACGGATATTGTTTATCATAGATGATTATCCTTCATTTGTGGATACGGCACCACAAGTGCCACTCGTACTACGTGACTTGATGGAAACCTATCGCGACAATGGCAATGTGTTCGTACTTCTTATGGGAACCCATGTAGACCAATTAAAGGGCCGTATCTTAGGTGAATCAAGCTTGATTGCCACTTACATTCATAGCTACTTCAAGGTTAATCCGCTCACACTTGATGATGTGAGAGCATTAGGTTGGGATTATACGGATGAAGACCTTGCCAAGTTATATTACGTAACAGGCGGTATGCCAGGAAACCTCGTGCATATTGATCCAGCCCTATCGGTAGATGAAAATATTGTGCGACTATTCTTTAAACCACAGGGGCTTTTGTACATGGAACCGCAACGATTGCTCATGCGCTATATCCGCAATGTGGGCGCTGCTAACGCTATTTTATATGCGTTGGCACAACTAGATAAACCGTTTTATACAGAACTATGCCATGCCAGTGAACTTAAAAGTGGCACCTTTGCAACGCGTATGGCCGACCTACTAGATATGGAAATTATTGGACGTATTCAAGGGGGCAGTCGTGGCCCATTGCGCTATGCAGATTATCATTTTGTGAATACCATGTTCCAATTTTGGTACCAATTCGTGTTCCCAAATCTTGAGGAAATCAACTGTGGTCAAGGACAACACATCTACGATATAGTCGTAAAACCCGTATTGACTGAAATCGTTTAATACTCATCATTTTGTCAAAATGAATTGGCGCACTTTTCTATACAAGGTTTGTAAAAATTTACAATTACATATGTAACAACGTTAATTCCGCTGTAAATCTATGCATTTATGGCGGAATTTCTCATTTGTCTAAATACTCAATTGGGTGTATATTCCAAGTAAGCCTAGGCAGAAAGGAACGAATATGAACGTGAAACATGTGGTTTGTCCCCAAAAGGTGTTACAAGCGGTGACAGACCTTAGTTTAGTGCGCGTCTGCCAAGAACGTCGTGTATCGGTGCTCAGTACGGAACGAGCCGTGTGGCCTATCGAGGAATTGACTATCGATGCGGCACAAATCGAGCTATGCCGACGCTATCGGCCGCTCATCATGCGGTATGCGAGCCGATGTAGTACGGCTGTGATGACGGATGACGTCGAATCATTTCTGTGGATCATCTTTATCGAATCCATCTATAGCTTTCACACATTGGGAAAGGTACCATTTTCTGGCTATGTGAAAGCAGCCATTCATTATGGTTATCTTAATTTTTATAAACAATCAGCTCATCAGTGGCGCCACGAGTTGACCTTGCCTCTATGTACCGGTGATGATGTATCAGAGCCAGCGATGGATCAGTTCCCTAGCGATGTGGATCTTGAACGAGATATTGTCGGTACGGTGACAGAAGATGAATTGCGCAATCGTCTGTGGTCTGCTTTCAGAAAACTGACACGGCAGCAACAACAATTATTGTATGCCCTATATCGAGATGGCAAGAGCTGCGTAGACATAGGCTGTGAAACACATCAGTCTAGACAGGCTGTGCAACAACGCCATCAAAAGGCCATTGACCAATTACGGTACTATATGATGGTAGCTGATAACAAACAATTCAATATGCAAGATATGCAAAATATGAATAGTTATAATCAGAGTTAAAAAAAATAAAATATTTTTTAATTTATATATTTACAGTTTGTAATTATAGGTATACAATTGACTCATAAGTGCTGCTAAAGCACATTTATATAACACGTGTTATTTATACAATTTTACAAGAGGAATTCCTTAGTTTTATTACTCATTAATCTTAAGAAAGGTTATAATGATGCATAATACAGCGTATCAAAAGGTAAGTAATAAAGAATCAATTTCTTGTAATCCAAATGCAATATATGGCGATGTAGATCACCATATATGTTGCTTAATCCCTGTTTACATAGATGATGGTGACTGCACTGCATGTTACTATGTAGATGGTCGGCGTGATATCATTCATAAATCCATTAAAACGGTATTGCGAGAGATAGCACGACACGAGGGTGTTCTAGCAAACGGCATTCAATCAACGAGACGGTCAAAGCCTATGTATACGGACCCACGAACGTTAGGTCCTAACATGACATTTGCTTGTCTTAAAGCTCGGAAACCAATTGCGCGCGATGTGGTGTATGGTTTATTCAACGTTATCATTCCATTTCAATACCATATTGAGCCAGGACCAGAACCACATACAACGTATATCATCATAGGAGACTTTGATCCTATACTCGTATTTCATTCCCCTGACCACGTGCAACGCAAACTACGGGATGCTATGTTAGAGCATTTAGATTATACGAAACGGATGCTTGCTAAATTGAGTACCTGTGGTAACCCTTATGTGGTGGCTGAAATCTATGGCGCATCGAGAACATTAGCGGGAGTCTAGCAACACATATTTAGAGAGTCTGGGAGGGACGTAATATGAATTACGCAACAAAATTACGTGTGATAACAATGGTTAGTTTGCTTGGTGTATCTTCTATCGGGTTGGTTCAAGCCGCCGATACACCTATCGTTTCAACTGGTGGTGCGGCTTATAATATTGGCATACAAGGAGAGTCTAACTTTACTAATTCGGATAATGTATCCCTTGGTGGACAAGCTGGGGCTCATAATAGCAATTCGTATACGACACCTAATGACCCTAACGCAACAGGGAATAATATTGCCATTGGTCGGGTAGCATTGAATGGTTCTAGTGGTGGCGCCAATATTGCACTAGGTTCGAAGACCTTTTTAAATGGTAAGGGCGATTATAACTTCCTCGGTAATTTTGCCGCTGGTTTTAATTCGACCATATCCAATACGATTGCTATCGGTCCCTTTGCCGGCTCCGGTGCTACTGGTAATAAAAACGTATGGCTTGGTTCTGGTCAAGCTGGTGGTAGCAAAGGTAACAATACAGTATTGATTGGCTCCAATTCTACAGTGGATGGCAACTTTAATTATGGTATAGGCCATAATGCAGAGTTAAAGGGTGAAAGCAATGCTGTTGTTGGTGCGTATAATCATGTAACGGCAAATAATACCTATGTACTAGGCGATCATGTAACGACAACTTTAGATAAAGCAGTTGTGCTTGGCAGTCATTCCACTGCTGAAAGTAGTGATGTGGTGAGCACTCCAAGCTATACCTATGTAGGCGGTACCGTTAACTTTGCCGGTACTGCACCAATATCTACCGTATCAGTAGGTGCTACTGGTCAAGAACGGACCATCACACATGTAGCCGCTGGCCGTGTTAGTGCAGACTCTACGGATGCTATCAATGGTTCGCAATTATACGGTGCGAATCAACAAATCGATAATCTATACAACAAAATTAACAACATTGGAAAAGAAGCTAATAAAGGCGATGCTCGTGCTGCGGCACTAGCTGCATTACATCCAATGCAATTTGATCCAGATAATCGAGTACAAGTGATGGGCGGTATTGGTCACTATAAAGATGCTAATGCCCTCGCCCTCGGTGTTGGTTATTATCCAAAGGAAAACTTGCTCCTCACTGCAGGTGCTACAGTTAATGACCACATCATGGCCAACCTTGGTGTATCTTATAAATTCGGTGAAAACAAAACGCTACAAAAAATCTCTCCTGCTTCCTATAATGCTCTCGAACAACGAGTTAATACATTGGAGACTCAAAACAAAAAGTTACAAGAAACAGTCGATATGCTCGTACAAAAATTAAATAACAGATAATATTGAGATACTTAAATAGCTGTATAGTAGAAATAGATTATTCATAAAGCCTCAGTATATAAGCGGATAGTTAATCCATTGCGATTATCTATCCGTTTTTTGTTATATTAATTATCTTATAAAACTGTTAATAAATTTAAGATAATTATAAATAAACTATTTACAAATATTTAAAATATGATAATATAATTCATGTAAACATCATGAATAAATGATGAGTGAGAGATCGTATTATGTATTTGTTTGTAAATAGAGAGGGAAGATTATGAATAAACGGAAACGCTTATTGGCGATATTGATTAATGGTATGTTGTTATCCAGTTTATGTGTGGCTAGTGCAGCGGATGTTACGGTAGGTGCTGGTAATGGTATTGCTTATGGGACAGGTAGCAATGCCAACAATACACAAGATATTGCAGTGGGCAACAAAGCAAAGGTAGAGAATTATGTTGGTCAAAATGGCAGCGTAGCTATTGGTGCCAATGCGCATGTTGAAAATATGGCAGGTGGTGCAGAAGCAGCTGTGGGCATGGGGCAAACATCATATTCTGGTAGCTTTTGGTCCTCTGCTCGTGTACCGGCAGATCCATCTAAGGTAGTGGGTTCTGTTGCGATTGGTAATAACACATTTGCTCGTACAGGTAGTACCATGATTGGTTCCCATAACTACCGTGGTGCTATTGGCGATACTACGATAGATACAGATAATAATGGTACTCGTGGTGCCAGTTTAAACGTCTATGCAACAACAGTCGGTGCTAATAGCTTTAGCAATGGTGCTTTTACCACTACTACAGGTACATACAATGTCATTAGTTCCTCCTACACAGGTGGTCGTTTCTCAACACCTACTCAAAACTTTGGGGCTACCGTAAATGGTGCTTTCAATAGTATTGAATCTACAAGTGGTGGCTCCACGGCAGGTGTAGCAACGGCTATTACTGGCGTTGCCAACCGTGTAGCGAATTCCAATGGCGCTCTTGTATATGGTGCGGGTAATGAAATCACTAATTCTAGTGCTTCGTTCAGCACGCCTGGTGAAGGTGCTACGTCCGCGAAGGATTTTGCAGACAAATTAAAAACTGCTGTTACATCCTCTAATGGTGCTGGTGCTACCATGGCCTTCGGTGGCGGCAATAAGGCAGATTATACATTACGTACATCCCTGATTGGTGTAAACAATACCGTTACGGGCGTACGTGGTGACCAAAGTAAGGACAATTTAGCACTTGGCGTTGGCAATACAGGCACGAATGTGCAACATTTAACTGCTATCGGTTCTAATGATACTGTATCTGATGCAAAGAATACGGTCATTGTTGGCGATAATCGTACTGTAACAGGTGCTAATAACGTTGTCATTATTGGTTCTAGCGATAATGGTACAACAACAACTGTAAATGATGCAGTCGCTGTAGGTCATAACACAGAAGTGTCCGCAGTAGGTGGTGCTGCTATTGGTAGCAATTCCAAAGCGACTGTGGCTGCTGGTGCGGTAGGTTATGATATCCTTACCAATGCACTATCCACCGATACATCCTCTACATGGAAATCTACAGCATCAGCTGTATCCGTTGGTGATGTGACAAATAATGTAACACGTCAAATTACATCCGTTGCAGCCGGTACAAACGATACGGATGCGGTGAATGTGGCGCAACTTAAACGATTACATGACATGATATCCGTGAATTCATATAATACTGTCAATGTTCAAGGGGATGTAACGAATCTTAAAAAAGATGTATCTCGCTTAGATAAACGCGTTAACAAGGCCGTAGCCGGTTCTGCTGCCTTGGCGGCCCTTCATCCGCTCGACTTTGATCCAGATGCAAAATGGGACTTTGCGGCTGGCTATGGTCATTACCACAATGGCAATGCTGCTGCACTCGGTGCATTCTACCGTCCTAACGAGGACGTTCAATTGAGCGTAGGTTCCACATTGGGTAATGGGGAAACTGTTGTGAATGCAGGTCTTTCTGTGAAAGTCGGTGCTCATAGCAATGTATCTCGCTCTCGCGTGGCCATTGGTAAAGAGGTGCTAGAACTCAAGAAAACCGTAGCTCTTCAAAATGCACAAATCCAAAAATTGACAACTCTTTTAAATGGTGCAGTTGGTACAAATATGAAAGCTGACCGCACTACATTATTCCCGGATGTGGCTAGCAATCACTGGGCTTATGAGGCTGTTAGCGATTTATCTCGCCGTGGCCTTGTAGAAGGCTACCCAGATGGTACATTCTGTGGTGACCGTTTATTAACACGCTACGAATTCGCTCAAATCGTATACCGTGCCCTTCAAAACGGAGTACAAGTGGACGAACAACTGGTAACAGAATTCAGTCCAGAAATGGCATTGTTCCGCGTTGACACAGTGGCTAAAAATAGCCAAGGACAACCGACAATTGAACGTGTTAGAGTAAATAAAAAATAATGTGAACATAGAAAAACCGATACGAACGCTATTGATTAATAATAGCGTTTGTATCGGTTTTATATTTAGGATAGTGTTTGTTGAAACTTGTTAAGTCTATCAAGGATATTACTTGGCAAAGACGTAAGTTTGCAATAATCAGAAAATAATGATCTTCTTAGTTGATTTTGTTCATCTGTTGGATTGTTGAAAATAGTATTTTTAAATTCCGTAATAAATAAAGCTTTTAGATATGGGGTCTTTAGAAATAAAAGTATGATTAATATTGTGGAATAGAGGCCTTTGCATGCTGCTTTATCAATATTAAGTGGTTGCTTTAGGTCTTTAGTTAGATAAATCAGATAAGGCAATATTTTATATAGTTGTTTAGGTTGAATTGATTTATGACTTCTAAATTGAACAAAATGAAGATTATGTGCTGCTAAATTTCTAAAGGAACGTACATTTTCAAGGCCGTTTCTAATAATATCGACTCTTTGATTATATTCAATCCCAGGAGTATTTTCGAACAATATATCAGTAATAGGCTCTTTTTCTTGACGATTAAGTACACAGAACAAATTAATTGCATCACCGAATGATATATTTTTAAATAATATCCATGGAGGAATATGATTATGGTTTTCTTTATAGTGTTTAGTAGGCATTTTACATTTAGTTGTATCCGTTAAAAGAGGTAATATTTCTGAAAGCACATTATCTCTAAATGATACACCTGAATTATATGATTGATAGTTATTGGTATCAAGATATTTTGTTTCATCTACACCAAAGGAAGAAGCAATAGAATAGGCTAACAAATTTTTAAACATATTTTCTATAAATAGACTGTATTTCATAATAAAGGCTTGAATACCTTTATCTAGCAAATACAATTCATATAGGTATTCTATAGATAGTCCTGGCTTAAATTTGCCATTTTCCATTAGTGTACTTTTGTACCCATTAACGAGATCGTAATAGGATATAGATATTAATGCATGCTTAGCAAAATTGATGTCATTAATCATAAGCCCGTAGTCATTTTGTAGCTTAGTGATTTGTTCATCATAGGTTTTAAAGGGTTTATCGTAGGCCATATAGATATAGACTCCAGCATAAAAAGAAACCCGCTACAATTAAGTAGCGGGCATGGTGATATGCTCAAAGGCAATATCGTTTTACTACCTAATTTATAGCATAAAAGAAAGTTAAGTGTCAATATATATCATATTATTCATTCGTTAATTGAGCGATGTCACCTACACTAATAGGAGTTATTGTGGGGGGCATAGGCATAGGAGTAGGTGTAACACCGGATAAAGTCATTTCCTCTTTCTTCGTTTGTTTTAGTAGGGACTGTAAAGGACTGAGCACATTTATGGTTGAATAATTAAATAATTTACATTCAGAAAATTGTTCATAAGGCATATGTATTTCAACTATTGCTTTTATAGTATCATAAGTACCGTAATCATGTTCATCTATAAGAATATGAGGACCTTTTTCTATAATTCTAAGGGTTTGTCCACGTTTAGCACCCTTATTAAGACCATAATTAATGAGAAGTGTATTAGAATTTGGAATAGCAATAACTTCATATTCTTTAAATGACATGTTAAAACCTCCTTTTGCCTATATTTTTACTTTATGAATTATATCTTAAAACAAGCAATCTTATTTCGTAAAGTACCCCAGCATTTCAATGTGTGCTAATATTTCGTGCACATATTCTGCGGTAGGTACTCTGTAGGTATAGCCATCCTTAGTGGTACGGTTGACAGTTAGATTGGCATCAATGTTGGCGATTAAATCCGTGAGGGAAATTGGCTTGCCTAATTGTTTCATCACGTATAGTAAGCCATTATCGATCCCATCATCGACTTGGTTATACATATTGCCAGGTGTGAGGTATTGTTGACCTCCTTTATCCACGATGGTTTCAATGTACTTGATAAAGCGCTCTGGAATGTAGCTTTCATTTTCAACAAATGGCGTGCGAGGATAGGAAGAACCGTAAATGTTGAGGTTGTCAGTCACGATGAGTAGGAACAGACGTTGATATAATACATCGCCATCGATGACATAGCCCGGATAGTGGGAACTAATATAGTTGACAATATCCTGAACGTTGAATTCCTTGAACGTATCCATCAACACCTTGATAGCGATGTGAACGGTATTGGTCCAGTCCTCAGGAACGCCTTTCACATTTCTAGATGGTGCCATAAAGTACAATTCATTTAAAATGTCTTGCGTTACCGTCTCGTCATGTTTAATCTTGTCCTCATTGGATAGTTTCGTCAATAGGCTCATGCGGAACTGCGTGTCGTACACGTAATCGTAGAACTGTTCCTTATCGATGTAATTGCCGTTGGATAGAGTGGAAATGTTTTTTTCTACGTCTCCTGAAAGCCAAGTGATAAAGGAGCGTTGTAATGATTCGTCACCTACATAGGCACAGCCGTGTTGACGAGCTCGTTCGATGAAGTCAGATACATATACTGGATCATTGTAGGTTTCCAAGTACTCGTGTGCTACGTAATAATCATTAGATTGTAAGACCCGATTGATGTTGTTGATTTTGTAATTGGATTGTGCCCGAGAACGATCATCGCTGTTCATCGTTTCTGCTACGAGTTTCAATACGCTCTTCGTATATAATGTGCGTTCCAATAAATCCTTATCCTCTGCTCGTTTGTCAGCATACAACATAATATCGCGCAACTGCTCTAATCGTTTCCAACCAGGATACGTATTATACGATACATAGGCAATACCGCGGTTCGATAAATTCTCACTACAAATATCGAGAATTTTGTCTTTTACCATGTCCGGCACCCAAGACCAGATACCGTGAACGATAATGTAATCGAAGGTACCAAAGCTTTTATCCACGTCCATAATATTTTTTTCTAGTAGCGTCACATTCGTAAGGCCGATGGATTTGATGATCTCATTACCATGCTGTACTTGTACGCCGGATAGGTCGATGCCTGTGAATGTCGCCGTAGGGTAGTACATCGCTTGTGGGATGATATTACCGCCACAGGATGCACCCAGTTCTAACACGCGCGCCTTGTGCACAGGAACTGGATCAAGACCATAAATTTTAGCCTTTGCGTATAAATTGTTGATGTTCGTGCTAGAGAATGGTTTTGAAACATAAAGGAACGTATCGTAGGACGCCTTTAAATCGTTTATCCCCTTTTCTACATCCGTAGGCATTTCCATTGTGTGTGCCGTCGTATCCGTCACATCTGGTTTTGATACAAGATTTTTGTCACCTGCCGTTTCAGCAGACGCTGATGCGGCTTTATTTTTTTGTGTTTCATTTTTCATGATTAACCCTTTTGTCTACACTCCCTCATGTATTACCGTAGATTAGTATATCATACTATATTGCTTTATGGTGAAAGTTTATGTCCCCTATATATAACTATAATATAGAAAATTACATGGACCATAGATACAACATTTTTGAGGAAAGCTTGCTGAGGTTTGTAGATATACGTATACGTTTTATATAGGTCACGCGAAATAACCATATGGTTGTTTCGCGTGACCTTTTTATTTTAGTGAATTCTATTTGATGAGACTTTGTAAGAGGATCAGTCATGAATATAGATTAAGTAAAAATATCAAGATAACAATTTTAATGTGATTAATTTTATGCTTAAAGGTAATGAGTAAATAGAGCCCTAAGCATAAAGGTATAGTATACAGTCTTGAATCGGGTTATATCTTTGTGGACTTTTAGTACTACGGAGTTAGTGGTTATTTTTGTCATAACTTTATAGGTTAATTTAATAGCACTGTTGTAATTAGCAATTTATTTATTGAGTAATAGTATAGTTGACTGTTAGTTAAAATTGCATATCCATGGATTTAAATAAAAGTATATACATAATGCGAATGAAAACAATTTTTACAGTCTTTACTATATCTGTTTTTTTAGAAAGGATGTGATGAATATGAAACGAAATAAAGCATTTATTAATACTGATGGTATTGTAATTCTTGCTCTAGTGGTATCTTTAACTATAGCTATCATATATGGTGAAAAAGATCTTGCACAAATGATAGCATCTAGTTTGCTTAGTTATGTTGCTGGAATTGAATTTAATCAGACCGGTTATTGGAAATTGTAAATACCGGATTGTAAATGCCATTATAACAATTATCTAGTTGTTATAATGGCATTTATATTATAGCTACAAATAATATCCCGCTTAATTTGCTTTTTTGTTCATGAATAACTCATTCATACTTTACAAGGTATATTTAATAAGTTTCGCTAATTTAAATACTTGTTTTTCCTGATAGGTAATGGTTTTTATATCCTTATTTAACATGGTTTAATAGCATTTTACAATATATCGAAAAAACTTGTAGTATATAAACATATTAATATCATGTTTATGAAGAAATCGTGATTGTTAATATTTATGTAAGTAAATAAATCGAAAATGATTAATATATGTTTACTGGAATTGAAAAAAATCGTACAAAAATGTGTAAAAAATACACCATTTCTTAACAAAAATTAAAAAATAAAACATTTTTCCAAGTTT
>ENA-OWLZ01000261-OWLZ01000261.1-metagenome-genome-assembly--contig:-NODE-261-length-15085-cov-5.687824_pt1 | contig 15085 bp, 11 predicted proteins | sample MGYA00245341_ERZ651117 | MGnify/ENA primary metagenome ERZ651117 (study PRJEB26857, sample SAMEA4031763) | metagenome | biome: human; feature: oral; material: saliva | place: Philippines | collected 2014... | reverse complement strand
GGATATGGCGAAGAAGAAAAACAAAAAGCAACGCAAAGTAAATGATTTTGATGTAATTTTTGAAGATGGTAAGAAGCATAAAAAAGAAACTGCTTCTAAGACTATCAAAGGAGAAATTGTTGTAGAACAATCACCATTGGAGTATATGAAGGACCTATTAAAGGCATCCAATCCAATTACTAAAATGACATGGGATGGTATTGCTGATTTACCATCCGATGCTGGTGAGTACACAATCGATGAACTCGATGTAGACTCTGTTGGAAAGAAATCGAATACAACTAATGCAGTTGAGTTACCTGATGATGGGTTGGTAACCATCCAATTCAAAAAAGGTGATGGTACAATTGTATCCTATTCCGAAGAAGATTTAGTCAACGAAGAAGTCGATGACTCAATCAAATCCAAACTCATTAAAGTGGGTGTAGGATGTTTAGTAGCAGCAGGTGTAGTCCTAGGCTTTAGAGCCACAGACTTAAAACTGTAGCTACGTAATAAAGACCCCGTAAGGGGTCTTTTTCTTATATTACAAAGGAGAATAATGATGTTTGAAGAATTATACACAATGGATCCAACTGATTGGACAAGAGAAGTTCGTGAAACAATCACGTCTCATGCCGTGCAACTCTATAATGAATTCATTCATAACTACAAGCATAAGGATGTCATTAACGTAACAGCATTAGGAAACTTCTTATTGATGATGGATGATATCTATCGAACAGGGGAAGTCACTCCATTAAGTGATGCTGAATATGACCAACTCCATGAAATCTATATTGAATTAACAGGTCGTATGATTCATAAAGACCGTTATGAAGAACATACGATGGACCGTGTTAAATTAGAGCATGACTATCCTATGTTAAAAGGCTCTATGGAAAAGGTTCATTATATCACCAAAGAAGAACGGTTGAATGATCCTAATGCCATAGCAACTCATCGTTCCATTATGGAATGGTATGAAGATCGTATGGAAAAGATACGTGATATGAAACGGGATCCTAAGAAGCCCATTGTCATTTCATTCTATCCTAAGTACGATGGAGTATCGATTCAATTATCACTTGATAGACGAGGTCATGTGATTAAAGCAGTGACACGCGGTGATAAAGACTTAGGCGTTGGTAGCGATAGAACACCGCTATTTAAAGATGTAAATCTGATTGATTTAGTGCCTGGTGAACTCCGTGGTCATGAAGTGGGACTTAAAATCGAATGTATTATGCAGAAAGATAAGTTCCAAGAATACAATGAAAAGTTTGGTGATGGTAAACTAGTGAATGAACGGTCTGCGATTACTAGTTTAACGAATTCCATTAGTTTCACCGATGTCCATGCTCAATATATGTCAATTTGTGCATTGATGTTGCAATCAGGTGACCAATTAATTGCGTACCATTCTAAATGTGGGGAAGGTATGTTTGCTTGCCCACCATATGAGTTTGAAGACTTTTATGCTGACTCGGGTGAATTCACAGCTAAGAATCTTCCAGTCTATGTGGAACGAGCTAAACGATTCATTGATCAACTTCCATATCAATGCGATGGATTAGTTATACGATTTATAGATCAAGATATCATTGATTATCTTGGTCGTAATGAAAGTAAAGGAACAAATAACTTCGAAGTGGCATATAAGTTCCCTAAACCATCTAATTACACAACCGTATTAGATGTGAAGCAAGATATCGGATTGATGGGTAAAGTATCGTTCACGGCTAAAGTGGAACCATTCGAGTTTAATAATAAGACGATTAAGTCTGTTAGTTTAGGTTCCTATGACCGATTCAATGAATTGAAATTGGCTAAAGGTGATATGGTAAATGTGAAATATGAAATCATTCCGTATCTTTTAGTCGATGAGTATTGTGAACAGCATCGGTCTGGTAATCCTAGAATCGAAGCCATCACACATTGTCCATATTGTGGGGAAGGGCTTGTATTTAACCCAGAGTATATGTGCGGAAACACATCCTGTTCATCTCGTATGATAGGGAAAATCTATAACTATTGTGAAAAGATGAATATGGAAAATATTGGCGAAGCCACAATAGAAGCATTATACCATGCGGGTATTGTAAAGAATATTCAAGATTTGTATATGCTCCACACTAAACGAGATGAGGTTATTAACCTTGAAGGGTTTGGTGAAACGAGCTTTGTGAATATGGTGGAATCCATCAACAATGCATCGGGTACAATTGACAGAGTGATTGGTTCTATTGGTATTCCGAGTATTGGTCGAAAAATATTCAATAAAGTTTTGAGTATATATAATATACATGAGTTGCTAGATATTTCTCCTGGTGAAGAAAGTATATTATGCAACGTTCCTGGTATCAAAGAAACAACTGCCAAGAAGATCATTGATGGTATTGAAGAGAATCGAGACTTGATTGAATTCTTGCTCCAAACAGTCAAGATTATTAAATCCAAAGATGTATCACTTAAAGTGGTTTTCACAGGTTTCAGGAACAAACTTTTTGAGGAATATCTTACCTCAATAGGTATTGAGGTAGTCAACTCAGTCACTGGAGATGTAGGTCTTGTGATTGCTGATAATCCGACTGGTAACAGCGGTAAAATCAAAAAAGCACATGAACGTAATATCCCAGTGATTGGCGTATTTGAAGCATATGATCGATTTGGCTTTGATAGTAAATAACTATAATGAAGCTAACATCATTATATGCTATACGCATATGACATGTCATTTTTAATAAGGAGGAAATGGAAATGGGATTCCGTCCAAGACAAGTACAAAAAGAAAGCCGCGACTTTGTAAAAGCAGTTGATACTGCCACAGTCGCACATTTAAGAAGCAAAGAATACAACTTAAATATTGTGCAACCTGAAGTTGCATCTACAGTTGTATTAGTATGGTTAGAAGAATTCGCTAAACATTTAGCAGCTGAAACTGAAGCTAATGGTAACAAACCAGTGGAAGTGGTATTAGACTCCATCATGACATTGGGAACCACTATTCGTGATTCTGAAGAAGGTGAAAAAGAAGGAAATCTAGTACCATTCGTAACACTTGGTGAAGTGTTTAAATTGGGTGCTAAAAACGATACTTCTACTGAAGACTAGTATCAAATACCCAGATAGAGAGTTATATCTCTATCTGGGTAATCCCTATCTAACATAAACTTTTTGTTTTGGAGTCATCAGTATGAAGAAGTTTATCAAACACTTTAAAAACATCAATGAAGATCAACTGAATATGAAGTTGATCAAACGTGAGTATGAAGACGACTTGATTGATTTCGTTGTGAATGTGTTTAAATCATTGGAAGTCATTCGATCCATTCAATTCATCGACTACACGGTTGAATATGATGAATCGAAAATAGACATCAATAAATACATTACAAGTCGAAAGAAAAAGAAGAAAAAAGAGGAGCATATCAAATACCACTATATCAAATCTGATAGAGTGTTTGAATTGACAATGCGATTCCATATAGAAGGTATTGATAATAACGAGTTTAAATCTAAGATTATCACTCGTTCTATCTTATTACCTAAGAAAGATCATAATAACTATATGACCTTGAAAGATAAGAAGTATTTCTTATTATACCAATTGGTTGATAATAGTACCTATGTAAGTAAGAATGGTATTACGTTAAAATCATTGATGCCAATTGTGGTGAATACCCGTCATAATACATTAACGGATTGCACGGGTGAATCATTTGATGTAGTGAGTTACTTCTTAGCACTATTTAAACGGGAGATTCCAGTCTTCTTATTCTATTTTGCTAAGATTGGTTTCAGTGCTACCCTATCCTACTTTGCGGTAGAACGCATTATTGATGCCGTATCGGAACCATATCCAGAAGATGAAGACCATTATTATTTCAAGGTTAATAAACATATTTACTTGAAAGTGCGTCGTCATTTCTTTGATAAGTACCAATATGTGAAAGCCGTAACCGCTATGTTGAAAGAATGTATGAGTACTCGTACTACTATAGAAGACCTAGAAGATATTGATTATTGGACTGAGCATATTGGTGGATTATTTACTAAGACGGCTCATAAGATGCGTGATTCTGGTAATAGTACAATTACCTTCTTCGAACGGTTATTGGATTTAACAACGAAGGATATCTTAAAGGTATCTGAAATCAATAAACAATCTATCTATTCCATCGTTCGATGGATGATTCAAAACTTCGCTGAGTTAAAGCAAAAGAACAATATGGATTTATCCACTAAGCGTCTTCGCTTAAATGAATACATTGCCTCTATGTTATCTATGCGTCTTGGTGAGAGTGTAAACCGTCTATTATCATCTCAGGGTAAAGCGACGTTTAAACAAGTTGAGAATATCTTTAAGTTCCCAGGGAATATTGTATTACAATTATTACAAACCTCCCAATTGTTAAAGTACGATGATCGAGTGAATGACCTCGATATCTTCTCAGCATTACGATATACAGTTAAAGGTCCTAATAGTTTAGGGTCTAAATCAGACCGTAATATCAATGTTAAATTCAGAGGGGTGCATCCAAGTTATTTAGGTAATTTGGATATCAACGTATACTCTAGCTCATCTCCTGGGCTATCAGGTTCTTGTACACCATTTGCTAAAGTACATAAATTGTATTTTGATGATGCACCAGAACCACAAGATCAAGAATATGAAATCATGAAGGAATTGGCAGAAGAAGATGCTAAACAAGGGATTTTAAGTATTGAAATCGGGAATAATCCTGTAGAATATTATGAAGCCCGCATGGAAATGTTAAAGCGTCAAGCTAATAACTTCAATATTACTTATATGACAGATGAAGATGAAGGTATGTTATATGTTATCTTAGGGGAACCTACGACAAACTACGATATTTAATCAATGTGAGTATATACCTAATCGTATATACTCACATCTTTTCTTTTTTATATCTAAGGAGATATAGTATGTCAGATTATAATGTAGAAGTGATTCAATCAACTGATATTGAAGCTGTTAAGATTGCTACTGGTAAATGTTACAACCGTACGATTGGTGATAAAGCTTTATTACACATTATTGAAGCAGGTCATCTGAGTGTTATGGAACATTCCATTGTTACATTGGATATGACGTGTAGTCAAAAGGTATTAGCCCAAATTACACGTCATAGACATTTCAGTTTCACTGTACAATCGAGTCGTGGTATGGATATGGGTTCCAATGGGTATATCAATAAAGAAGCGAACCCATTCTTTAAGGAGTTTATCAATAACTCAATTGAAACTTCTATCGCTAATTATAATGAAGCGATTAAGATGGGTATTCCCTATGAACAAGCTGCCTATATGTTACCATTAGGTAGTAAAGTACGATTAACCATCTCTGGTAATTTACGTACATGGATGGAATACTTAAAGAAACGGGTATGTAAACGGGCATCATTAGAACATCGTGAATTAGCGATTGAAATCTATGATGTGTTACATGAATTATATCCAAACTATATCAATTTGGATAATTTGGGTATTTGTAAAAATTGTAAGGAAGCATCGTGTGACTTTACGACACATAGTCGTACACAAAAAGAACCGATTATTATAGACCTAAAGCATAAGGAGTGAGTATGATGGAATTCAAAGACCTTGTTACTGAATTAACCGAACGCTATGGAGAACGAATGGGGCAACGTGATTTATCAATTGATGTTGCCACAGAAGACTTGATTCTTCATATCGAATGGGCTGATATGAATGATAGTTGCACTGAATTAGATAATGTAAGTATAACTATACTTGGTAATGATATGGATCGCAATATAGTAAATACTGTACACGTGAATGCGACCTATATGAGCATTCCTATCCTATCTGCGATTCTAAGTGACTACCATATCATATAGTCGTATGGGAGAGGTATAAACGTATAAGGAGGAAATGATGAATTTAAAAGAAGCATTTGAACACATACGTGAGTTACCTTGGCAACGTAATAGAAAAACTGGTACTGAGTATGGTATTATTGAATCATATTTCTTTAAAACCGAACACGTGAAAGCAACATGTTGGTTGAAACATTTATTAGGAATGAGTCTATCAATGGACTTGGAGATTCATGGTAATGATGTCGTTATTGAGCGGTCATATAAAGGTGAAGTACCAGATACCATTATTCAGCAACTACAAGCAATAGTAATAAAAGAAGTGGAGTAATCCACTTCTTTTATTTTTTTTACATTATGGTGTATAGAATAGGTGAAAAAGTAAAAAAAAATAAATATATATTATTTTTACGTATAGAAAGGGATTCTATACATCATTTTTCTATGACCCTAAATTATATTAGGGTTGGTTTTCAAAAGGAGATAATGAAAATGAAAACAAACAAAACTCTTTTAACTACTTTAATTGCAACTTCTTTAATGGCTCCTATTGCTACAGCAACAACAGTGACTGATAACGATGTTAATGTTGGTCAAGGGAATACCAACAATGCTTCTTATACAATGAGTGTGGGGCTCAATAACAGCGTCAATTCCCGTAATACAATTGCTGTTGGCGAAGGCAACTATGTTAACTCTGAAGGGTCCAGAGTTGGTGGTTATTACAATAGCGTTGTAGGTAACTACTCCAATGTAACAGGTTATCAAAACCATGTAAATGGTACATCTGTAAATGTGTCTGGTTACAATAATACTGTAAACCAAGCACAAAATGGTCTTGTATTTGGTAACTCCAATACAGCGACTGGTGATAATGCATTCGTTGGGGGGGAAAATGCCACTGATGGTCGCAATGCTTTTGCGTATGGTGCTAGTGCATATGCCCAAGCATATACATTTGCAATGGGCACTAATGCTACAGCAAAAGCAGCTGACGCTATTGCATTAGGTAATGATAGTAAAGCATTAGGTGCGACAAGTATCGCACTTGGTTTAGATAACACCGTTAAATCAGACGACACAATTGCTATCGGCGCACATAACGGAGAAATCAATGCAATCCAATCAGTTGTGACAGGGTATAACAACCAAGTGGTTGGCACTGACCCTGAGCAATTGATTTATGGATCCAACAGTAAAACATCTGCCCAAGGTGCCATTGTCGTAGGCACACATAGCGAAGCAACCGCTATGGATGCCACAGTTATTGGTAACAACGCAATCGCTAGTGTTCCTAATTCTGTAGCTATTGGTACTAATAGTACAACTGAATTAGGTGTAGATGTGGCAAACATTCAAGATGGTAACAGTGATATTCGTTTCAAAAATATTGAATTTGCTGGGTCCCATACCGATTCCGTGGTATCCTTTGGTGCTAATGGTACTGCTGGTTATGGTGGTGTAAGCGATTACAAACGTCAGCTACAAAATGTAGCAGCTGGTCGTGTGAATGCGACATCCACTGATGCAGTCAACGGTTCACAATTGTACGATACTGCCTTAGAGGCACAAAAGTATAATACGATGGCAGATGGCACTAACACTACGGTTACTGCAACTGACAATAACTTTGGACGTAAAGAGTTCAAAGTAAATGTCAATGCTGATTTAAACAAAATGAATTCCGTAAACTTCGGTGAAACAACAGATGCTGTGCATAACCATGTAACTAAAACTGGTATGACAACATTCGATGGTGACATCGATGCACATTTCGGTGCGAATGGTGTTCATTTGGAAAACCGAGATAACTTGGATGCAACAGAATACACTATGGATGGTATGCGTGCCAATTCCAATGGTAAATCTGTAGTATTTGGTACTGATGGTATCGATGCAGGTAATCAAGTTATCAATGGTGTTGATACTGGTGTAGCTGATACTGATGCTGTTAACGTAAAACAATTGAAAGATTATGTTGCAGCAAATGATAAAGATACACATACAACAGTATCTGCAGGTAATCGTGTAACTGTAACTACTGGTACCAATACTGATGGTACACCAAATTACACAGTAGGTATTGACCAAGCTACCAGCAATCAAATTAACAACAATAGCTCTGCTATTAACAATTTGAATCAAACTATTAATAACGTAACTGATCGTTATGATAGTTTGACACGTACAGTTTCTAATAACCAAAAAGAAGCTCGTCGTGGCGTAGCTGGTGCAGCAGCCGTAGCAGCATTACATCCACTTGACTTCGACCCAGACCATAAACTTGATGTTATGGCTGGCGTAGGTCATTTCAAAGGTCAAACTGCAACAGCACTAGGTTTGGCGTATCGTCCTAATGAAGATGTAATGTTTACATTAGGTGGTGCTATCAATGGTAGCGATTCTGTATTGAATGCAGGTATTAGCTATAAAGTTGGTGCTAAATCCAATGTATCTCGTAGCCGTGTAGCCGTTGCTAAAGATTTACAAGACTTGAAAGCAACTGTAGCGAAATTACAAGCTGATAATGAAAAATTGAAAGCTATTGTAAATGCCGTAACTGGTGCTAATATGACTGTGGAACAAGATAAATTGTTCCCAGATGTTCCAAACAATCATTGGGCATATGAAGCAGTTGAAGGTCTTCGTCAAAGAGGACTTGTCATCGGTTATGAAGATGGCAACTTCAAAGGCGACCGTTTGTTGACTCGTTATGAATTTGCACAAATTGTATATCGTGCATTACAACGTGCTCAAGAAGCTGGTCAAGAAATTGACGCTCGTTTAGTTGAAGAATTCAGTCCTGAAATGGCTCGTTTCAAAGTAGACCAAATGGGTAAAGGTATTGAACGTGTACATGTACAAACTAGTATAAAAGGTGTACAACGTGATGCATACGGCACAATCTTGAAATAAGATACTAAAAAGAGAACCTTCGGGTTCTCTTTTTTATTCAATATTAGTTATATTTATATATTATTTAGGTATGAAAGTATAGTTTCATATTCATTATTTTAATTAAAGGAGACGAATGATATGAAAACAAGAACTACAATGTTAACAGCTTTGGTAATCAGTGCATTAAGTGGTGTTGCTATGGCAGCTCCTGATGTTGCCGTAGGTACAGGTAATGGTGTCAATTATGGTACAAATTCCTATGCTCCTGAAGCAACTAACGTAGCCGTGGGTAATTCCGCTACAATCGATTATGCGAATGGTGCAGCTAATCGAGCTGGTGGTGATATCGCTATTGGTTATAAAGCTCATACTGGCAATTATGTAAATCAAGGTGGTGGTATTGCGATTGGTCAAAACGCATTTTCTGAAAATATGGCAGGTAATCAAGAAATGCAATTTAACTTTAATCAAACCACTTTCCAAGGTAGTGGGTTTATGGGATTACGCTCCCCATTTATCCCAGCAGATCCATCTAAAGTATCTACTGGTATTGCAATTGGTCAAAATGCATATGCTCGTTCTGGTTCCATCATGATTGGTACTCATAATTACAAAGGAACTATGGGTGACAATGGAGACTTAGATACTACAGAAACAGCTATGCGTAATGCTAACGTAAATGTGAATGCCACTACAATTGGTAACAATTCTCATACCAATGCAGCATTTGGTACTAATGTAGGTGCTTATAATATTATCACTGGTTCTTATACTGGTGGTAATACATTATCCCATACTGATGCTGCCAAGAACTTTGGTTCCACGATTGTGGGTACATTAAATACCGTTGAATCTAAATCAGCTACATTAGACCATGCCGGTATTGCTAATACGATTACTGGTATTGCTAATAGAACGGCGAATACTAACGGCACAATCATTATGGGTGCGGGTAATGAAGTCACTAATAGTGTATCCTACTTATCTGGTGCTCCAACTAGTGGTGCTAGTACACCTAATAAATTAGCAGAAAAATTACGCACTGTATTGCAACGTAATCATAGTGGTGGTTCTACTGCTGTGATTGGTGGTGGTAACAAAGCAGATTACACACAAGCTACTAGTATTATTGGTATCGATAATGTCGTAACTGGCTCAAATGCTAATAAGGCATCTAATAACTTTATCGTAGGGAATAATCATACTGTCACTAATGCAAGTGATGTCATCGCTATTGGTTCCACAAGTAGTGGTGTAACTACAACAGCAAGTAATTCTGTATCTATCGGTAAAGATGCAAATGTACTTGTTGATGGTGGCGTAGCATTAGGTGGTCAATCTGTTGCTAATACAGCAGCAGGTGTAAGTGGCTATGATATTTCTACAAATGCAGCATCTACAGAAACAAACAGTACTTGGCATTCTACTGCATCTGCCGTATCCGTTGGTGATACTGATAACAATATCACACGTCAAATCACTGGTGTGTCCGCAGGTTTTAATGATACAGATGCTGTCAATGTAGCACAATTGAAAAAAGTGGCTGCTACAGCAGGTAAAGAAACAACCATTGTTACAGGTACTAATGTAAATGTGAATACTGATACAAATGCTACAGGTGGTACTGAATACACTATCGATATTAATCGTGATTTGATTGATATGGGTACGATTGAAACAAAAGATGGTGCTAATCATACCTATACAAAAGGTGATGGTGTACAAGTCACTGATGAAAGTGGTAATGAATCCAATCTTACAAAAGAAGGATTGACTGCTACTGATGGGACAAATACCATTACATTTACTACAACTAAAGTAGATGTAGCTAACAACCGTATTCAAAATGTAGCCGATGCTGTTGATAATGGTGATGCTGTTAACTTTAAACAATTAAAACAATATGCAACCAATGCAGCATCTTCTGCGGCAAGTACTGTAAGTGGAACTGGTGCAGTAGAAGTTACAACTTCCACTAACACAAACGGTTCTACCAATTACAATGTAGCATTGAATACTGACCGTGTACGTGATATTGCTAAAACTAGTAACCGATATGCTGGTGATGATGTCATTAAGGTAGAAAAATGGAGCAATCCAACTGGGTCTGCTGACTTAACTACTTTCAAATTCAATGCAGATAAAGCTGCTGAAAAAATTAATATCGGTTATACCGCTAATGGTGGTACTGTGTTGAAAACAACTGCAGCAAAAGGATTCAACTTTGTTGATGGTGACCATATCAATGCGTCTGTATCTGCTGATGGTAAAGTGAAATTTGATTTGGACCATGCGGTAACAGATCAAATTGATAGCAATACAACCAAGATTAATAATCTTGAAAACGCTATTCATAATGCGAATGGTAATTTCACTGACTTGATTCAAGCTAATCAAAAAGAAGCTCGTCGTGGTATTGCCTCTGCATCTGCCTTAGCAGCATTACATCCATTGGATTATGATCCAGACCATAAAACTGATATTATGGTTGGTGCGGGTCATTTCCGTGGGACTACTGCTATTGCATTAGGTGCCGCTTATAGACCAAGTGAAAACATTATGTTCACTATTGGTGCAAGTATCAATGGTAAAGACACAGCAATTAATGCTGGCGTAAGTTATAAAGTTGGTACTAAAGTGAATGGTGAATCTCGCTACAGTAAAGTAGCTATGCAACATCGTATTGATGAACTCAATACTACAGTGGTTGAACAAAACCAAAAGATTGAGCAATTGAATGCTTTAGTAGAAAAACTTCTTACCGAAGTTCATTCTAAATAATGTAAGTAAAAGAGGAACCGTTCGGTTCCTCTTTTTTTTTATCGTTGACACATAGTCATGATGTCGATTTGTGAAATTCGTTTATTTTCTTTATAGAATTGATATAGGCAGTTACAGATATCCTTTGATGGGATATACATTTTAGTTTGTTTCACATGACAATTAAAATCTCGTTCATAGTTTTCAACTAACCAAGTTAACTGTTCATCAACACCATCATTAAGACGTTTAGTAGTGATTGTGTGATATAGTGTTGGGTTGATATAGTTGAATAGAATATATGAGCCCTTCTCTTTACTGTATGGGATATAGTGGGTTTGTGATTTAGTTGCTGATATAACCATTGTGAAAACAACAATACCCGATTCAATACTTTTATCTAATAATGTACACATACTAGCAATAGCAGTATCAATGCAGTTTGCTGTATGTGTTTTGTCAATATCTTTTACATAGAATACTGATTGTTTATTGGTTGAACTTCTCCCAGTGTCTGTAATTTGATTAGAAATATAATACTCTATGATTTGATTCATCGATGTACATTGCGGTAATTTCATACTACCTCCTAGTCTATGCTATTAATACATAGTACGGGTAAAAAACCAAAAATAATCGTAAATTATTGGAATATAAGTATATATTATAATCATGAATAGAGATAGAAATAAAAGGATAAACTTCTCTATTCAGATTATTTGATTATTTAATATAAGGAGATTTAAAATGAGAAAAGAAAATATTGAAAAAATTGTTAAGTTCGTATCCAAGTTGGACGCTCAATATGGAGCGACACTATACAAAAAGGAAGATTGTGAGGTTGTCACATTATCAATTGAATATTATACAGACAGATTTGAAAGTCGCCCATGCTCTGGTGACATCAGAAATGGTGTCACTCAAGTTAAATCAATCATCAATTTAATCGAAACAAAGAATGGACTAAGAATTTTATCAGCGGTTGTTAAAGGTTCATTACCGCATCCAGAAAACAACTGGAACGGTTGGACAACTTTCAGTAAAAAGATCGATAAACCAACTTGGTCTAATATCAAACGCGAACATAATTCGATTCTAGGAGGTGAAACCTATAATGAACTTTACAGTTCAGTAGGTCTTATTGACCGATTAGTAAAAGAAACTTCCAATGAACGATATTACTGTTCCGTTGGTAACAGATATGAAGCATATAGTGAGAATGCTAATATCGTTAGAATTAAAGAAGCTGTTTAACAGCTTCTTTTTTTTGACAATATCATAAGCTATAACCTTTATTTTTTTTTTAGAAAGGAAACTAATACAATGGCTATACAAAAAAAAATACAACTCTACGTGAGTGATGTTACTGGTACCACTAAAACAGCTAAATATTATAGAATTCCATTGCCTGGGGATACTAAACCTGCTAATAGAACCGATAATCTATTTAAAGATTTGGTTCGTTATTATGCTAAGGTATCTGGTGATAAATTTTATATCGGTATGGTATTGAAACCTGCAGCGGATGCACTTACTTATAATGAGGATAGTAAACCCGCACTAGCAGCAAATTTAACACCATCTATTCCAGATAAATTAATGAATGATGGCGAAGGACTTATTAGATTCGGCACTATGTTTGAATATGGTGGTATAGGGTATGATACTAACTTTTTAACTTCTATGTATAATTTGGATGATGGTGGCGAGAAAAAATCACATGGTTACATGTATAAGAAGAAAAATAATGTATTTAGCGTAGTTATTGAATCTGATACTGAAAATGATTTAAGTGAATTTGTTCCATCTACTTGGCAAGAATTTGACTCTATTGAGGGGGTATTAGAAGATATTCGTGCTTGGGGAGCAACCAAACCGGAAAGTCGCGGTCCATTATATAATAAACATACTAAGGACGAAGCCTTGATGTTAACTATGAATTATATGACAGACAATACCCCAACAATTGATATTGAGAATGGGACAATTACTGATGAACATCATGTAATTCCTGATGCATATGAAGTTATGCCATATGATGGTCAAGGAACCATTACTGTTACTAGTGACGCAGTAACAGCTGACAGTAAATTATATGTATTGATGTATAAAAAACACGCAGGTGACGTCTATAGTCAAGATATTAAAGAAGTTACGTTTACTGGTAATAGTGCAGTTGTCCATTTTGATGGTAGTGCTACTAGTGAACATTATAACCAAGCAGTTATTCAGTTATCTCATGATTTAATAGGCCATGTAAGCGTAACTGTTACTAAAAACTAATTAAATGATAAAGAAATAGAGAATACCAAATGGTATTCTCTATTTTTTGTGTAATGTATATTACCAAGATACTTTAATATCAGTTGGTTCATATTTAACGAGGTATAGACTAGGTAAGCCACCACCAAGTGGATTACTGTTATAATGATTGAGATCAATTGTAACTTCGCCAGATGTATTATCTACAGGAACATTAGCCGTTAAGTTGTTACTTGCTTTTACAAATAATTTATATTTTGTACCAGGAGTTGATTTGATAGTAACCATTGTTTGATTTACATCAAGATATCTGATATTTTCATTATTGTTGACTTTATAGAAATCATTGATTGGAATATCAGTTGTTACTGTTCTAGGTGGCATAGCGATACCTGTTTCTACTAGTGTAGATTCTGGTACCCATTCGAATGCTTCTGTAAGTTTATCAACAGGAGTTGCTTCATTAGCAGCTAACGCAGTCAAGTTTTCCATCGGGTTAAGTAATGTCAATTTAATATTGGCACTATCAGCTTTGTTTTTAAATACAATAGCAGTACCATATTCACCAAAGTTACCATTTAGACTAACATCACCAGTATTAGGTTGAATTCGATGGACTGTGTTTATGATAGCGTTAAATGTATTATTATTAACGATTGCAATTTCATCGGTTAAGGTAGTTGTATCGACAACTACATTGCGACCTTGTAACAAATAGTTGTTGATTAGTGATAGTATACGTTGATGACCATCGCATCCAGTTTGTATTGATTGGGTGGCTGATAGAGTTACATTACCAAAGTCAAGGACTTTAAAATCGTTTATTGCACCCAATGCGTTTTGTAACTCGCCCAAGTTAGGATTAAAATGGCTATCATGTTCAGCAACACAGTCTTCATAACTATATATCTCACCACGATCCATTGTTTTAACATCATTGATACGTTTACGAACATCTACTAACAAATCTTCCATATTATCGAACTCTTGCCAGTCAGATGGAACAAATGAGGATAACTCATTTTCACTATTAGAGCGGATTACGTTACTGGATTGGAATATACCGGACTTCTTAACGATTTTTTCAAGATATTTGCCCTGTTCATTACCAGGGTTATTAAAGATAGAGTAACCTTGGTGTACATACCCATTCACGGAGTTATAATGAATCGTTTCGACAGAACCATGTACATCAAAGGATAGTTCACCATCGTTTAACAATTTTTCAGGAATAGTTGGTGTGATATTTCTGAAATTAACGAGTGTGGATTCACTATCAAAGTGACCATTATGTGTAGCTGCTGTTTCATATAGACCAACAA
>ENA-OWLZ01000260-OWLZ01000260.1-metagenome-genome-assembly--contig:-NODE-260-length-15097-cov-9.136485_pt1 | contig 15097 bp, 10 predicted proteins | sample MGYA00245341_ERZ651117 | MGnify/ENA primary metagenome ERZ651117 (study PRJEB26857, sample SAMEA4031763) | metagenome | biome: human; feature: oral; material: saliva | place: Philippines | collected 2014... | reverse complement strand
TTATCCAACGCTGCTTGTCTGCCATCTACAGCCATTATTTTATTTCCCCTTTTCTGTTATATAAGTATAAACATAGTAAAGTGCTAGTTCTGCTGCACTTTGTCTAATATCTTCACGATTACCAATTAAATTAGCCTTATGAGCCACTGTTCCATGAGGTCCGGTAACTCCAAACCATACGAGACCCACTGGCTTTTCAGGGCTACCACCGCCAGGGCCGGCTATACCGGTTGTAGAAACAGCATATGTTGTTTGACCAACAGTTCGTGCCCCCTCTGCCATAGCCTTAGCAACTTGCTCACTAACGGCCCCATAGGTGTCTAACATATCTTGAGGTACACCTAATACACGATGTTTGACATCATTGCTATAGGAGATAACACCGCCCATATAGTATTCACTGCTACCACTGACATTAGTCAATAACTTACCAACTAAGCCAGAAGTACAAGATTCAGCAGTACTAATCGTACTATGTTCCTCTAGTAAAGCACGACCCAGAGTTTCCTCCATGGAAATAGATAAATCGCGACCTACCCGAGAGCCTAACCGTTCTCGAATGATAGCATCCCAAGGATTGAGAAGCTCATGTGCGGCCTCTAAGGTATCAGCCTTAGCCGTAATGCGCACCTCAATATAGCCTTTTTTGATTAATAACGCTATAGTCGGATTTGATTGATTCTTAATGAGATCCATTAAGGTATTTTCCAAATCGATTTCGCGAATATCATATACACCATATCGATAAGAGGTAACCACACCTTGTGAACCAAAGCGCTCATACAAATATGGAACTACACTATCTTTGAACATGCCCTTCATTTCACCAGGAGGTCCTGGCAAAAGAATATATGTAGTATCTCCGTCTTCAACGACAACACCTGGTGCTACACCTACAGGATTATGTAGTACCTTTGCACCTTCTGGCAATTGTGCTTCTCGACGACTTGCATCTGGCACAGTACGTTTTACACGTTGGAAAAATTTTTCAACCTCATCCATCGCCTCTTGATTAAATATAATCTTCCGGCCCACAGAATCGGCCAATACATTCCGTGTAATATCGCCCTGTGTCGGGCCAAGTCCACCAGTACTAATAACAATGTCTGCCCGAGAGCTAGCTAACTGAAAAACTTCAGCCATGCGCTTTGGGTTATCCCCTACGACAGATTGATGAGCAATAGTATATCCTAATTTATTTAATTCTTGTGCTAACCAAGATACATTAGTGTTAACTGTATCACCTAGCAATAACTCTGAACCTGTAGAAATGAGTTCTACAATCATCAGATCACCTCCACAATCGAATGTATCGAGCTGTGTTTTATTCTACAACCGTAGCTACTACATCGTAAGCAAAGCCCTGCTCTACTTGTACCTTAAGAATATCTCCAGGTTGAATCTCTTCTCCGCAGTCTTCAATGTACATATTACCGTCTACATCAGGTGCTTGAGATTTTAAGCGTCCTTTAGCGAGTAATGTACCATTCTCACCTTCCTCGATTTCTTCTACCATTGCATAGTCAATAGTACCTTCTAAATCGCGGTTATTTTCTTCAGAAATAGCGGCTTGGATGGACATGAGAATATGATAACGCTCTTCTTTTACCTCTTCTGGCACTTGGTCTTCACGCGCACCAGCTGGTGTACCTTCCTCTTGAGAATAAGTAAATACGCCCATATTATCAAATTTGATTTCTTTTACAAAGTCGCAAAGTTCCTCAAATTGCTCATCTGTTTCACCAGGGAAGCCAACAATAATAGATGTACGCAATGTAATATGTGTAGGAGCATTTCTAATTTTCTTAAGCAACCGTTCAATATCATTACGATCATCTCGACGATTCATTTGTTTTAAAATATCGTTATTAACATGTTGTAATGGGATATCTACATATTTACAAAGTTTTGGCTCATTAACGATAAGATCTAACAATTCATCAGAGAAGAATGTTGGATATAGGTATAACATGCGAATCCATTCGATACCATCTACCGTAGTTAACTCCTTAAGCAATGTCGTCAACAATGGCTTGCCATCGTTAAGGTCAATACCATAACTAGTTGTATCTTGAGCAATCAGAACAACTTCCTTAACACCTGCTGCAGCTAATCGTTCCACTTCAGCCTTAATAGACTCGATAGTACGACTGCGGAATGCACCGCGCACCTTTGGAATAATGCAGAAGGTACAACCGTTGTTACAGCCTTCCGCAATTTTTACATACGCACTGTAACGAGGTGTTGTTTGAATACGAGGCATGCGTTCATCATAGATATTTGTAATATTTTCCATGATACAACTACGATTGCCATGCTCAATAGCATCAACAGCTACCATGATTTGGTCCCATGCACCTGTACCAATCAAAGCATCAATTTCAGGAATTTCTTTGAATAGCTCATCCTGATATTGTTGGCTTAAGCAACCTGCTACAATAAGGCCTTTACATGTACCATCTTCTTTATATTGAGCTACCTCAAGAATGGTATTAATAGACTCCGCTTTGGCTTTCTCAATAAAAGTACAGGTATTTACGACGATAAGATCTGCTTCGCTTAGGTCCTCTGTAATCGTATAGCCATTATCTTTCAATAAGCCTAACATTACCTCTGTATCTACTAGGTTTTTAGCACAACCTAGGCTAACATATCCTAATTTCTTACCCATTCTATATCCTTTCTTAACAAGATTATTTTCAATTTACTACCTTAATAGGATCTATATAACTGAGTTATTCCTTACGGAAACGCACTTGGCTAACCCAGTGATTTAGTAATAATTTTTTACCATCAATGGTGTAACCGCCATTTACAGGCCATAAAATTAGCTCATGTCCCAATGAGTCTTTTGGCTCATCCATTTCTGGGTTTGTAAATATATAGGTGAAGTTATTTTCAACCATATACTTTGCAGTCTTTGTAGATAACAACCAATTAATAAATTCGACGCTATCTGCTTTGTGTTTTGAATTTTTTAATACGGCCGCCCCAGTTACATAATAAGAGGTCCCATCTGTTGGGTAAATGACCTTAATTGGATATCCATGACGCGTATATTGGGCCGCATCAGATAAATTACCAATGCCGATATTAGACTCTCCAAGCGCTGTTAAACGAACTGGGGTAGACAAGAACTTAGCATGTTGTATTACATGAGGTTTTAAGCTATATAAATAGTTTAATGCTTCAGGCTCCCCTCTATATTCCACCATGTTATATAACAAGTTTGCCGCATTCTGAGAGGCTACAAAATCGGTCATTACAATGGTCCAATCTCCTTGTTTTGCCAATGTATCCCATGTAGTAATATATTTACCAACCCCATTGTAGAAGGTATCATTTTGAACAAATACGATAGGATCATACCAAAGACCTACCCAATATCCATTTGTATCCTTTAGATTGTCACGAACCTCGTCAATTTTCTCATTAACAATAGGTGCATATTTCCCAGTATTAGCGCCTACAACGAGGTTATCCTCAGAGGTAAGTACAATATCACCAGATGTATCAGCTACATTTGAGGCCGAACGTTGCGCCATTTGCTCTTCTGTAAGAGGCATAACTGTAACTTTTACATTCTTCTCATCTTCATAACGATCGGCAAGCAATGTAGTTATATTATTTGGTAAGTCTGTATAAACTGTAATCTCACCACGAACAGGCTCTTTTGCATGTTCCAATTGTTCTTGATGGTAAAAGTTTACGCCATAGGTCAACATTCCTACCACAAAAAGGGCTAAAATGCCCGGAGCAATCCATCGTTTCATATATGCCTCCTATAAGACATAAAGTATCCCCAAATGAGACTCGTAAAACTAATCTCTATAATTAACGACCACCACGGCTTTTGTTAGATGGACGACCTTTAGTCATACCACTGCGAGATGATCTCCCCTTACTAAGAGCAGCCTGTTGGTTAGAGCGCGTGTTTTCCTTACTACGCTGCTCACCTGACTGACGTCCGCTGCGACGATTATTAGCTTGTACACTATTGCGGTTTCCACTACCCGTACCAGTACGATTACTATTGCGACCAATTGGGCGTGGTGGAATCAAACATTCTGGTCCAAATCCAATTAAATCACGCCGATTAGCTTCAATGAGTGCTTCTTTTACAAGATCATAATTTTCAATATTTTTATATTGCATTAAAGCACGTTGCTTAGCTTTATCTCTACCTTTTTTGGCTACGTATACAGGCTTTCCATCTAGAGGATTAATACCCGTATAGTACATACAAGTCGATAGGCTGCCCGGTGTTGGAATAAAATCCTGTACTTGTTCTGGATACATATGTTGATCACGCAAGAACTCTGCTAATTCAATAGCATCCTCCAAGGCACAACCAGGATGAGAACTCATAAAGTATGGCACTAAATATTGCTTCTTACCAAGCTTTTTATTAGCTTCTTCAAACCAAGATTTGAAGGTGAGGAATTCTTCCTTACCCGCTTTCCCCATCATATTGGTAACCCGTTTAGATACGTGTTCTGGTGCTACCTTCAATTGGCCACTAACGTGAAACTCACACAGCTCTCGTACGAAGTCTTTATTGTTATCTGCCAGCACATAGTCATAGCGCAAACCAGAACGAACAAATACCTTTTTTACTCCTTTTAGCTTACGTAATTTACGGAGTAAAGCAATATAATCATCATGGTTTGTATTAAGGTTTTCACAAGGCTCTGGAGCCGCACAGGTACGACCTTTACAAGCGCCATATACAGCTTGTTTATCACAGGCTAAATGACGGAAGTTTGCAGTAGGCCCCCCAACATCGTGAATATAACCCTTAAAATTGTCCATCTCAATCATCGTTTGGGCTTCGTCGATTAAAGACTCATGGCTACGATTTTGAATGATGCGACCTTGGTGATTGGTAATGGCACAGAATGAACAGCTACCAAAACATCCGCGTTGACTAACAAGGCTAAATTGTACTTCGCTTAACGCTGGTACGCCACCTTTATCATCGTATTTAGGATGCCACTTACGTGTATATGGCAAGTTATATACACCATCCATTTCCTCCTGTGTCAAAGGCAAAGCAGGCGTATTTTGAATAAGATATCTGTCCCCATGCTTTTGGACTACCATACGACCATAAAATGGGTCTTGTTCATCATATTGAATACGGAATGCATCAGCAAAGGCCATCTTATCGGCTTTAATTTCCTCAAAAGACGGGCATTCAACATAGTCTATAGTAGGAATTTCCTTTGCCATGTAACAAATACCGCGAATAGATGGCAAGGACTCTTTAAAGCGACCTTGATCTAGAGCATCTGCTAATTCCACAATTTGAAGTTCACCCATACCATAAACAAGTACATCTGCCTTAGAATCAACTAAGATAGAGCGACGTACAGTATCTGACCAATAATCATAATGACCAAAGCGGCGCAAGGATGCCTCTATACCACCGATAATAAGCGGCACATCACTATATGCCTCTTTCATACGGTTCGCATATACCAAGGTAGCCCGATCTGGACGATGACCAGCTTCACCACCGGGAGAATAATCATCTTGACGGCGAATCTTCTTTGCCGCCGTAAATTTATTGAGCATTGAGTCTAGATTCCCTGCTGTAACAAGGGACGCTAGACGCGGTTTACCTAGTTTTTTGAAAGCCTCTACATCATTCCAATCTGGTTGATCTATAATGCCTACACGATAACCTTTGGACTCTAGGTACCTGCCGATAACAGCAGGAGCAAAGGATGGATGGTCTACATAGGCGTCCCCACTGATGAGAACGAAATCTAATTCGGCCCAGCCACGTTCCTTCATATCCGAAGGTTCTGTTACTAAAAATCTATCCATCGATTGAGTAAATGCCTTTCTTTCCTTTTATTAGAAAAGGAATAACCATAGTAAAAATAATGCCATACAGAATAAAATTATGCCTAAAATAATGCGTTCTTGTACGATAGAGCGTTGACGTTTACGTTGACGTGTTTCTAAGGACATTCGTTTCTTAGAGGTTTGGTATTCAACGAACTCGCTTTGTACCAAATTAGGAGTAGCTTGAGCTTTCTGTCTCGTCACAGAGCGTAAAGAAAAAGTATCAATATCCTCTACTTGGCTTTGGTAGGCTTTCACCAAGCGATCACCATCAAGATCTAAATAATTGCCGTAATTACGAATAAAGCCTTTCACGTAGACCTGACCAGGAATGATGTCATATTTACCATCTTCGATAGCTTCCAAATAGGTTGTCTTAATGTGAAGTACTTGCTCCACATCTTTAAAGGTTAGATTACGTCTTACCCGTTCACGTCGTAATTCTTCGCCTAATTCAGCCATTTTCGTTCCTTTCTAACTCTACATACTACTCATATCGTAATCATTCAATTATTGTTCATCATTGGAGTCCGAGAAATAGCGAGCCTTTGCTTGTTCAGGACTCATTAAAATCTCTCGAGCTTTACTGCCCATGCTAGGGCCCACGATTTTAAGATCTTCCATCGTATCTACAAGGCGAGCCGCGCGAGTGTAACCTATGCGGAAGCGCCGCTGCAACATGGATACAGAAGCTTGACCAGATTCCATTACAAGATTAACAGCACGCTCTAATAATTCATCGCGGTAAATATCATTTTCTTCAGATGATTCTTTCTCTGTTTCCTTTTCAGCCTCTTGTGTAACAGTATCATCATATTCTGGTTCTCGTTGAGCTTTTACAAATTCCACAAGATGTTCAACTTCATCATCAGAGATAAATGCACCTTGTACACGAATTGGTTTATTCGCCCCGATTGGAGCAAACAACATATCACCTTTACCAAGTAATTTTTCTGCCCCCGCCATATCGAGGATGGTACGGGAGTCAATTTGAGAGCCTACGGCAAAGGAAATACGGCTCGGCACATTGGCCTTAATAGAACCGGTAATAACGTTAACAGATGGACGTTGTGTAGCAAGTACCATGTGAATACCTGCAGCACGCGCCATTTGTGCTAAGCGGCTAATAGATTCTTCAATATCATCAGGAGCTGTCATCATAAGGTCAGCTAACTCATCGATGATTAATACAATCAACGGCATAGCCGCCTTAGGATGCGCTTCGTTATAGCTCTTAATATCTCGTTTACCAGATGCTGCAAAGGCTTTATAACGAGCCTCCATTTCACGAACGGCCCAACGCAATACAGCAGCCGCTTTTTTCATGTCTGTTACAACTGGCGCCATCAAGTGAGGAATGCCGTTATAAATAGACAATTCAACCATCTTAGGGTCGATTAATAATAACTTGACCTCTTCCGGTTTACGACTAAATAGAATACTGGAAATCAACGTATTAACACATACAGACTTACCAGAACCCGTAGTACCTGCTACAAGCAAGTGAGGCATCTTCGCAAGGTCTGTAATAACAGGTTTCCCTGCAATATCTTTACCAAGACCAACAGGAATGCCACCACGCGCATCCTTGAAGTCACTGCAATCAAGAACATCGCGCAAATGCACGGCCTCTGTTGTCTTATTAGGAACCTCAATACCTATAGCGGATTTACCAGGAATTGGAGCCTCCATACGAATATGTTGAGCCGCTAAATTAAGGGCAATATCATCTGTTAAATTAACGATACGGCTAACCTTTACACCTGGTGCAGGTTCAATTTCATAACGCGTAACAGTTGGACCTTGTGTTGCATTAACGACCTTAGCAGTGATGCCAAAGTTGCTCAATACATTTTCAAGCATCATTGCATTTTGAGCTACTTCTTCACCATTGCTTTGACTCCCCTTCCCTTTCGCCAAAATATCAAGGCTTGGGAAATGATAAGGTCTATCATAGGTACGGTGAATTTGACCCTCTTTAGACACTGCTACTTGTGCTGTATCTTCTGTAGTACTAATGGTAGACGGTACTTGTAAGCTCATACCAGTCATACCTGCACCAGCACTTACAGAACTTGCAGCAGCACCTGTTCCAGGTACCGCAGACGCTATGGCAGCATGGTTAGTTTCCAATGGACCCATCGTTGTATTTTGATATGTGAACTCCGGTTGGTCCTCATGAGTATTGTCTCCTGATTCAGAATCATCGGAATATCCTTCATCTGGAGTATATGTATAATCCTCATCTGGAACATACACATAATCATCACCAGTAGATCGACTAGTATCTGAGAATTGATCGAAATCATCCGCATCATAAGACTTCGCATCACCAGAAGCTTCAGAAATATTCGCCAATTGTTCTGCTGCTCGATTGCGTGCCTCTATCTCGGCTAATTCTTTCCAAGATGTAGGAGCCTTTGGTGTTTCCACAGTTGTGACTGTATCCGCTATTGGTTCCACCTCTACAGAGGTATCAGTTTCAAAGCTGTCTCTATCAGTAGTAATGCCGCGTTTTTCTAAAGTATCTAATGCTTGGTCTGCAGCATCTTCAAAACGCGTATCTTTTTCCCTATTATAGGCTTTACGCTGTGCCGCCGCCTCTTTACGTTGCTCATTCCAGTCCTCAAAGACCTCTTTCGCCACGGCTACCTTCTCAGCAGCTACCTCTTTTGCTACATCTAAACCTACTTGAGTTTTATCCGCTGCCTTTTGCAACCCACTGCGCAAAGATAATCGAGTAATAAGAAGACCAAAGGCTAACAATAAGAATACATCAAGAATAATAGCACCTAAATTACCTAATAAAGTGCGCATGAATGTAGCAATGGCGCCACCTACAACACCACCTTGGTTAGCCAATTGTGTTGTGATAAGTTCCTGCCCCTCAGGAACGCGCCACAACGGAACGAGAGCTAACAAGAATAAGAAAAACAAGGTCATTACAATGCCTCGTTTTGTAATGGAAATAAATGTCCCCTTATATAATAATCTCCAACCTACCCAGAAAACACACAAACAAGGAATAATCCCACCTAGGCCGAAGCCGTAGCGGAATATACCTGTTAAGATTTCACCGACAAGACCAAGTTCAAAGCCAAAGAATCCGAGCAGGGAAATAACTGCAAAGGCAATGATAATTAAACCTTTAACTTCGCTACGCAAGGAAAATCCTTGAGATTTAGTTTGCTGTTTTGTACTTGTTCGCTTTCGTCGTGTATTGCGTTTTTTGGTGGAAGTTTTTTCTTCTGCCATAAATCTATACAAACCCCTTACTTATATAACATTACAGTAAATTAACTAATCATTATATTATAGCATATATCGAAGTATTTAGTTAACTTTTACGCCGTTCCTCCCAGTCACGAAGTAACTGTTCTTCTTTCCCTCTCTTAATACCATTGTAATATGTAGCATCTACAAGAGGTGTTGGTAAATACTGCTGCTTTACATAGCCATTTGGATAGTTATGAGCATATTTATAAGTGTTCCCATGGCCTAGTTTGCTAGCCCCACTATAATGACTATCTTTTAAATGATCTGGCACCTGTCCACAATCCTTGTGGCGCACATCGGCAATGGCTGCATCGATTGCCATATAAGCAGAATTACTTTTCGGCGCTAAGGCTACATAACAAGCCGCCTCAGATAATATAATGCGCGCTTCCGGGAAGCCTACCATATGAGCGGCTTGAGCGGCTGCATTGGCGAGAATTAAAGCTTGAGGATCTGCTAGACCTACATCTTCAGCAGCACAAATTACGATACGACGAGCGATAAAGTTTGGATCTTCGCCAGCTTCAATCATACGAGCGAGATAATGAACCGTCGCTTGTACATCAGAACCACGCATACTTTTAATAAACGCAGAAATCGTATCGTAGTGACTATCGCCTTTTTTGTCGTATGTATAAATACGGCGGCCTACGACCTTTTCAAGGACCTCTATAGTAATAGACCCTTCATCAGGTACCATTGCTGCTGCCTGCTCTAAAATATTTAACGCCATACGCCCATCGCCATTGACGAAAATCCCTACATCTTCAAGAACCTCATCTGTCACCTGTAGATGCCGTTTACCAAGGCCTACCTCTTCATCTGTAATAGCACGGCGCAAAATTTGGCCTATAGCCTTTGGTGTAAGCGCTTCTAGGGTAATTAATCTTAGACGAGATAAAAGAGGTCTATTTACCTCAAAAAATGGATTTTCTGTGGTAGCGCCGATGAGGATGATTGTGCCATCCTCTACACAAGGTAATAACACATCTTGTTGGCTTTTATTAAAGCGGTGAATTTCATCGAGGAATAAAATGGTTCGTTGTTGTAAAGATCGCACCCGCTTACGAGCATCCTCTATGATATTACGCAGCTCACCTATGCCCGCATTAGTAGCATTTAAATTTACAAAATGACTATTGCTAACCTTAGCAATAATACCTGCTAGTGTAGTTTTACCAGTTCCACAGGGGCCATAAAAAAGCATAGACGGAATTGTATCCTTCTCAACCATAGCTCGTAAGAAAGTTCCCTTCCCTACCGCTTTTTCTTGACCATATAAATGATCTAATGTAGTAGGACGCATCCGCACTGGTAATGGCTCATACGTATTGGTGGGCGTCATATCAAATAAACTATCCATTCTATCACCTCAATCCATAACATCTTGTCTATTAACTCTAACGTTTTATAAATTATACAGTCTAGTAAATTGTATTCATTAAGAACACAATTTATATATCAATAGCCTATAATAACTATATTGGCTGGTCTTTTCTATATATAGTATATGACATGACATGTCATTTTTACACGCAAAAAAGCCCCACCATGCCGTAATGTACCGCGTTTTGATCCTGCTTAGGGCAGGTGGGTGTCCTCCTCATCCTGCGGTTGTCCCAAAAGGGCGTAACGTTCAGACGAGAGTACGGACTCCCGAAGTAAATGTGTTGGCTCAAAACTGCGATATCACACGCACATGGCAGGGATATCTTATACATAAATAGTATCAGAAAGATTAGTAATTAACAAGACTTGACATTTCAATTTTAATCAATTCTTGCTTATGTTTTTACACTAAAGATTGCTCTTCTTCCTCAATATCTGGTTTAATATGCAATTCTTTTAATTGTTTAGGTTCTACTTCAGATGGAGCTTGACTCATAACATCAGAAGCGGATTGAGTTTTAGGGAATGCGATTACATCGCGGATAGATTGACGTTTTGCCATTAACATAACAAGGCGATCTAAGCCGAATGCACAACCTGCATGAGGAGGTGCACCATATTGGAATGCATCGAGCATGAAGCCGAATTTAGATTTAGCTTCTTCTTCAGATAACCCAATTGCTTTGAATACTTTTTCTTGTACATCAGATTGGTAAATACGCAAGGAACCGCCACCGATTTCTACGCCATTCAATACCATATCATATGCAATCGCTTTTACACTGCCAGGATCGGATTCTAATTTATCAAGATCCTCATGGCGTGGCATTGTGAACGGATGGTGCATGGCAACATAACGTTTTTCGTCTTCGTTATATTCGAACATAGGGAAATCAGTTACCCATGTGAATGCCAATTTATCAGGGTCAATCATATTCATGCGGCGTGCCATTTCAAGACGCAATTCGCCTAATGCACGTGCTACAGTGGCTGGTTTATCAGCAATCATCAATACAAGGTCGCCACCTTTAGCGCCCATTTTTTCACCGATATTGCGGATTGTATCTTCACCTAAGAACTTCATGATTTGAGACTTAATGGAACCATCTTCATTGAAGCAAGCCCATGCAAGGCCTTTTGCACCATAACGGTTCACATATTCAACGAGGTCATCAAGTTCACGGCGAGGAATGCCAGCGTCGCCAGGTACTACGATACCCTTAACTACGCCACCATTGTCGATAACAGAGCGGAATACTTTGAATTCTGTATCTTTTACAAGATCAGTTACATCAGTAAACGCCATGTCGAAGCGAAGATCTGGTTTATCAGAACCATATTTATCCATTGCTTCATCCCATGTAATACGAGGCATAGGCAATGTAATGTCTTTGCCCAATGCAGTTTTGAATACATGGGCAATCATTTCTTCAAGCATGGAGTAGATGTCCTCTTCGTCTACGAAGGACATTTCCAAGTCGAGCTGAGTAAACTCAGGTTGACGGTCTGCACGCAAGTCTTCATCGCGGAAGCAACGAACGATTTGGAAATACTTTTCATAACCAGCAACCATCAAGATTTGTTTGAAGATTTGTGGAGATTGAGGCAATGCGTAGAATGTACCAGCATTTACACGGGAAGGAACTAGATAGTCACGAGCACCTTCAGGTGTAGATTTAGTAAGCATTGGAGTTTCAATTTCCAAGAAATCGCGGCTATCGAAGAAGTCGCGCATAGCTTTTGTTACTTTGTGACGTAAAATCAAGTTGCGTTGCATTTCTGGACGACGCAAGTCAAGGTAACGGTATTTCAAACGAATGTTTTCATCTACATCGATATCATCTTGGATATAGAATGGAGGCGTTTTAGCAGAGTTCAATACGCGCAACTCTTCACAGAACATTTCGTATGCACCTGTAGGAAGGTTTGGATTAATGGCAGATTCATCACGTTTTGTGATAGTACCACGCACGCAAAGAACATATTCATTACGAACATCCTCTGCTTTGTGGAAAGATTCTACGTTATGATCTGGGGATGCTACTACTTGTACTACGCCAGAACGATCGCGTAAATCCAAGAAAATCAAACCACCATGGTCACGACGGCGTTCAACCCAACCACATAATACGACCTCTTTACCTACCTCTTGTTCAGAGATGGTGCCACAACCGTGTGTACGGTGTAAGCCTTGCATTGTTTCCATTCTAATTGTCATCCTTTCACCAAAGAAGTTATACGTTCAGACACTGCATCGAGAGATACAGCCTCTTGTTCACTAGTATCCATGAATCGGATAATGGCTTCTCCACGCGCCAATTCATCATCACCCAATATGATAACATATTTTGCATTAATTTTGTTAGCATATTTTAATTGTGCCTTCATACTCTTGCCCTGTCCGTCCATTTCAACGGTTACATACGCATTATGTAATGCTTGACAGATTTTGAAAGCCTCTACCTTAGCCGAATCACCTAGCGCTACTACGAACACAGATGGTTCTACAGTTGGTTCAGGCAATAGGTTTTGTTTTTCAAGGGCTAATAATAAACGCTCCATGCCCATAGCAAAGCCAATCGCTGGCGTATGAGGACCATCGAGTTCCTCTACGAGGCCATCGTAACGACCCCCACCAGCTACAGCACTTTGTGCGCCTAATGGAGTGTATTGTACTTCGAAAGCTGTTTTTGTGTAATAATCTAGGCCGCGTACAAGACGAGGATTTAATGTATATTGCACATTAGCAGCCGTTAAATATGTCTTCAATTCCTCAAAATGATCATGACACTCTTCACATAAATGTTCGTGAATTTCAGGAGCACCTACGGACAAAGATTTGCAGGTTTCATTTTTGCAGTCCAAGATACGCAAAGGATTTTTATATAAACGTTCTTGGCAATCACTGCATAATTGTTCTTTTTTAGGTTCAAAGAATTCAATTAATTTTTCGCGGTATACAGGGCGACATGTCGGGCAACCTACAGAGTTCACCTCTACATTGAGATCTTTAAGGCCAAAATCTTTCAACAATTGCACTACCATACAAATAACTTCACTGTCCACCACAGGAGACTGGGAACCCAATACCTCTGCACCAAATTGGTGGAATTGACGGTAGCGGCCTGCTTGTGGTTTATCATGTCGGAACATAGGCCCCATGTAATACCATTTTGTAAGACCTTCTTTACCATATACTTTGTTTTCTAAGTATGCGCGCACAGCAGATGCTGTATTTTCTGGGCGCAATGTGAAGCTAGAACCACCTTCATCACCTGTAGTAAAGGTGTACATCTCTTTTTGTACTACATCTGTAGTTTCACCGATGCCGCGCAAGAATAATTTAGTATCTTCAAAGGCAGGTGTGCGAATTTCATTGAACCCGTATACTTTGCAAATCTCGCGCATACGTTGTTCAATATAGTGCCAATTTATCATCTGTTCTGGCAAAAAGTCTTGTGTACCTCTTGGTTTTCTAATAGCCATTACACAACCTCCCAAAATTTCTCACAAATTCTATGTCGTTTCTCTAATAGTGCATCTATCGTTGCGTGGTAAACATCAACATCCTTTGGCATGTGCTGTTTCAATTGACGATATTCAGGGGCGCGCATCCACTTAGATGAGCTGCCGGGCCCCATGGATAGAATACTTTGTCGCTCTTCCATGATCTGAATATTATATTCGCACGCTTTACCGGGCAAGGTATAACCAATATTCTCTAACTGCCCTCTCATATATTGTTGGCGATATAGATAATATGGCACATAGCCAGCTGCCTCAAGACGCTCTTTACCATATTGTACCATTTCTGCTACAAGATGTTCCTCTGGAATATCATCTTCCATATTTAAATCATACAATGGGCTACCACGTTTTAATGCTAACGTATGAATTGTAACATTTTCCGGCAAATTTTGACATACGTAATCCATATTCTCTACCATGTTTTGCATCGTTTGATGCGGTAAACCTGCAATAAAATCCATATTTACAGCAAATGGTGTATTAACTTTTACATATTGTAACAGTTCATCAATATCTTGCGCACTATGCCCACGCCCTATACGACGCAAAATATCATCTTGCATCGTTTGTGGATTAATACTGATACGATTTACACCAAAATCGAGCATAGATCGTATCTTTCGAGGATTAACAGAATCCGGACGCCCCGCTTCTACAGTAAACTCATGTCCTTCTGGCACTAGTATAGATAACTGTTTTAGGACTTGGTGAAAGTCTTCATCCCCTAATACCGTCGGTGTACCGCCACCCATATAGAGAGTATCTACCGTTAAGCCATATGAAGTAACTATAGATTTCATATCCGAAATGTCGTGGCATAAAGCTGTTAAGAATTGACTTTTATCAGTGTAATCCTGATAAAGACCATAAGGAAAAGAGCAGTACACACAACGAGTATCACAGAAAGGAATGCCACAATAGAGACTTACTTTTTTATCGTCTGTATCAGCTAAAAATGGGCGTTGATACTCACCGATAGCCCCCAATGTTGTAAGCTTTTCCATAGACACAGAAAACTCGTCCCTAATGTGACGAGTTGCTGCGTGGACAG
>ENA-OWLZ01000255-OWLZ01000255.1-metagenome-genome-assembly--contig:-NODE-255-length-15266-cov-5.300309_pt1 | contig 15266 bp, 8 predicted proteins | sample MGYA00245341_ERZ651117 | MGnify/ENA primary metagenome ERZ651117 (study PRJEB26857, sample SAMEA4031763) | metagenome | biome: human; feature: oral; material: saliva | place: Philippines | collected 2014 | study... | reverse complement strand
CTATCAAAAATCAACATTAAAAAAGCCCTTAGAAGTTCCCTTCTAAAGACCTTTGATTTATAGATTAAGCAAAGATTGAGAAGAACGGTGCACCAAGCTTAGTATCCATCGAATCTCGACTCTGAACACCATGAATGTAATCCAATGAATACCAACCATTGTTATTGGCGTTAAATGGATCACGAACATAGGTTTTACCATTATCATAGCCATGAAGTACGATTTCATGCGTGTAAGGATAATTGATAAATTGGCTTGCTCCTACTGCCGCAAGAACGTGTTGACCTGACATCAATGCTGAAGCAATGTTAGCAATGCTTGAAAGCATATTACTCTTAAGTCCCCAGTTTTTACTTGCTAATACAATACCTTCTGCATCTGTACCAGCGACTGATGTTTTATTAAATGAATTTGTATTGTAGTATAAATAATCAGCAACTGTCGTTGGTGCAATTACAGTTCCCAAAATATCTGTAAAGGTCATGGCAAGTGATGTTGGAACACAGCCCGACTGGTCCATATTGCTGACACCGTACCATTTAGAAGCCCAACGAGGATCACGTTGAGAATAATAAGTAGTCTGAGGCTCAACACGACGATTACGTGGAGCAAGAGCTGTCTCACCCAGGTTGAAACCTTCTACAGTATTATCTACATAATCTACATAAACATGAGTCGTATAGTTACCGATAAGATTCTTATGATTAACAGTCGAAACATTAACCTCAGTGTGTGTGCCAGTTGGAGCAGTATTGTACCAAGAAAGGTTACCCTGGTTGCTTTCTGACCATACGGCTACACGGATATTCTTAATCTGACGACCTTGTGGTGCTTGATCAACTACTACTGTAAAACTACCTGCTTCTGAATTAACATTAGTGATATAGGTTTGCGTTTTTGTCTTAGCATTACGGAATTCAAGTGTTGTAGTTGTCCCACCTACACCAACTTGTGAGCCATCATTTAAAATATAGTACAAATGAATATTGTACAAGCCGGTAGAATTTTTATGATTAGTAGCTTGAACATTTACCGTATAAGTTCCATTGGATTGACGAGTCGCTTCATACCAACGAATATCATCTTGACCATCAGTCTCGGACCAAATAGGTACTTGAACAGTACGGACACCTTTAGGGCTATAGACATCACTAATAACAACGTCGAAAGTCCCTGTGTCTTTATTATTGTTGACTACTGAAATCGTACCAATTGGTTTGTTATGATTAACGTCTACCACCGTTTCAGTGACATAATAACGTTTGTTAGCATTATCTACGATATAAAGGTCAGCACGGTAATTTCCTAGTGAATTCTTGTGTTCGCTAGACTTGATTGTTACACGATAGCTACCATCTGATTGTCGAGTTGCTTTATGCCAAATAAGGTCGTCTTGGCCATTCACAAGACTCCATGATGGAACTAATACTTCTTTAATACCATTTGGAGCAGAAATATTACGAACAACGGCATCAAAAGTTCCCAAATCGGCATTATTATTTTCAATAAAGAGAGTTGCAGTAGGGCGAGTTTGGGTAACCTCTACCACTTTTTCACTGAGGTAGAAACGCTTGTTCGAGTCATCTACGATATAAGCATCGGCACGGTATTTACCTGTAGAATTCTTATGATCAGTTGCCTTAATCGTCACACGATAAGAACCGTCGGCTTGACGAGTTGCCTTATGCCAGATAAGGTCGTCCTGACCACCAGCTAAACTCCATGATGGAACCAAAACTTCCTTCAAACCAGTAGGTGCAACAATATTACGAACGACAGCATCAAATGTACCCGTTGCCGTATTGTTGTTTTCAATCGTAAGGACACCGCTTGGTCGAGCATAATCAACAGACACCACTTTTTCAGCAATGTAGTGTCGATTGTTAGAGTTGTCCACGATGTAGGCATCGGCACGGTAATTTCCTTTATTCCCCTTATGCTCGCTCGCCTTTATAGTGACACGATAGCTACCATCAGCTTGTTTAGTTGCCTTATGCCAAATAAGATCATCCTGACCATTTTCAAGACTCCATGATGGAACTAAAACTTCTTTAATACCTAGAGGAGCTGATATATTAGTGATAACGGCGTCAAATGTACCATTTTGAGTGTTGATATTCTCAATGGCAAAACTTGCTTTGGGTTTCAACTGCTCTGGTGTCTTACCAATGAAGACTTGAGTTGTTGTTCCACCAACACCCGTCATTTGACCATCTTTTTGAACATAATAAAGGTGAACATTATAAAGGCCTGTTGAGTTTTTATGAGCTGAAGCCTTAACGTTTACTGTATATGTTCCATTATTTTGACGATCAGCAGTATACCAGATAATGTCATCTTGGCCATTAATTTCTGACCAAATTGGAACAGAAACTGTTTCAACACCATTTGGTGCTTTGACATTAGAGATGACAACATCAAAGCTACCAACAGTTGGATTATTGTTGACAATAGAAATGGTTCCACTCAAATCGCCTTGAGTTGCATCAATCTCAGCACTAGCATTAGCTGTGAAACGTCCTGTATAGTCCACGCTGTGGTCAAAGACATGTTTTCCTGGCAAGAGATTAGCCGTTGCTGTAAACTGCCAAGCACCAGTTTTAGCATTGTAACGCATGTTTTTGGCGCTCGTAGCCGTAAGTGTACTTAATGGATACTGAGCTACCCAAAAATTCTCAATACCAAATTGAGAGGTTGAGACAGGTCCACGATAGCCTAGATTGTTCTCATCCAACCAGCTAGCACTTGTATAGAACATCAAGTTATTGTAACCATACTTACGCATTTCATTAACCCATGCTTGAGTGTTACGGTTGATATTTGGAAGCATCTTAGAGTCTTCGAAATCGTTAACCATTACAGTGCTCTTTGGAAGGTTAAGGTTTTCTGCTGCCTGAATGTAGAAACGAGCCTCTGCTCGCGCCTCTTCCTCAGTCGTGTATCGAGAAAAATGATAAGTCGATACTTGAAGTCCTGCGATTTGCGCATTGCGAACTTGTGATGGAGCTTTGGGATTATTATACCAAGTGTCTTCAGTCAATTTAACGACGACACCACCCACTCCTTGGCGTGCAAGGGCACGGTAATCATCTACACTGATATCGCCATTGTGGCTGCTGACATCAATAAAAGTCTTTGGCTGTACCTCAAGATTTCTCGAAGGAACATCCGTAGAATTCGTTAATTTAGCAGGTGTGGCAACAGCGTTGTTAGGAGCCTCAGAACTCGTAGAGCTTGTAGAAGCTGTTACACTTTCTGAACTTACTACAGAAGTCGTAACTGAATTTGAGGTTGTAGAAACAGTAGAATTAGCTACCGAAGTTGAGCCTGTTGAGCTAACAGCTAGGCTAGTTGTCTCTGAACTTTGTGGAGCAAGCGATGTAGATACCGCTGGAGTACTAGCTTTTGCCACTTCACTCGTAGCTACAGAGGCAGGGGCTGAAACAGTTGAGCTTGGTGTTTCAGTAAGTGACGCTTCACCGCCAAAAATTTCTGCTGCCGTCGCAGGTTGATAGTGGTTTCCTTCAGTAATAGAAGGTGTTTGTGTTGCCACTTCATCCGCTTGAGCAACCTGAGTTGTGACAGCTAAGAGAACAGCCGCACTGGTATAATAGATAAAATCTTTTGTTCGCATTTAACTTTCCTTTTGCATTTTTAATACGTCAACCATTTTACCATAGATAAACTCTCATGGAAAGGTTATTGTTGAAAAATTCTAAATAAAATAAAAGTATTATAAAATCATAAATACTTGTAACCATACAATTCGTATAACTTGAACCCCCTTTAACTAACTATTCGTATTCATCTATGAAAAATAGCGATAAATTTTACAAGATTCAGATAAATAGGAAAATGTAAAACACAAAAATTCCCGAACATCTGTCCGAGAATTTTATCAACTTTATTTACGTTTTGGTGGGTTATGGATAGCTTCTCCAAGTACGTCAGCAAAAGCTTCGTACATATTTTCAGAGAAGGTTGGGTGACCGTGGATAGATTGCAAGAGCTCATCTACAGTCAATTCATTTTCCATAATGGTTGATGCTTCGTTAATCAACTCAGCAGCAGCCGGACCAATAATGTGAACTCCAAGAATTTCATGGTATTTCGCATCCGCAACAACTTTAACAAAACCTTGGGCTTCGTTAGAAGCAATTGCACGACCATTACCAGCAAAGCTTGATTTACCAATGAGTACATCACCGTATTTAGCGCGTGCTTCTTCTTCAGTGATACCACACATCGCAACTTCTGGGTGGGTGTAAACTGCCGCTGGTGTGTAATCAAGGTGTGCCTTACGGACATTACCATGCATGGCGTTTTCGGCAGCTACTTCACCCATGCGGTAAGCAGCGTGGGCGAGCATCTTCGTTCCATTGACATCACCTGGCGCATAGATTCCTGGAATTGATGTTTCTTGGTAAGCATTAACTTTGATACGGCCACGGTCGAGTTCAAGGTTAAGATTTTCAAGACCGTTCAACTGAGGAACACGACCGATTGAGAGAAGGGCACGATCAGCTACAATCTCTTCGCCATTATTGAGCTTAAGGGTTAATTGGTTATTGCCTTCAACAATTTCAGAAACACCAACAGATGTCATAATCTTCATGCCCTTCTTAGAAAGGATTTTTTGAAGCTCAAGTGACACTTCTTTATCCATAGCAGGGATGATACGATCAGCCATCTCTACGACTGTTACGTCAACGCCGTATGAGGCATAAACAAGACCAAGCTCGATACCAACGACACCACCACCCATAACAGCAAGTGATTTAGGCAATTCACGCAAGTCCAGAATATCATCTGATGTCATCACAAGTTGTGACTCGATTCCAGGGATATTAATACGTGATACTTTTGATCCAGTTGCAAGGATGATGTTGCGTCCCTTGATTGTTTCTGAGCCAATAGTAACAGTCTTATCTGGGTTAACTTGACCAAGACCATTGAAAATAGTTACCTTATTAGCCTTCAAAAGACCTTGCACACCACCTGTAAGGGTCTTAACAACAGAGTTCTTAAAGTCAACTGTCTTATCCATATCGATGGTGTAGTTTGTTGATGCTAGGTTGATACCACGACCTGCAGCAATTTTAAGACCATCGAGGATTTCTGCATTTTTAAGGTAAGTCTTAGTTGGGATACATCCCTTATTCAAACATGTTCCACCAAATTCAGATTTTTCAACGATAGCAACCTTACCACCAAGTTGTGCTCCACGAATGGCTGCGTAATAACCAGCAGGGCCACCACCGACAACGATAATATCGTATTCGTTAGCCGCAAGCAGTGCTTTATCTGCAATTGTCGCTGTAGCAGCTTGGGCAGGTGCTTTAGGGACTTCAAGTCCAGCCGCTTCCAATTGAGCAGTTGTTTCTGCAGCTGGTGCGCTCGCAGCATTATCGGCCACAACTTCACCTTCTGCTCCAATATAACCAATAACCTCAGTAACTGGTACTGTTTCACCAGCCTGACGAGTAATCTTCAAAAGAACACCTGAATCTTCTGCTTCAAGTTCCATGTTCGTCTTATCTGACATGATTTCAAGAAGGATATCTCCCTCATTAACCACGTCTCCCTCTTGTTTTTTCCACTCGATGATTTCACCTTCTTGCATGTCCACACCGAGCTTAGGCATAATAATCTCAAAAGCCATATTTTATGATACTAAGAACGCTAAAATGCGACAGAATTTTAGGAGTTTTACGTTAGTGTGCTTGCACACAAGTAAAACTATCTAAATTCCGAAGCATTTCGTTCGAGTTCAAATCAACTCAAACGCTTTAACGCCCTCTCCTTTCTATTTAAAACTTCAGTTTTCAGATATTTTTTACTTAAATCAACAATTCCATTGGATTTTCAAGCAAATGCTTCAAGTCAACCATGAATTTAGCTCCATTCATACCATCAACAATACGGTGGTCAATAGTCAAGCCAAGACCCATGATTGGACGCACGACAACTTCACCATCAACAACTACCGGTGTTTGAATAGTTGCTGAAACACCAAGGATGGCTGAGTTTGGTTGATTAATGATTGGATTGAATGACTTGGTTCCAAACATTCCCAAGTTAGTAATAGAGAAAGTAGAACCTGACATTTCTGCCGCCTTCAATTTACCAGCCTGAGCTTTTTTGATGACATCCTTAGAGGCCACCACAAAGTCAGACAAACTCATCTTATCTGCACCATGAACTACTGGCACAATCAAGCCATCATCTAGACCAACGGCAATACCAAGATTAACAAATTTGTGTAATTCGATATTTTGTGCATCATCAATCAAGGATGCATTGAGGTAACGGTGTTCCTCTTTCATAAGGGTACGCACAACTGCCAAACCAATCAAATCAGTGAAGGTCACCTTCATACCAGTCTTATTCATGATTGGATCAAGGACTTGCTTACGAAGAGCCATAAGGTTAGTCATGTCCACATCATAGTTAAGAGTAAAGGTTGGTGCAGTTAAATAAGAGTGCGTCATTCCCTTAGAAATAGCCTTACGCATAGCAGACATTGGGATGACTTCCACACCTTCTGGCAAGACTTTTTCAGGTTTCGCTTCAACCGCTGATGCAGCTGCAGCTTCCTTAACTTGCGCTGGAGCACTGATTGCAAGAATATCTTCCTTAGTAATCTTACCACCAAATCCAGTTCCAGATACGGTAGCTAAATCAATACCGAGGTCTGCTGCAATCTTGCGAGCCAATGGTGTCGCCTTAGGTTGAGCCCCTTTAAAGTTTTCAACATCATCTGCATGAACACGGCCTTTTGCCCCAGTTCCTGGAACTTGAGCAAGGTCAATCCCCATCTCACGCGCCACTTTACGTGCTTTAGGTGTTGCACGTACTTTGCCACCTTCATGAACCACAGCGACCTGTGGTTGTGGTGCGACTACAGGTGCTTCCACATCAGCAACTTCTTCAACTTGTGGCGCAACTTCTGCAGCTGGTGCGCTCGCAGCATTATCGGCCACAACTTCACCTTCTGCTCCAATATAACCAATAACCTCAGTAACTGGTACTGTTTCACCAGCCTGACGAGTAATCTTCAAAAGAACACCTGAATCTTCTGCTTCAAGTTCCATGTTCGTCTTATCTGACATGATTTCAAGAAGGATATCTCCCTCATTAACCACGTCTCCCTCTTGTTTTTTCCACTCGATGATTTCACCTTCTTGCATGTCCACACCGAGCTTAGGCATAATAATCTCAAAAGCCATATTTTATGATACTAAGAACGCTAAAATGCGACAGAATTTTAGGAGTTTTACGTTAGTGTGCTTGCACACAAGTAAAACTATCTAAATTCCGAAGCATTTCGTTCGAGTTCAAATCAACTCAAACGCTTTAACGCCCTCTCCTTTCTACTTTAAATTATAATTTCCGATACTCCCACTGTTAAAACAAGAAATTCATTTTACTAGCGAGAAATATCACTTAACCGTCGCTAGAAAGTTAGTTTCCTTTATTAGCCATCTTGATAATAGCAGCCTTAATCTTTTCAACATCTGGAAGAACCGCTTGTTCCAAGACACGCGCATAAGGTACAGGCACATCTTCACTTGCCAAACGTACAATTGGGTGGTCAAGGTAATCAAATGCTTCACTTTCAGTAACCATAGCCGCAATCTCACCGATAAATCCACCTGTTTTATAAGCGTCATTGACCAACATAAGTTTTCCAGTCTTCTTAACTGATTCGAAAATCAATTCTTTATCAAGTGGAACGAGAGTACGAGGGTCAACGACCTCAACATTAATACCTTGTTCAGCCACTTCTTCAGCCGCCTTAAGAACACGTTCCAACATACGACCGTACGTGACAATAGTAAGGTCAGTTCCTTCACGTTTGATTTCACCTTTTCCAAGTGGAATGTAGAAATCAGGGTCTTGTGTAACTTCTTCTTTCTTACCATAAAGAGCTTTTGGTTCCATGAAGATAACAATGTTGTTGTCCTGAATTGAAGATTTCAAAAGACCTTTAGCGTCGTTAGCATTACCAGGAGCAACAACTTTGATCCCTGGAATGTGAGTCAACCATGACTCAAGAGATTGTGAGTGTTGCGCAGCAGATCCGATACCTGAGCCAGAAGCCACACGGAAAGTTACAGGAGTCTTCAAACCACCACCAAACATGTAGTTGTTTTTAGCACCATTATTAACGATAGCATCAAGGGCAATAGTAATGAAATCCATGAAAGTCAAGTCAACGATTGGACGAAGACCTGTAATAGCAGAACCAATGGCTGCACCAGCAATTGCTGCTTCTGAAATTGGTGTATCTTTAACGCGTTTTTCACCAAACTCTGCCAACATACCAACTGATGTACCGAAGTCACCACCATAGATACCGACATCTTCACCCATAAGGAAGATGTTTTCATCTTTACGCATTTCCTCGCTCATTGCAAGGTTTACTGCCTCACGCAAGGCCATCAATTTTGTTTCACTCATACTTGTATTACTCATCCTTTCTCTTTAGTCTACCCATACATCTTCAAAGGCAACTGAAAGTTCTGGATCTGGGCTATTTTGGGCGAACTCATAAGCTGCATCAACCTCTGCCTTAACTTGGCTTTGGATAGCTTCCAATTCTTCTATACTTGCGATATTTTCAGAAACCAGATAGTCACGGTATTTAATAATTGGGTCGTTGTTGTTCTTCCATTCGTCAACTTCTTCTTTAGTACGGTAAACACCCGCATCGGCAGTAGAGTGACCAAACCAACGGTATGATTCAACTTCAACAATAGCAGGACCATTACCACCACGTACATGCTCAACAGCCTTGCCCATTGTTTCATAAACGGCCATGACATCGTTACCATCTTTGCAGTAGAATCCAGGGATACCATAGGCTTCCGCACGTGTATACAAGTGAGGAGTGTTGGTAGCTCTATGGATATCCATTGAGATACCATAACGGTTATTGATAATGAAGAAGATAACAGGCAACTTCCAAGTAGCCGCCATATTGACTGACTCGTGGAATGAACCTTCGTTAGTTGCGCCATCACCTGAAAAGGCCACAACAATATTTCCTGTTTCTTTGTACTGTTGAGTAAGGGCTGCACCTACGGCAAGAGCGTAACCACCACCAACGATACCGTTAGTACCATAGTTACCTTTTTCAAAGTCAGCCAAGTGCATAGAACCACCACGCCCCTTAGAAACTCCTGTTGCCTTACCAGCAAGCTCTGCCATCATTTTATTCAAATCCATGTCTTGAGCAATAGATTGTCCATGACCACGGTGATTTGAAAAGAAGATATCGTCATAAGTCAAGTGTTGAACAGCTCCAACGTTAGCGGCTTCCTCACCTACTGAAAAGTGAGTCATCCCTTGAACAAAACCACGACGAACTAATTTATTAATACGTGAATCAAATTCACGGATACGTTCCATTTTAGTGAACATCTCAAGATGTGTCTCTTTAGACAGTTTTACCATATCGATCTCCTCTATCGAATTTTTTTCTATACGTATAGGATAGGTTAAAAAAACTTAATGAGCAAGAAATATGCTTGAAAACTGAAAAGCCTTACATCCTTATCACTTATAGGCAATTCGTATGCTCAATTTTAAAGCATTATGATATAATTGTATAGATTTTACCTGAATAGGAGATTTTATTATATTGAGTGATGCCATTGTTCACGGGCTTACGGCATGTATAGCTTTTATATTTCAAATTATTATCTTCAAAATAACCACTCAGAGACCGACGAGATATTGGATTCTCATGTTAGCAGGATTAGCCATTCTAGCTTTCAGTTTCTTGGGAATTCCATTCCCAAAATCTGGCTTCATTGCCCTTGTATTTCTAGTATCAGCTAAATCTTACAAGAATCTTAGACATACCATTTTAGAGGCATTCTTTATTCCCTTTACCTTTGCTTTAATGGTAAGACTGGTGATTTTTCTGATTATCCCCATTTTTTTCCCAGAAGTATTGGATTACTATTTTGCTGGTCCCTTTATCCTCTTGCTCGCTTTTTTACTTTGGTTTGTTCAAAACGCACTGCTTCAAGTGGATTATTCTCGTATGAAGCAAATCGATAAAGCTAGACCCTGGTACAAATCTACTTCTGTTGCCCTCTATAGCCTTGCAACCATTTACTTTCTTTCTGAACTAGTTTCAACAAATATTCAATTTACCATTGCCTGTCTTATCGTTACGGCCCTAATACTATCCAAACAGGTTTCCCTCTATCGAAAAGATCTGTCGGCCCAAACACAAGCAGCACAAAAGGAGCATATCAAACTCCTACAAAAATCGAGTCAAAACATCAATATCTGGTATCAAAAGAAAACTAGTCAAGAGCTTTTCATTAAGGATGAGGCTGAGAATCTCTACGACATCATTCGTTTCCAACAATACGAAGAAGCAAAAGAGCTTATTGACTACTTGCTTACACCCAATCCATTAGATAAGAAGATTGACCATTTTTACAGAGGTAAACTGGAAAACATTAAATTAGCCGATTTGCAAACTCTTTTTGAAGCTAAATTTTTAAAGGCAAAAGAATTGGATGTCTGGGTAAGTATGGAGGTGCCAGAACCAATTACCGTCTATCCTGTCTATCCTTTAGACTGGGTATATGTCTTATCAACTATCTTGGATCATGTTATTGATCAAGCAAAAGATAGCCAACAAAAATACCTCAGTTATGCCTACTTTAAAGACGAGGATAGCCAACACTTTGTCGTTGAAAGTTCAAGTATAAAAGAAGATTCAGCTATTAGTTCTGATTTTTCTGATCCTGAATTGAAACGGGTAACCAGTATTCTTGCAAGATACCCAAATGTCAATATTGTTTCAAATACACGTGCTGGAATCTATCGCCTTCAAATTGAAATTGACATGACTAAAGGAGGTTACAATGATTACTAATATTATCAATCCTCTCTTACAAGCCATTGGTTTTATTACTATCTGGTACCTTTATCAGACCATGTCTAAAGTTAAGCCACTTCCAGGGCACCTTTTGCTACTATTCCTTTCCTATGTGGCTGCAGCATCTTATTTTAACCTAGTTAAAATCGTTGTGGACCCCCTTTTCTTCCTAGTTGCTGATTTAGCCCTCGTCAAAGAGCGTTCTTTCTTTCATCGATTGCTTTACGCTTTTTATCCAACTATACTATTTGACGTAGCAACTAGACTTCTTTCTATTGTCATTATCCCCCACGTCCTACATATTAAAGGTGATGTTAGTCTTGATACCAATTTACATATTTTGACTTACATTCTAGCCCCACTTATTATTTTCCTTACACTCAAAATCTTCGCGATTGATTTAGATCAGATGAGTAAGATTGATGAGTTTTGGGCTAGACGTAACTGGTTGCGTAGCACAACTTTCCTTGCTGTCTATTATGTCTTTTTCACAGTTATTCATGGTCTCAACAGTGTCCTTCCAGTAGAAAATGATCCTAAAAACTTGTTTGAAATTGTCTTCAGAATAAGTTCTAATAGTTCGGTTGTCTTGGTACTTTACCTAGCCCTTCTACTATGGGATTTCTACAATTGGAACAGCGCTGTCCACCAGCAATCTGTTCGAAGACTAGACAGAGAACGTCATAAATTGCTGGGCACCATGACCAACTACAATAAATCCTTTATTCAAATCATTACACAGAAACAAAAATATTTTGACCTTTTCAAGAAAAACCTCAAAGGAGTCTCGCTCGCTTTAGAAGATAAAGATACTGCTAAGGCAACTAAACTACTTGAAATATATAAAACTAGTGACTCTATCATTGGTAATCCAGAAACTCAGGAAATGTTGGATCAGCTCAATAATCCAATTTTAGCTAGTTTCCTCTCTAACCGCATTTTAGAAATGCGAGCTGCTCATATTGATATTGCTATAAACATCAGTCCTCAGTTTGGTGAGATGCCCTTATCAGATTTAGATTTGTATCAACTTCTCCAAGCTTCCGATAAAGCAATCAGTAAGCTTCTTCGCCCTGATATCAAGGTTAGTAGCAGTTATCTACAGCTAGATCATTCGCAACTCCTTGTCGTTGAATTACCAGTTTTAACTGACAAAGTGAATAGAGATAAAGAACTAAATGAATTAGTTAAGACTCTGCCAAATGTCGACTACCGAATCGGCTTACATTCAGGTTACCTGACACAAATTATTGAAGTCTTTGAGCCTGGTTATTAAGATGATAAGAAAAAGAGCCAACAGCTCTTTTTTGTAACTTCATATCTCTTTTTACTAAAATATCTTGAAATGAGAGGAGGTAAATCGGATAATCCTCAGGCTAAACAACGACACCCAAGTTCGTAAACTGGGTGTCGTTTTCTACTAATATTCTACGATGAATAGGTGGGATTTAAAAGGCACCACCGCCTCCTCCGCCTCCGCCTCCAGAGAAGCCACCGCCACCTATACCTCCACTACCACTGTTTGAATTGATAGAGAAATTACTTACGGTATTAGAGTTGCTGACATAGCCTTGAAGCATTTGGCTTGCAACATAAGTGTTAAAGGACGTATCTGAATCAAGAGCCGATTCCAAAGAAGGGTTTGATAAGTGAATATGATATTTTTTCAAGGTCTCGGTAACTTTCTTAGCGTATCCATATAGGGTCGCATAAACCAAGATACGGTTCCATAAGACGATAGCGTCAATTTCGGTTTGTTTGAAGCTTGGAATACTCTTTATCATATTTCTAAAACTATACCACTGATAGTAAGTATCTATGGTCGCCTTATCAAGACACCTCTTTCGACGTTTTTTAACAATGCGTGTTACTATTAGCCATAACAAAAAGATTGGTATGATTGCAAAAAAGTAAAATACACTAAGAGAGGCCCCAAAGGCAATAGCAAAGAATAAACCACTAACAAATGAAACTACTAATGCAAATGCAAAGCTTAAATGACTATACAGAGATAGGCGTTTTTCAAGAGGTGTGAATTCTCTATAGATCTTTACAAGCCCTAGCTTTTGCACCTCACGGTCAACTTCTTTTGAAAGCTTATAAACGTCAGATGAAAACTGAGCTTTGACTTTTACCCCGATATCCTTAATCTTTTCTCTTTCAACAGAGGTTTTAGCCTTTTTGAATTTTGTTTGTAGTTCTTTTTTATCAAGATAATAACGCGAAAATATATCGCCTTTTGTGATTTCACTGCGACCATCAAACATCATATCGATAAAAGTCTCTTCGAATGTTGAAAGACCCTCTTTTTGGATGACGGCCAACGTCGCATCCGAGTCTGGTGACTTGTAGGTGATATGGCCTCTATCTAGCAAGTCTAAAATCGTAGCTTGAATCATTTGTTCGAAAGAAAGAGGACCTTTTTCTTCTTTCAAGCTTGTCTTATCAAAGGACTGGTTATAGATGGATTTAGCAACAACTAAAGGTGCTAGATTGTTTGGTGCCTCATAAAGTCTTGCATTTTTTGGAAAGTCTGGAATCCTTGTACTGATGAGAAGCCAGGTAAAAAAGACTATCCCCATAAGTGTTAGTATGATTATAAAGCCTGGAATTAACTGGTAGCTTAGAAAATGAAAGAAGGCACCCATTCTGACGATATGAGCTTCTTTTTTAAGAAAAGTATCCTTATACGTCTCATTCTTGAGATAGGAGGCATTAGACTCTTTTAAGCTATTAGTCATTGGCCAATAAGCATGGAGTTCTAACTTTCCTTTTGGGTCTAAATCATCGATATGTACCTTATATCCATCAGTGGTACGAGTGACTGTCGGCTTTTTATTGAAAAAGCCTGTATGGGCATACAAATCACCCTTAGTAGCATCTAAACCAGTAACTGTAAAATCAACATGATTAATGGAGTTATCCCAATCTGAGATAGGAAACCAGTTTAAGACAGCCACATCAGAATAGAGGTCTAACATGTGTTGGATTTGCCAAGTCACCTTAAGAACCACTTTATCATAAGCCCCAGGATTATAGACCTTTAGTTTGATACCGTCTTTGAGTTTTTCTGATTCCACACGTATCTGTCTTTTTGTAAAGACAGTTTCCACACCATTTTCTGTGGTTATTTTTTCAGCTTTATCAGAGACTGTGACAGTTGGATTTTCTTCAATATTAAAACCTTTTGGAAGTGGTTTTACACTGCCTAATGTCACGTACTGACCATTATAAGAACTTGAAAAATCATAAGTCACTTCTTGGGTAAAGGTCGCTCCGCCATCCTCGTGAATAGCCAAGTGTCCCTTATAACTTGGAATGCTATACGACACCTCATTATCGCTATCACTGGCTTTAGCGATGTCACAAGCTCCAATCGTTAGTATCATAGCTAAGACTAGTCCTAACCAAAGCAGTCCTTTTTTCATCAGTCACTCCTTACATATCAGTCAATCTTTAAATATCGAGATAGAAATATAAGCGTTTTACCTATTTTCTCTTATGGCTAGGCTTGATAAACAATCTCACCATCACAGATAGTGTATTTAACACTTCCAGTAAGTTCTTCTCCTACGAATGGTGAATTGGCTGCTTTAGACTTAAAGTCTGCTGTAACCTGACGTTTTTCCTTATCTGCAAAGATAACAAGGTCTGCTGGTCCGTTTTCAGCTAAATAACCAGCATCGAAACCATAAAGATCAGCTGGGTTGCTTGTCATTACTTTCAATAGTTCTGTCAAACTTAAATGTCCTGCTTCAACTAAATAAGTTAAACCAAGAGATAGAGAGGTTTCCAGACCAGTCATTCCTGATGGTGCTTTAGTCACATCAGCCACATTCTTTTCATCTGCGTGGTGTGGCGCATGGTCCGTAGCAATGACTGAGATTACTCCAGATTTCAAACCTTCGATAACGGCTTGACGGTCTGATTCCAAACGAAGTGGTGGGTTCATCTTGGCATTAGCGCCTTTTGAGAGTAAGAGGTCTTCAGTTTTTGAGAAGTGTTGCGGTGCTACTTCAGCAGTGACTTGTGCTCCAAGTTTTTGAGCAAACTCAACGACTTTTACAGATTCAGCTTTTGACAAGTGTTGAATATGAACATGTGCTTGTGTATCATAAGCAATCATGACATCACGCGCAATCATACTGTACTCAGCTACACCTGTTGCCCCACAAATATGGAATTCTTTTTTAGCAATATTCTCATTGAAACCGAGAATACCATTTAAATCAGGATCCTCCTCGTGAAGGCTGATAAAGGTATTATTCTCCTTAGCTAGCTCCATGGCTTTTTTGACAATACCAGCATTGGTCAATGGAATACCATCATCTGAGAATCCGACAGCACCGGCTTCAAGCAA
>ENA-OWLZ01000252-OWLZ01000252.1-metagenome-genome-assembly--contig:-NODE-252-length-15387-cov-5.487282_pt1 | contig 15387 bp, 7 predicted proteins | sample MGYA00245341_ERZ651117 | MGnify/ENA primary metagenome ERZ651117 (study PRJEB26857, sample SAMEA4031763) | metagenome | biome: human; feature: oral; material: saliva | place: Philippines | collected 2014 | study... | reverse complement strand
CTGATCCCAAGAAACGTGCTGATATTAGCCTTGGTCAACAGATTGAGCTACCAGATACTTCAAACGGCGTTCATTTAAAGGGCGGCTCGTACACGGTTGTTGGTTTTGTAAATGCGCCAACATATCCGTATGTCAGCAATTTTGGCACCACATCGTTAGGCAACGGTATTGTGCAGCAATTTGTGTATGTCACTGAAGATGCTTTTGCAGATGATGATCCTTATACCGAAGTGTATTTGACGGTTCAAGATGCTACCAGGTATAAAAGCGGCTCATCTGCGTATCAGAGTGCAGTTGATAGCGTTGTAGAACGAATTACACAGATGAATCCGTCGCTTGCTGCTCTTCGTTTGCAAGAGCTCAAAGATGACGCTCAGGCTCAACTTGATGAGGCTCGTCAAAAGCTGGAGCAATCAAGGCAGGAAGCCGCAGATAAACTAGGGGATGCTCAAAAGAAGCTTGATGACGCGGAAGCGCAGATTTCCGCTCAACAGCAAAAACTGGCTGATGGTCAGCGTCAATATGATGCGGGACGTCAGCAGCTTACAGCTTCGCGCTACAGTGCTGAGCAGCAATTTGCTCAAGCGGAAGCTCAGATTACAGCTTCAGAGGCTCAGATAGCTCAGGGAACAGCTGAGCTTAGTGCGGGAGAGGCTCAGTATCAGGCTGGTCTTGCTGCTTTTAATGCAGGACAAGCAACGTTTACACAGCAAAAGAGTGCGTTTGAAGCGGGTAGAGATGCGTATCTTGCGGGGCTTGCTGCGCAAGGTATCACCGCTTCAAGTCTTGAAGAAGCGCAGCAACGGCTCAGCGCTTTAGGTCTGGCAACTACGCAAGTAGATGCCCTTCTCGCCACACAAGCGCAGATTACGGCTGCAGAGACAGAATTGGCTACCCAGCAGCAGACTCTTGCGGCTGCGAGGGAAGAGCTTGATCAACGCACAGCTCAACTACATGAGGCAGAGTCACAAGTAGCTCAGGCTCGTCAGGATTTGAGTGAGGCGAGAAGTGCTACTGCAGATCAGTTAGCTGTGGCTCAAGAAAAACTTGCTGCGTCGCTTAGTCGCCTGAGCGCAGGGCAAACAGCCCTCCAAAGTGCAGAAGCTCAGACTAACGAGGGAAGACAGAGTCTTGAGGAGCAACGCGCTGAGGTCGAGAAACAACTTGCTGACGGTCAGAAAGAGCTTGATGAAGCTCAGAAGAAGATTGATGAGCTTAAAGAGCCTGATGTGTATGTACTTGATCGCACAAAAGAGATTGGTGTTGCAGCTTATCAAGCAGACTCTGAGCGTATCAATGATATTGCTAATGTATTCCCGCTGATGTTCTTCTTGGTTGCAGCTCTGGTTTCACTTACCAGTATGACGCGTATGGTTTCTGAAGAGCGTACGCTTATTGGTGTTCATAAGGCGCTTGGTTATTCAACTGCTCAGATTGCGGCAAAGTACCTGTTATATGCCTTGCTTGCCTCACTTTTGGGTGCCGTTATTGGCATAGCATGTTTAAGTCAAGTGTTGCCAGGCGTTATTATCTCTGCATACGGGTCAATTTATACCGTCCCAAATGGGGGAGCTCCTTATCCTATTCAGCTTGATAGTGCGCTCCTCTCTGGACTTTCTGGTATAGGCATCACGCTTCTTTCAACCATGGCTGCTGTTTTATCCTCATTGAAAGAAGAGCCATCTAGCCTCATGCTTCCAAAAGCTCCAAAAGCGGGCTCAAAGATTTTGCTTGAGCGCGTTGAGCCTCTATGGTCCAGATTGTCTTTCTCGTGGAAAGTTACAATCAGAAACCTTGTCCGCTATAAGCGACGCTTGATTATGACGCTGGTAGGAATTGCCGGATGTACTGCGCTTTTATTGGTTGCTTTTGGTCTTAGAGATTCTATTAGCGACATCATTGATAACCAATGGCCAGCTATCTCGCATTATGACTACATAGTAGGAATGACTTCTGATGTTTCTGAGGAAGAAGCAGATCAGATTAATGCAGAGCTTAATCAGGTGGGTGCTACAAATATCCGCCGCATAATCAGAGAAAACGTTCTTCTTGAGTCTTCTACACAAAAGGCAGGCTCACTGACAAGAACAACTATTATGACCAGCGATTCTCTTCAAGACCTCACGGGCTTAGCTACCCTGCGCAATCGTCTTTCTGGTCAAGCAATAGAGCTTGGAGAAGATTCGGTTGTAATTACAGAAAAGCTTGCAAAACGGCTGGGGGTAGGCGTGGGAGATACCATTCAGGTCTATGCTCAAGACAGAATCGGAAACGCTTCTGGCGAGCCAAGTACGCTTACTGTTACAGGAGTTACCGAGAATTACGTTGGGTCGTATCTGTATCTGGGACCTTTAGCATGGCATTCTCTAGGTATTCAAGATCAAGCAGCGGACGGCTGGTATGCAACGCTTCCCGAAGATCAGGCAACGAGAGATGCATTTGGAGAAAAGCTTATTAACCAGACAGGAGTTGCAACTGTTGATGACGTCAATGAAGCTATACGCACCTATAGAGAATCACTTGCCGTAGTTAACCGTGTTGTAGCTATTCTTATTGTGGCTGCAGCTCTGCTGGCATTTATCGTCTTGTATAACCTTACCAATATCAATATTGAAGAGCGCATTAGAGAGATTGCCAGCCTCAAAGTACTTGGATTTACGCGTCATGAAGTTGATGCCTATGTCTTTAGAGAGATTGCTTTGTTGGCCATCTTTGGAGCGTTTTTTGGGCTTGTTCTAGGAACATACCTTGAGGGATTTGTAGTTCAAACTGCCGAGATTGACCTTGTTATGTTTGGTCGAGCTATCCATGCACCAAGTTATTGGTTTGCCTTTGGACTTACGCTTGTCTTCTCGCTGTTGGTATATGTTGCCATGCGACCTAAGCTCAAAAATATTGATATGGTTGAGAGTTTGAAGAGCGTCGAGTAGACATCTTTTGCCCGCCCAAGAGAGGCGTATTTTAGATAAGATAGAAGATAGTTGAGATTGCTTATTTATAAGGAGTTGGTATGCCTAAGGTTTCTTTTGTAATTCCTGCATACAACATCGAATCATACATTGGGCGTTGTATTCAAAGTGTAAAGAATCAGACATTTGGTGATTTTGAAGCAATTATTGTTGATGACGCCTCAACAGATTCCACTCCAGAGAAAATCGTAGGAGCAGTAGGGGATGACTCAAGGTTCAAGGTTATTACTCACCCAACTAACCAGGGCCTTCATCTTGCACGTAAAACTGCTGCCGCTCATACAAAAGGCGAGTGGGTTTTTTGCCTAGACGGTGATGATGAGGTTACTGCTGATTTTCTTGAGCAGGTAGTTGCTCGTATTGATCAGAACCCTGTTGATATTCTTCACCTTGGCATTACTGTTATTCCAGAAAATGGCGTTGACCCAACTGATGCAAAGTCTTTTGAGAGCTACATTAATCAGCAATCAGACTTTACTCAGGGTGACGATATCCTGCGCATTATTTACGATGAAGGCTATGGGCAGAAGCTTGATTGGCGAGCTACGCAACGCTTGTATCGTGGAGAACTTTTCCGCTCTGCCTTTGCAGAAATGACTTCTGAGCGCCTGGTAAGAGCAGAAGACGCTTATGAGGTATTTATCCTGGCAGATAAGGCCCAGACTGCCGATGGTTTTGAGTCTTGCAGAGGCTTTTTGTACCACTATGGTATCGGAGTAACTGGTGCTTCTCGTATTTCTTTAGATAAATTTGGAGAGTTCTGCTATCAGTTTTTGGACAACATTGATCAGGTAGAACTCTATATTGGCAAATCAGATAACATTGCGCATCTCAACTCCTTTAAGGGAATGAAGCATAGACTGTTGGAGCTTCTGAGTGCTGAGTGGAGATTCCGTCTTGCTCCTGAAGATCAAGAGGCAGCCCTTGAGCCGTTTGCCATTCTCTTTGGACCATCGGTAGCTGCTCGAGAGCTCTATCGCTTTGTAAGAGATGAAGCATACGAGGCTATTGCTACTGGTACTGAGCTTCCAGAAGACAGCGATGCATATCGCTATAGGACATATGCAAAGAAATATGCCGCTCTCATGCATCAGGATGAGGGACTGTCGTTTGATAGGGCAGTTCGCATGAAACAGATTGCCGATGAGCACATGGAATATCTAGAAAGAAAGCACATGGTAAAGATGTTTGAGCAGCAGCCTATTCGCATTCTGATTACTTCTCATAAAGATGTTGATGTTCCCGCAAGTAATTACCTTCAGCCTATCCAGGTAGGACCAGGCCAGAAGACCAATCGTTTTACGTATATGCTCCATGACGATGAGGGCGACACTATTACCGAGAAAAACCCCATGTACTGTGAGATGACTACACAGTATTGGGCATGGAAGAACATTACCAATGTGCGCTATGTTGGCTTTGGTCATTATCGTCGCTACTTCAACTTTACCGATACGGTTTATCCAGAAAATCCGTTTGGTGAGGTTATGGATGACTTCATTGATGAGGATGCCATCAAGAAATATGGTCTTGATGATCAGACCATTGCTCAGTGCATTGAGGGCTATGACCTTATTACTACTGGGGTAAAGGATATTCGCAAATTCCCTGGAAGCGCTAATACACCTCTTGAGCAGTACCATTCCGCTCCGCTACTCCATCCAAAGGACATGGATACCATGGCTGCGCTTATTGTTGAGCGTCATCCAGAGTATACAGAGGACGTAAACGCTTTTCTCAACGGTCATCAGCAGTGCTTCTGCAACATGTATATCATGCGTAAAGAGCTCTTTGATCGCTATGCAGCATGGGTGTTCCCACTTGTTGACGAGTGGACTGCCCGTACTGATATGTCCACCTATAGCAAAGAGGCTCTAAGAACCCCAGGTCACCTGACTGAGCGCCTCTTTAATATCTGGCGTATGCATATGCTGCGTACAGAGGGCAAAAACTGGAAGGTAAAAGAGCTGCAGTGCATTCACTTTACTAATCCAGAGCCTCGTCAGAAGTTCATTCCTCTCTTTGAAGAAAAGCCTGAGATTGCAAGCCAGAACGTTGTTCCTGTTGTTTTTGCGGCAGACAACAACTATGTTCCAATTCTTACCTGCGCTATGGGCTCAATGCTTGAAAATGCCAATCCTAACCGTTTCTACGATGTAGTTGTCCTTAACACCAATATTGGCGGATCAAAGCAGGAGCTGGTTAAGAAGTACTTCTCGCGTTATAAAAATGCTCGTATTACGTTCTATAACGTGTGGCGCATGGTCAAGGACTACAAGCTAGACACTAATAACGCTCATATTAGTGTTGAAACGTACTTCCGCTTCTTGGCTCAAGACATTCTTTCTGCTTACGATAAGGTTGTCTATCTTGACTCTGACCTTGTAGTTAACGGTAATGTCGCAGAACTGTATGACGTAAGAATGGGCAATAATCTTATTGCAGCAACGCTTGATATTGACTATCTGGCAAACCTCAACGTTCGCGGCGGAGACCGCATGAAGTACAGCCTTGACGTGCTTAATCTTAAGAATCCCTACGCCTACTTCCAGGCGGGAGTTATGGTCTTCAATACCGCTGAGCTGCGCCGTTATCACACTGTTCCAGAGTGGTTGCGTATTGCATCCAATCCAATCTTTATCTACAACGATCAAGATATTCTGAACAGCGAGTGCCAGGGTCGTGTTGTCTATCTACCAGCTGACTGGAACGTTACGCACAACATTTTTGGCCGTGCCGAGAAACTCTATCCAATGGCACCAAACAGCGTTTTTGATGATTATCAAGCAGCCCGCCGCGCACCAAAGATTGTTCACTTTGCCGGTGCTATTAAGCCTTGGCAGAACGCCAGCTGCGACATGGCTTCCTATTTCTGGAAGTACGCGCGTAATAACCCGTTCTATGAGGTCATTATTCAGGACATGGTGCCAGGCGCCAGAAATGATGCAGATGTCACGGAGTTCCACGAGCGTGCGCTTTCTGATGCAAGTCCTCTGCGCAAGATTATTGACCCTCTTGCACCATATGGAAGTGCTCGGCGAGAAGCCCTTAAGGCCCTTGGTAGAACCTTAAGAGGACGCAAATAAATACCTGGTAGGTGCAAGATTTCTTGCACCTACGTTTTTATGTTTGGAGTAGTTATGGCAGCACTTTCGCCAAAAGATGCCGCTCGTGCAGCGGAGCTTAACAGAATCCTGAACCATGCGGCATATGCCTACTATGCCCTTGATAATCCAGAGCTCACTGACGCTGAGTTTGACCGACTGCTTATTGAGCTTCAGCAACTTGAGGCAGCATATCCAGAGCTTGTAACTGAGGATAGCTATACGCAGCGCGTAGGCGGCTATGTTTCTGAACAGTTTGAGCCTGTTCAGCATGCTGCTCGTATGTATTCTATGGATGATGCCATGAACCTGGAAGAGCTGGATACATGGCTTTCTAGAACTGATGAGGCTCTTGGCGCATCGCCCACTAATCCTGTGGCATATACCTGCGAGCTTAAGATTGACGGCTTAGGTGTTGCGCTCACGTATCGTGATGGTCAGTTTGTACGTGCTGCTACACGAGGTGACGGTAGCACGGGAGAAAACGTTACGGCAAACGTTTTGACTATCTCTGACGTCCCACGAGAGCTTGCGTTGGCTGGTCTTGAGCAGGTTGAGAATAGAGGCCTCAACCAGAGTATTGAGGTCCGCGGCGAAGTTTATATGCCCAAGCACTCCTTCATTCGTTTGAATGAGGATGCGGATGCTGCTGGAAAACAGCCTTTTGCTAATCCAAGAAATGCAGCCGCTGGTTCTTTACGTCAGAAGGATCCAAAGATTACCGCACACCGAGATCTTGAGACCTTTATCTACGCAGTAGCCGATGAAGGCCCTCTTGATGTTCATAGTCAGTGGGAGTTTTTAAGCTGGCTTCGTAGCTGCGGCTTTAATGTTAATCCACATGCCCGTCGTTGCCTGAGCGCTCAGGAGGTCCACGATTTCTGTGCGCAAGCTCTTGAGCAGCGAGGAGATCTTAACTACGACATTGATGGCGTGGTAGTAAAGGTTGACTCATTTGCGAGCCAAGAGGCTTTAGGATTTACTTCTCGCGCTCCTCGTTGGGCTATTGCATTTAAGTTCCCACCAGAGGAAAAGCAGACCGTTTTGCGAGAAATTCGTATTCAGGTTGGTCGTACGGGCGTACTCACACCTGTTGCTGAGTTTGATCCCGTTACTGTTGCAGGCTCTACCATTGCACGTGCAACCCTTCACAACCTTGACGAGATTCGTCGTAAAAACGTGCGCGAGGGCGATACCATCATTGTCCACAAGGCAGGAGATGTCATTCCAGAGGTTGTTGGACCAGTCTTGAGCCTTCGACCTGCAGATGCTGTTGAGTTCCAGATGCCAACTACGTGTCCAAGCTGTGGTAGCCCTGTTATCCAGGAAGAGGGAGAAGTGGCTTTCCGCTGCGTCTCTATTGATTGCCCTGCCCAAGCAGTTGAGCGCTTGATTCACTGGGGAAGTCGAAAGGCTATGGACATCGACGGCCTTGGTGACGAGCTTATTAACCGTATGGTTGAAGAGGGTGTTCTTTCTGACGTGGCCGATTTCTACGATAAGCTCACTGAAGAGACGCTGGCTAGCATGCCAACAGGTCGTGTGTACGATACTGATACCGCAGATCACCTTTCTGGTGATAGCATCCCCGTGGGTCATACTATTGCTAAGAAAGTTATGGCACAGGTTGAGGAATCAAAGACGCGAGGTCTTAGCCGCGTGCTCTTTGGTATTGGCATGAGGCATGTTGGTGCTAACGTTGCAGAGCTTCTTGCCCAGGAGTTTGGCTCCATCCAGGCGCTTGCTACAGCTCCTGTCGAGAAAATCGCTGAAATCCCAGGTATTGGCCCTAAGATTGCAGAGTCTGTACACGAGTTCTTCTCGATACCAGAAAATGTTGCCGTTATTGAGCGTCTTCGTCAGGCAGGCGTGGTACTTGAGGAGGAGAAATCAGAAAGTGAGCTTCCTCAGACGCTTGCTGGTCTTACGTTTGTTTTAACAGGAACTCTTGAGCACTTCACACGCGATGAAGCTGGCGCTCAGCTTAAAGCTATGGGAGCAAAGGTTTCTGGTTCTGTATCTAAGAAGACAAGCTTTGTAGTAGCGGGAGAAGCTGCAGGATCTAAGCTCACAAAAGCTGAAAGTTTGGGTGTTCCCGTGCTAGATGAGGCGGCGCTCCAGCACATTCTTGAAACAGGACAGGCGCCTGCATAAATGTGCATGTTCAGTAACAAAGTGGCGATGTATACTACCTTGTTACCATCAGTAAAAAGGAGATGAACAGATGAAACTAATAAAAAACAAGTATGTTTCTCTTGGAATGATGTTTTTGATTTTAGCAATCATCCTGAATGTGGCATCAAACGTTAATGATCTATTTGTTGGTGCGCTCTATGGCATATCCCTAGGAATATTGATTTTAGGATTGTTGACTCGTCAAAATAGTTTGCGTTTATGCAATCGATAATCTATCCAAGAGAAAACAGTTATGGTAGATAAAAATATTTTGGTTCTTTGTTATTCTCGCTGCACTACCTGTAAGAGAGCTCTCAAATGGCTCGATGATCACGGCGTTTCTTATACGCTACGCGATATTAAAGAGGAGAACCCAACTGCAGAAGAACTTGCTGAATGGCATAAATTAAGCGGTCTTTCTATCAGAAAGTTCTTCAACACTTCCGGTATGGTATATCGCGATAATAACATCAAGGAGCAGCTTGATGCAGGTATGAGCGATAGTGACGCTTATAATTTGCTTGCTACCACGGGTATGCTGGTCAAGCGCCCATTGGTTGTTGCAGGCAATACTATTCTTCTTGGATTTAAAGAGCCTGCGTGGGAAGAAGCACTTCTGTAAGATTGATTTCTACAGCATGTGTTTTTACAGCATGCATCAGTTTGTGGATAAGTGTTAGTAAAAGAGGCGGCTACCAAGGTAGTCGCCTCTTGCTTACGTGTTTGAATGCTCAACGCATTTGTATTTTGCTGCGAGTTAGTCCTCGTCATCAACCATTTCTACAACAGGTTTGCCCATATAATTGATACCGTCAACCAGTTCTTCTAGTGTGATCCTTTGACCTAAGATAGTTGCCTGAACAAGCTCTTTGTAGAACTCACGAGCTTCATCCATAAGATCAAGAATACTTTCAGTCTTAATTTCTCCTGTGTAAGGCTCTTTCCAAGGAAGACGCTTGAGATTGGCGGTAGGGAAGTCCTCAGTCATAACAATACGGTGAGCCATTGCGGCAACGTACGAATTGTTTGAAGGGCGCATGAACTTCTCGGTCTTGTATAAAACGTCAGGAAGCTTGGTAGTGTACTTAGGATCAGTGCGTTCTACCGTGTGGTAAATACGAGCATAATCCTGAAGAGCTTTCTCGTACTCACCAACGCCAACATTAAGGTCAAATACCTGAAGCGCTACTTGCGAGAAAAGCGCGCCACCAACGTGTTTGGTGGACTCAATAGCTTCAAGTACCTCAGCCGGAGGAAACGTCTCAACGGTAGTGTGACGCATATGCCAAAGAAGGTATGAATCCAAATCCGTTTCGATGATTGGATGAAGCTCCCTGTAGGCATTTTTGAGAGATGGTTCCGCCTCAATCAGTGCATCTTGCTGGGAATACACAAACGGATGGACAATTCTATCTAGCGCGTAGTGTGCTAAGAGGCCAAGTGCAAACGCACGACCAGCTGGCATGTCGCTCTGCGGGAGGCGAGAAACACCATCGCGAATGGATAAAAATGCGTCAACAATATGGCCTGCGTGCATACGACGATGCAGCCTATTGCAGGCAAGTGAATGGTTTGGCCAGGCTAGATGACGAGCCAAGAAAGGATCAGGTCCCTGGTTTCCAAGCAAGAACGCATTGACCTCTGCATCAGTTGCAACAAGCTCTTGCGGTAAATCATGAACCACCTCTGCACCAAACAGATAGTGGGTTATTAAAGCAGGCATAACACTCCTTGTAGTTTTTCAGTATAAGAGTAGCTGAAAAACGCTCATAGGCGTTAAAATTTCTTCTTTGTGTTACAAGATTTAATGATACCTAGGAACTCACACATGGGTCTACTGGAAATTTTAATGCTTGGTATGGCGCTTGCAACAGATGCGTTCTCTGTCACCATCTCTAACACTTTTGCCTTTGATGACCATAGAGTTTCTCGCCTCATGCGTATGCCTCTTTTCTTTGGCCTCTTTCAGTTTGGTATGCCTCTTGCCGGTTATTTTGTTGGCGGCATTGCAGCAGAATTGATTGAGAAGTATGCAGGAATGGTCTCTTTAGTCATCCTTGGCTTCATCGGTTCAAACATGCTGTACAGCGGCTATAGGGCACTCAAAGAAGACGCTTCTGAGGAAGAAGACGAAGAAGCTCAGCAAGGCTCTACGACGCTCTCTTTTGGAAAGCTGCTCTTTCAAGCTGTTGCTACAGCAATCGACGCATTTGCTGTTGGTGTAAGTTTTAGGGCACATAGTGTAGACATCTTGGTTGCCTCGGCGCTCTTTGGCATTATTACTGCAATTCTCTGCACCATTGCTCTGTTCATTGGCAAAAAACTTGGTTCCCTTCTGGGGGACCGTGCCGAGATGGTGGGTGGTGTAGTACTTATCCTGATTGGACTAAAAGCCTTTTTTGGATAAAATCTGTTTGACCAGACGGATTATGTAGCAGGTAAGGAGGTAGCGTGAAGTTTATCCCAGATTGTCTGCGCCAGAAGATGCATAAAACTTTTGGACCAAAAGACCCTGACGAGAAGATCACTCCACCAACTGCCACTTCTGTTACAAGAACCTCATTTATTATCCTGGCTGTCTCGGCGGTTGCTGCACCTGTAATAGCTACGGTAGCAAACGTTTTAAGTCCAGGAATTTCTTATGTTCAGCAGGAGCTTCTTCCTCCACAGCTTAATTCAAAAGTTCCAGGCTATGCTCGAGCGCTTATTCAACTTGCGCAGAGAGAAGGCTCCCTCAATCTTTTATGTACTTCCAAAGAAGCGGTAAAGCCCCTGGTAGAAACATATTCAAGAATGTTTTCTATGCCTGTTACGGTGGGTGAGGCAACGGAGGAAGAAATTCGGGAGTTTATTCAGCAAACATATACTTCTGGTAAGAGTTCGGAGTCTGAAACTTCTGATACCAAATCTGGTACTGATTGGGGTTTTGAGAAACCCGATGTCATTTTTTTGGCAAGCGAAGTCCTCATGCAAAATTTTGAGACTTCTGCATATTGTCAACCGTTTGAAGTTTCTTCAACAGATCAGTACGTGCGCCCTGAGTTTTTTGACACCAACGGATACTGGTATGCCTACGCTGCAGATCCATTGGTTTTACTTGTAAATCAAGAACGCCTTAAAGAGAAAAAGATTTTGCGTCCTCACGAATGGACCGATCTTCTTACAGATGGCCTGCGTGGAAGGTATGTTATTCCTGACCCCGCACTTACGTATGCGGGCAAGAAGTTTGAATCGCTCTTTTTAGGCCAGTATGGTCTGGATAAAGGCACTCAGATTATCCAAAGTTTGTTTGAAAATGTTGACACATTTTCTGAGAGTACGTATCAAGCTATTAGAGACACAGGATTTGGCAAGTACAGGGCTTGTGTTTGTCCGCTGAGCGCTGCTTATAGAGCAATTACTAAAGACGATTTTGATAATCTTTCGGTTATTCTGCCAGGCACTTCTTATTTCTCTACGATAAGGTCATTTGTATGTCAGGGGTCAAAACATACGTATTCAGCGTATTTATGGCAGGAATTTATTACTAAGCGAGATTCTGCTGAACACATGGGAGAAATGGACTCGTTCTTCTCGCCAGTTATTGAGGGAACACCAACGCCTTGGTATGCAGATCGTCTGAATTTGACAGCAGTAAGTGAATCAATGCAGATAGCTCCTGCGCCAACCGATGCAGAAGGCAATCTCATCAAGCTTGAAGACGTTCATGCTATCTACAGTAAGTTGATCAACGCATAGCTCTTTCTAAACGTTAAGTATTTGGACACCAAAAACGGCCCAGGTAAACTGAGCCGTTTTGCTTCAAAGGTGGAGTGACGAGAAGACCGGTTTTCTCGCCAAGAAGCTCCTACTGACAAATTAGACGTAGAAGAGCATCTTGTTGTAGCTAGGAACTGGCCACCAGTCGTGACCGCAGATGAGCTCCATGGAGTCAACAGCACTACGCAGGCGAGCCATAGCTGGAAGAACCTCATTGCAGTAGTATTCGCACTGCTCCTGAGGTTGATCTTTCATCTGGTGAGCTGTGGTGTTAATCTCATCCAGGCTGTTAGTGGCTGCGTAAATTTCATCAATGCCAGCAGTGAGCCTCTCGACAATCTCTGTTTCTGCCGCGCTCTTGATGCCAATGGCCTGTTTAGCAGCAACTGAAGAGGCAACATCACTTGAGTAGGTAAAGAGGGCAGGCAGGTACATATGGCGCGTCATATACAGCATGGTGCGAGCTTCAATGTTAAGAACCTTGGCGTACTGCTCAGCCTTTGCAATGTAGCGAGCCTGTGCCTCTGCCTGAGAAAGAACGCCGTAGCGCTCAAAGAGCTCAATGTTCTCTGGAGCAACCATTGCAGGGAGTGCCTCAGGGGTGGTGCGGAGGTTTGGAAGACCGCGCTCTTCGGCAAGTTTCTCCCAATCGCCTGAGTAGCCGTTGCCCTCAAAGAGGATGCGTTCGTGAGCCTTAAAGGTGTCAATAACCCAGCTCAAAGCTTCCTTAGTGAAGTTCTCCTCAGAAACGTTTGAAAGGTCATTTGCAAAGCGGTCACACTGCTCAGCAACAATGGTGTTCAAAATAACATTAGGGTCAGAAAGATTCTGCTGGCTGCCACACATGCGGAACTCAAACTTATTACCGGTGAATGCAAAGGGGCTCGTACGGTTTCTGTCTGTGTTGTCTCTAAGGACTGCCGGCAGTGTTGGTACGCCCAGATCCATACGAGTGCGCTTTGCGCCGTGGACATCGGAGCCAGTGATGAGGTCATCAACAATTACAGAAAGTGCGGCGCCTAGGAAGACTGAAACAATTGCAGGTGGAGCCTCATTTGCGCCAAGGCGGTGATCGTTTCCAGCAGAAGCAACAGACATGCGCAGAAGGTCTGCATGCGAGTCAACAGCGGCTACAAGGCATGCAAGGAAGACCAAGAAGCGAAGGTTCTCGCCAGGTTTATCACCAGGCTCAAGCAGGTTCTCGTTGTCTGCGGAGAGCGACCAGTTGTCGTGCTTACCAGAGCCATTGACGTACTCAAAGGGTTTCTCGTGCTCAAGGCAGGCAAGACCGTGATGAGTTGCAAGAAGCTTGAGCTTCTCCATGGTCAGGAGGTTGTTGTCAATAGCGAGTGCACCTTGCTCAAAGACGGGAGCAAGCTCATGCTGGCAAGGAGCAACTTCATTGTGCTTAGTCTTTGCAGGGATGCCCAGCTTCCAGAGCTCGTCATCAAGCTCTTTCATAAAGTTGTTGACGGTTGGACGAATAGCGCCAAAGTAGTGCTCATCAAGCTCCTGACCCTTACTTGGCTCACAACCAAAAAGGGTACGGCCACAAAGGATAAGGTCAGGACGCTGCTCAAAGTGCTCCTCTTTGATAAGGAAGTATTCCTGCTCTGGTCCAATGTTTGTGACAACGCGAGAAGGCTCTTGTCCAAAGAGCGCAAGCACGCGTTTAGCCTGCTTTTCAAGGGCTACCTGGGAGCGAAGCAGCGGAGTGCGCTTGTCCAGAGCTTCTCCGGTGTATGAAATAAATGCTGTTGGAATGCAGAGGACTTCATCTTTGATGAAGGTTGGGCTTGCAGGATCCCAAACCGTGTAACCGCGAGCCTCAAAAGTGGCACGCAGACCGCCAGAAGGGAAGCTTGATGCGTCAGGCTCACCCTGTACCAGCTCTTTTCCCGAGAATGACATCAAAATAGTGCCATTTCCCTGAGGAGTCATAAAGCTGTCGTGCTTCTCGGAAGTAATACCCGTGAGAGGCTGGAACCAGTGAGTGAAGTGAGTGGCACCTTTCTCAAGCGCCCACTCTTTCATGGCGTGCGCAACCTCGTTTGCAATGTCGAGGTCAAGAGGCTTGCCATCTTGGATAACACTACGAAGTTTCTTGTACGTTGGTCTTGGCAGACGTTCTTGCATATCTGCATCGGTAAAGAGAAGTGAACCAAATTCCTGAGAAACTTTATCGTGAGCCACAGCCCCTCCTTGTGAGTAAATGCTGGCAGATAGCCTGTTTTCTCGTATGCAATGCATATTATATCGCTTGTATTTTCGCACGAATGACACAGTAAGGGTATTTAGGATACAAACAGAAACAGAACGCTTACAAATGAAAAGCTTTATTTTTGACGTGAGCGGTTTGTGAGAGATGATCGCTTTGTTTCCAAGCGCTCCTGTCCCGTAGGCCTTAAAGACTTAGTACAATAGAGGTACACAAACAAAGAGGAGCAGGTATGTCTGATACTACTATGCCAGTTGATACCACAAATCAAAATAACGCTGCATCAGCTAAAGAAAGCACAGATAAACCGCGTAGAACTATTGCTGTTATTGACGGAAACTCGCTCATGCATCGAGCGTTCCATGCAATCCGTCAGCCTATGGCAGCACCAGATGGAACGCCAACCGGAGCGCTCTTTGGCTTCTTCAATATGTTTATCAAGCTTGTTGAGTCCTTCTCGCCAGATGGCGTCATTTGCGCGTTTGACAAGGGAAAACCGCAGGTTCGCATTGATATGTTGCCTCAGTACAAGGCTCAGCGTCCTCCTATGGACCCTGCTTTACACGCGCAGTTTCCTGTAGTCAAAGAGCTGCTCAAAACGCTGGATGTTCCCGTTTGCCAGCTTGAAGGCTGGGAGGGCGATGACATCTTGGGTACCCTTGCCCGCCGTGGTGAGGCTGAGGGTTACCAGATGCTACTCTTCACGGGTGACCGCGATATGTATCAGCTCTCCACAGAAAACGTCAAAATTGTTTCTACGCGTAAAGGCGTTTCTGACGTTTCAATTATGACGCCAGAGACCGTGGCGGATCTCTATGCAGGTATTACGCCAGAGCTTGTTCCAGACTTTTATGGCCTCAAGGGAGACTCTTCCGATAATATTCCTGGTGTTCCCGGAATTGGCCCCAAGAAAGCCGCTGCTCTCATTGTTGAGTATGGCTCGCTTGACGAGGTTATTGCCCACGCTGACGAGGTCAAGGGCAAGGTGGGAGAAAACCTTCGCGCTCATATTGATGACGCGCTGCTCTCCCGTAAGGTTGCTACTATTCGCACTGATGCGCCGCTTGATATCAACCTGGACGATGCTCAGTTCCCAACGTTTGATCCAAATGACGTGGTCAAGGCTTTCTCGGCTTTGGGCTTTACGGGCATGACCTCAAGG
>ENA-OWLZ01000249-OWLZ01000249.1-metagenome-genome-assembly--contig:-NODE-249-length-15425-cov-13.220234_pt1 | contig 15425 bp, 12 predicted proteins | sample MGYA00245341_ERZ651117 | MGnify/ENA primary metagenome ERZ651117 (study PRJEB26857, sample SAMEA4031763) | metagenome | biome: human; feature: oral; material: saliva | place: Philippines | collected 2014... | reverse complement strand
AAACGTACTCTAGAAAATAAATTTTCAAGAGTACGTAATTCACTTTGAATGCTATTCCCCATTCCTGCCATTATAAAATCCGCTAGATTCTTCTCATCGTCTCATTCAAAGAGAAATTCTTACTCTGTAGTTCTCTAAATTTATAAACTCACGAAATAATCTGGAAGAATAAATGCGCTGTGAGATTTGAGTTAATTTGGCGGACCGCAAAGGGTACTGGCAAAATGCTCTCCTCCTCGGGTTGGGGACAGTCGAAAAAACAAAAAAGTCCGCTACAACTATAGCGAACTTTCCATTGCTTTATAACGGGATAATGGTGTCATTATCACTAGTAGCAGGCTCGGTTGAGACAATCTCAATCATCAGCCCATGTGGCAAGCAAATACTTGTCTGACCCGGCTGGGAAATCCAACCTGTTTGTACCGCAATTTGGTCTGGACTATTATCTTCCTTATTACGGATACGCGTTCCATCGATTTCAATAATATTATATTGATCGTCATGCGGGAAGTAGATGAACTCTTCATGTGGTGTATTTTCACTGAGTTCAAAGCGCTCGATTTCTTCACCGTCAATTGTGAGAATCGCGTAGATTTTAGCTTCTTCTTTTCTCGTTGCTTGTTGATAAGCAAAGATGGCATTTGGTAAAAATGATAGAACCAATAATACGAGCACAATGATAATATCGAATGGCTTTATCAAATGGGAATACTTCTTAAATATTGTTCTCATCCTTTAACTCTAATAATGTTCTACGTACTTCTGTGGCAATTTTTGATCCAATCACGAGTAGTTCATAAAGCGTGAAAGTTTCAAATGGAGTCACACGGCCAACATAGCGAATAAAAAGCTCTCCATCTGGGTCCATTAAAAGCGAATAATACGCCACTAACTCCTGATTCAAGCGATTAATGGCAAAGAGAACCTCAAACAAATCTAATCCTAATTCTTTCCCATTTCCGATACCTTCATACGTAATCTGGTAATCAGTACGCTCTTGGCTATCATCAAACACGACGCTAAATGGAAACTCGGCTTCTCCTTCTGAATACAGACCAAGATAGGCCACCCCACCGTCACCTAAATCCTTCTTATCCAGTTTCAAATCACGATTCTTTAAAACCGTCTCAAACGATTCACTAACCTTCATCCTGGCCACTCCTTTCGCCATTTGTAACCTCTATTTTACTAGATTCCCTCCTATTTCACAACCAAACACCGAAATCCTACACTTTTCTTATTTATTAGATACGAAAAAAATTTCATTTTAGCTTTTTCCACACAAAAAAAGAGACTGAAGTTTCCTTCAATCTCTCTTGTAATTTATTGATTAACCTAAACGTTGGCGAGAATCCGCTGCACGTTGTAGGGCTTGACCAACATAGTTGATACATAACATCATGATTAAGATTAAGATTGTGGCTGGTAACCAAACCCATAATTTATTTTCAATGATGTCCGCATTTTTCGCTGCAGAAATTAATGTACCAAGTGATGGTGTTGTAAATGGTAAACCGAAACCTAAGTAAGTTAACCCTGTTTCAATACCGATGTTCCCTGCTAAACGTAAGATTAAGTTAACGATAATTAATGAACTTAAGTTTGGCAAGATTTCACGGAACATGATACGGATATCGCTTGAACCTAATGTCTTAGATGCATTTACATAGTCTAAGCTTGCTTCTTGAAGAGTACGTGTTCTGAATAAACGAGCAGAACCTACCCAATAGAAGGCTGTCATGATAAATACGAAGTGGAACATTGTGTAGTCTGGAATCACTGTTACGAACACGATGATGATCATCAATGTTGGTAAAATCATGATAAAGTCAACGACACGCATTAAAGTTGTGTCCACCCATTTACCGTAGTAACCAGAAATCAATCCAACGATGATACCTATGATACATGTCAAGATTGTAACTGAGAAACCGATTACTACTGAGTTACGAGCCCCGATAATTAGCATCGCTAACACGTCACGACCACTTTCATCTGTCCCTAACAGATGGGCACTTGATGGTGCTTTATAACGACCTAAGATATTTACTTTAAGAGCAGATTCTTGGTCGATAAAGAATGGTCCAATAAAGATGATTAAGAAAATCAACGCTAGTAAAATTAACGCGAAAAGCGCTAATTTATCTTTTAAAAACTCCCGTACAATAACCTGAAAACCAGCAGGCGGTGTAGATACGGTGCTTTCTTCAACGACAGTTTCTTCAACTGTATTTACATTATTTTGCTCCATTTGCTACTCCTCCTTTTATTATTGTACACGAACACGTGGGTCTACAATACTCATGATAATATCAGATAATAGCGTACCTAGAAGAGTCGCTGTACCAAAGAGTAATAGTAACGCTAAGATTACTGAGTAGTCACGTCCTGTGATTGATGTTACGAATAAGTTCCCCATTCCAGGATATGAGAAGATGTTTTCAATGAACACTGAACCACCGATTAAGCCAGTGAATTCATACCCTAAGAAGGCTGCGATTGGCAAGATTGAGTTACGGAAGATGTGGCGGTTGAACACAACATTTTCAGGAACCCCTTTCGCACGTGCTGTACGAACGTAGTCTTGGCTCTTCGCATCAATAACCCCAGTACGTAAGTATTGAATCGTACCAGTAGTTGAAAGAATCGCCATCGTAAACGCTGGTAAAATCATATGGTGGAATCTGTTTACATAATAGCCAAGTGTTCCGGCAACGACATCTGAATCGACAGATCCACGAGTTGGGAACCAACCTAATGTATAACCAAATAACCATAATAGAACTAACGCGAATACGAATACTGGGATTGAGTAAGTAATGAATGTATATACTACGATTACTTTGTCAGCCCAAGAGTTTTGGAAACGACCTGCAATCATCCCTAATGGTAATGCAATTAAGTAAGTTAGAATCATCGTTAGTAATGATAACCAAACAGTGTTACCAATACGTTCACCGATTAATTTTGTTACTTCATATTTGTAAGTATAACTTATACCAAAGTCTCCGCGGAATGCTTTTGAAATCCAGTTCCAATATTGAACCGGAAGTGGATCATAGAATCCGGCTTTCACACGTAAAGCTTCAATTGTATTTGGATCCGTTTCTGGAGTAATTAAACCTGTAAATGGATCCCCTGGCATCATCTTCGCGATTAAGAATGCTAGCACACTAAGGATGAAGATTTGTGGCAACATTAATAACACACGACGTAAAATGGTTTTCCACATAATTAGTTTCCTCCTTTTGGATTTAATGCAACAGAGTGTGTGTCAGAGATTTTTTGTAAATCGAACACACGACCGTTTTCATCGTAGTATAAGTTTTGATTTTCTTGGTAGTATTTCTCAGCTTCTTTACGACGAAGTTTGTTTGCTTCACGGTTTTCTGGATCGATTACCGGAATCGCAGACAATAGACGTTTAGTATAGATGTGTTGTGGGTTTGCGTAAATATCTTCCGCTTTCCCTGTTTCAACGAAACGTCCACGGTACATGATGAATAACTCATCACACATATGTTTTACAACCCCAAGGTCATGGGAAATAAATAAGTAACTTAAGTTGAACTCATCTTGGATGCGTTTCATGTAGTTTAACACTTGCGCTTGTACAGATAAGTCTAACGCTGATACTGGTTCGTCGGCGATAATTAAACGTGGGTTACTTGCTAAGGCACGAGCAACACCGATACGTTGTCTTTGACCACCTGAGAACTGGTGTGGATATTTTAATAATGCTTCTTCAGATAATCCGATGATTTCCATTAATTCAATCACGCGTTTTCTCTCTTCATCTGGAGATAAACGTTCGAAGTTTCTTAATGGCTCAGCCACGATATCTAAGATACGTTTTTTAGGGTTAAAACTTGATAGTGAATCTTGGAAGATCATTTGTACGTTACGGTTGTAGTCTGAAGTACGACGACGTGCTTTGTTTGTTACGTCTTCTCCTTCGTAAATCACTTTACCGCTTGTTACGTGTTCTAGACCAATAATGGATTTACCAATCGTTGATTTACCAGAACCTGATTCTCCAACAAGACCGTAAGTTTTCCCTTCTTCAATTTCAAGTGACACTCCGTCTACCGCATAAACATGATCCGTTACTCGGTTAAAGAAGCCACTACGAATCGGATAGTGAACTTTTAAATCTTCAATGGTTACAAAACCGCTCATTATGCTTCCTCCCCTTCAAAATGGAAATGTTTATAACATGTACAACGAACGAAGTGGTTTGGTCCAACTTCATGAAGTTTTGGATCCTCTTCGTGAGCGTCCGCTGAAATCCATGGAATACGTGGTGCGAAACGGCAACCTTTACGTGGTAATTTTGGTAATGGTGGCACTGTTCCTTTAATCACGTGTAATTCTTGACCTTCAGAACCCGCTTGTGGGATTGATTGTAGTAATGAACGTGTATAAGGATGTTTAGGATTTGTGAATAGCTCTTCAACAGGTGCTACTTCCACAAATTGTCCAGCATACATCACGGCTACACGGTCAGCAGTTTCTGCTACTACCCCAAGGTCGTGCGTAATTAAGATGATTCCAGATTCTGTTTCTTTCTGGATATCATTTAATAAGTCTAAGATTTGCGCTTGGATTGTAACGTCTAAGGCAGTTGTTGGTTCATCGGCAATGATGATTGGTGGTTTACATGATAATGCAATCGCGATAACCACACGTTGACGCATCCCACCTGACAATTCGTGTGGGTATTGTTTGTAAGTACGTTGTGGATTTAGAATCCCTACCTGTCCTAACAATTCTAATACGCGTTCAGTACGTTCTTTTTCATTTAAGTCTGTATGATAATAAAGAGCTTCGTCGATTTGAGCACCAATTGTCATTAATGGGTTTAATGAAGCCAATGGATCTTGGAAAATCATACCGATGTCATTTCCACGAATCTTGTTGTATAACGCTTCGTTTAAGTTTACTAAGTTCACATCGTTATAAATGATGTCCCCTGTAATCTTTGTATTGTTTTTGTTGTGTAAGCCCATGATGGTTGTCGCTAATGTAGATTTCCCACATCCTGATTCCCCAACGATGGCCAAAATTTCATTCTTTTCTAATGTTAATGACACATTATCTACTGCATCATAAAAATCATCTTTGATACGGAAACCAACGTGTAAGTTATTGATTTCTAATAGTGGCTTATCAATTGTCAAATCCGATTCCTCCTTATTTTCTTTGGTTAACTATTTCAATATTTAAAATAATAAAACAACGTTTCTATTATACGTTGCATGCTCTCTGATTGCAAATTGTATGACAATTCGAGCGCAGATACAGCGTATTTTTAGTTTACCATGAATCTAGCTTGATTACCATTATTTATGAGCAAAAAATTAACTTTTCTCATGTTATTTTAATTTAAACTTCAAATTTCACCAAATTCCCGTCATTAATGCGTTTTCATTGATTTTATTAATTTTGTGCAAACAAAAAGAGACGAACCAAAGCTCGTCTCCTTTCAATTATTATTGAACACCAGTTTCACTAGTTAATTCAATTTGATATAAAGCAGATTTATCGCTACCTAAGTTTACATCGTAGTATTTTACACGTTTGTTGACTGCTGTAACGGATTCCCCGATTAACGTTGGGAAGATAAATGCTTCGTCGCGAACGTATTGTTGCCATTCTTTGTAGAACTCTACGTTTTTCGTTTCATCAAAAGCATCTGTTGAACTGATTTTATTCATGATTGCAGTTCCTTCTTCACTCACATAACGTTGGAAGTTGAATTGTGCTGTTTCACCGAATAATCCTTCTGGATTTGGATCGTAACCTGTTGACCATCCACCAGCGAATACATCGATTTCTGGATCATCTGCTTGAACTTTATCATAGAATGAGTTCAATTCGATTGTACGTCCTGTATATAATTGAACATCCAATCCGATTTCTTTCCACCAGTTCAAGTATTGTTGAACAAGTGATTCATTGGCTTCGTCACGAGTACGTGCGGCGAAGTTGATTGTTAATTTAGAACCATCTTTATTTTCACGAAGTCCGTCCCCATCCACGTCTTTATATCCAGCTTCATCAAGCAATTGTTTTGCTTTTTCAGGATTATATGTGAAGCCTTCTTGATCTTTGTTATGAACATCATTGAAGAATGGAATGATGATTGAGTTTGAAGAATGTTGTAATCCGTTGTACAAGTTTTGACCTGCAGCATCAATATCTAATGCGTATGCCATTGCTTGACGTAGATTTACGTCTGCCATTTTCGCATTTGGATCTGTCACGTTTTTACCAGTCGTTTCATCGAATTTTCCTAATTTGAAACCGATATATTCATATGCAGATGCTTCTGAGCTTAGGAAAGTCACGTTTGTTAAATCTTTAAAAGCTTCGTATTGTGAGCTTGGCATTGATGCGATATCGTAGTTACCAGCTTTCATTTCTGAAACGATGTTATCTGGAGATACAACTTCCATTACGACTTTATCAACTTTTGCTACACCTTTAAAGTAGTGTTCATTTGGAACTAATGTCACAGATTCTCCTGCAACAATCGATTCAATCTTGAATTGTCCTAAACCAACAAATTTAGTTCCACGAACGTAATCACTTTGTTCCCATTCAGCAATAGGAATATCCTTGAAGATATGTTGTGGCATAATGTATGCAGAAACAGAACCACCTGCTAATTGCATTGAAGGGCTCATTTCTTTGAAGTGGATTTTTACAGTGTAATCATCCACTTTTTCAAGACCAGAAACGCTGTCCGCTTTTCCTTCGTGATATTCTTCCATACCGACTACATTTTGAAAACTTTCATCGTAACGAACACCCGTATAGTCTTTATTACCGATTGCTTGGTACGCGAAGATGTAGTCATCGATCGTTACAGGTTGTCCGTCAGACCATTTATAGTCTTTAGAGTTTAATGTAACGGTTGCTGTTTTATTTTCAAGGTCAAATTCGATGCTTGCAAGACCCGTATTTGTTAACTTACGGTTTTCATCGTAGTCAAACATACTTTCATCAACTAGACCACCGATACTTGAGTCTGTTGAAACTTGAGATAACTCATCTGCAAAAATTCCAGTGAAAGGTGAAGATGCTACAATCGCGATTTTTAATGTTCCACCCTTAATTGGAGTTCCGTCGTGAGTGACTTCAGAGGCGTATTTCGTTGTTCCACTAGTGCTACTAGTGCTACTAGTGCTACTACTTGAAGAGGATTGATTATTATTACCACATGCAGCTAACGTCAAAGCAGCCGTTGCAGAGAATAGAATTACCATATTTTTCTTTTTCATCATATTCAGTCTCCATTCTTTTATTTTAAAGTTTTTGAGTATATCCATAAATTTATGATGGAATTATCATACAGCATTTTTTTAATAATTGCAACACTTTTTCTAATCTTTTTTTAATTTTCATAATTTATTTCTAATTTTGAAAGTTTTTTCATAATGAAAACAAGTCTAGGAGCTTTCCTAGACTTGTTTGAATGCATTATTTAGCTGGTGTATCAGATGTTACTTCTAATTGGAACAATTGAGCTTTAGAATCTTTTGTTCCAATTGAAGTATCATAGTATTTCACACGTTTGTTAACGGCTGTTACGCTGTCTCCTACTAATGTTGGGATTAAGAACGCTCTGTCTTTAGCGTATGCTTGCCATTCTTTGTAGAATTCTACGTTCTTAGCTTCATCAAATGCTTCTGTAGAAGAGATTTTCTTCATGATTTCATTTCCTTCTTCATTCACATAACGAGAGAAGTTGAATTTAGCAGTTTCACCGAATAAGTTCGATGGGTTTGGATCATAACCAACCCCCCATCCAGCTGCGAATACATCAATGTCTGGATCATCTGCTTGAATTTTTTCGTAGAAGTTATTCGATTCGATTGTACGACCTGTGTAAAGTTGTACGTCTAATCCAATTTCTTTCCACCATAATAAGTATTGTTGAACTAATGATTCGTTGGCAGTGTCACGAGTACGTGCAGCAAAGTTGATTTGTAATTTAGAACCATCTTTGTTTTCACGAAGTCCGTCGCCGTCTACGTCTTTATATCCAGCTTCATCCAATAATTGTTTTGCTTTTTCAGGATTATATGTGAAACCTTCTTGCTCAGCATTATGTACGTCTTTGAAGAATGGAATGATGATTGAGTTCGTACCATAGCTTAATCCGTTATATAAGTTTTCACCAGCTGCGTCGATGTCTAATGCATACCCCATCGCTTGACGTAAGTTTACATCTGCCATTTTCGCGTTTGGATCTGTAACGTTTTTACCTTGAGTCTTGTCGTATGTTCCTAATTTGAATGCGATATATTCATAAGCTGGCGCGAATGCACTTACGTAAGTTACGTTTGTTAAATCTTTAAATGCTTCGTATTGAGCATTTGGCATTGTAGCGATATCGTAGTTACCAGCTTTCATTTCTGAAACGATTGCATCTGGTGATACAACTTGCATTACTACTTTATCTAATTTTGGACGACCTCTGTAGAAGTATTCATTCGCTTTCAATGTTACAGATTCCCCTGCAACTACTGATTCGATTGTGAACGCACCAAGACCTACTACTTTATTTCCACGAACATAGTCACTTTGTTCCCATTCTTTAACTGGGATATCTTTAAAGATATGTTTTGGCATTGTGTATGCAGGGATTGCACCACCTGCTAATTGCATTGATGGTAACATTTTTTCAAAGTGAAGTTTCACTGTGTAATCATCCACTTTTTCAACACCAGAGATTGAGTCAGTTTTTCCTTCATGGAAATCTTTCATCCCTACGATGTTTGTGTAACGGTCGTTGTAACGAGAACCAGTGTAGTCTTTGTTACCGATTGCTTCGATAGCGAAGATATAGTCATCGATTGTGAACGGTTGGCCGTCTGACCATTTATAGTCTTTAGAATTTAGTTTGATTGTTGCTGTTTTTCCTTCAACGTCTAATTCGATAGATGCTAAACCAGTGTTTGTTAATTTACGATTTTCATCGTATTCGAACATTGATTGGTCTACTTGACTCGCAATTGTTGAGTCAGTTGAGTTTGATGCTAATTCATCGATGAAGATTCCACTGAATGGTGAAGCTGCTACAAGTGCGTATTTTAATGTTCCACCTTGAATCGCTGTTCCTTCATGTGTTACTTCTGAATTGAATTTTGATTTTGAAGTAGCTTTTGATGCTTCAGATGAAGTGCTACTGTTGTTTGCTGAACCACATGCTGCTAATGTTAGCGCTGCTGCAGCTGATAAGAATACTAAACTCTTCTTTTTCATTTTTCCTCCACTCTCAGACACCCGATTCAACTTTCTTTTTACGTTGAATTGTCTGACAAATTAATACTTGATGTTGATTTTAACATAATTTTAATTTTTTGCAAGAAAAATCTCTAAAAATTTTAAGTTCATTTTAGTTAAACAGTTTAAACTGTGTGAGATTATTGACTTTATCATATTTCCACCCCTTTTATGGGCGACAAAAAAGGCCTCGCAATTGCGAGACCTTAGGATTGAATGGAATTTGATTATTTAGCAGCTTCACCAGTTTCAGATAGTAATTCTACTTGTTCCCATCCAGTTTCTTGACCTTGAGCGATATTTACGTGTTTCACACGATTGTTTACTGCTGTTAATGAGTAAGTGTAGAAACGTGGAATTTGGAATGCACTTTCGTATACGAATTTTTGCCATTGCTTGAATAATTCAACACGATTAGTTTGGTCAAATGAAGCTTCTGAAGCAATTTCATTGATTAATTTAGTGTGTTCATCGTTCACATAGTGTGAGAAGTTGAAACGAGCGATTGGTCCGTATAATCCATCTGGGTCAGGGTTATAACCAATTGTGAATCCACCTAACCACATATCATAGTCATCAGCATAGGTTGTTAATTTTTCAGCATATGCGTTAAATTCTAATGCACGACCGTTTAATAACTCTACGCGAAGACCAACATTCTTCCACCATTCAATATATTGTTGAATAACAGCTTCTTCTGTTTGGCTACCAGTTGGAACTAATAATGTGATTGTTAATTGATTACCTTCTTTGTCTTCTACATAACCGTCACCATCAGTATCTTTATAACCAGCATCTGCTAAGATTCTCTTAGATTCTTCTGGATTGTATGTGAATCCTGGGATTTCTGATTTATCTGCATAGATTTCACCAAAGAATGGGGATAATAATGTATTCGCAGCAATACGTAACCCTTCATATGTTTCGTTGGCTACTAGTTCATTATCTAATGCATAAGCGATTGCTCTACGTAAAGCAGGATCACTCATCTTCTTAGTAGGTTCGAATACGTGTTCACCTTTTTCTTTATCATAGTGACCCATATTGAAACCAATATAAGAAATACTGTTTGTGATGTTACCAAGTAATGTGATATTTGATAAATCTTTAAACGTATCATATTGATCTGCAGGCATTGCAGCAAAGTCATATTTACCAGCTTTCATTTCTTGAACGATTGAGTCTGGAGATACAACGTCCGCTTTCAAACCGTCCACTTTAGGTTCGCCTTTATAGTAGTAAGGGTTTTTCTTAAATGTTACAGATTCCCCTGCAACTACTTTATCCACGATGAATGGTCCGTTACCAACCACTTTCGTACGAGCAGCATCTGAAGTTACTGCTTGGTCATAAGTCATACCTTGGAAGATATGTTTTGGCATGATACTACCCATAATCGCATTTCCACCTAATTCTAAAGCTGGATATACTTCTTTTAAGTGAATTTTAACAGTTTGGTCATCTACTTTTTCTAACCCTGAGATTTTATCTGCTTTTCCTTCGTGGTACTCTTCCATACCAACGATGTTTTCAGCATTTTCATCATAACGAACTCCGTTATAGTCTTTATTCCCGATGAATTCATAAGTGAAGATATAGTCATCAATTGTTAATGGTTGGCCGTCAGACCATTTGTAGTCTTTAGAACGTAATTTTAATGTTACTGTTTTGTTATCTCTATCTAACGTGAATTCCATCATACCGCCATCTTTTTTGATGCGTTGGTTTTCATCGAATTCAAATAATGACGCGAATGCGAAGTCTACTAAACTACCGTCACCTGAGTCCACGTATAATAATGGGTTAATTAACCCTTTAAATGGTGAAGCCGATACAATCGCATAGTTAATTGTTCCACCTTTTATGGCTGTTCCTTCATTTGTTACTTCCGTTGGGAATTTACGTTCTGATGCTGTCGCAGCAGATTCCCCACTCGCGTTATTCGCTTTATTGTTATTACATGCAGCTAAAGTGACTAATGAAGCAGCACCTAATAAACCAGCAATTGCTTTTTTGTTCATGTGTTCCCCTCCAAATTGGAATGATTTTATAATATCTTAAATAATACTCCCATTCCCATCTTACTGCAACCTTTTTCTTGCTTTCTCATCATTTTTTTATCGAACTCTCATTTATTCTTAATTACAAAAATCGCTTTATTATCGCGTTTCAAAAGCATTACACGAAATTTGTCTATAAATAAAGGACAATCATTTTTTCATTTTTCTGAAATCCCCTATACTATCAACGTTTCTAGGAGAACGACAAAAAAGCCGGAAGTTTTTACTTCCGGCTTTTCCATTTTCTTATTGATGAGTTGCAATATAATTTACTGCATCTCCAATTGTTGTAATGTTTTCTGCATCTTCGTCAGAAATTTGAACACCAAATTCGTCTTCTAATTCCATAACTAATTCCACAACATCTAGTGAATCTGCTCCTAAGTCTTGTTGGAATGTCATGCCTTCCGTTACTGTTGCTACGTCAACGCTAAATCGGTTCGCAATTAGTTGAGCTACTTTATCAAAAACTTCTTGGTTTGACATAACTCTCTCTCCCTTCTCATTAAGGTTCTATAGTCGGTACTGCGCCATTTCGGGCAAATCCTCTTCTCCGCAACCTGTGCGGGCTATCCTCTAAGTGGATAGTACTGTTATTTTACAGAATTCTTGCGAAAATGTCTATACCTTCCATGAAAAGTACGATTTTCTTAGTGATTTCTTACTAATTAACGAAGCACAAAATGCCCAGGTTCTACCTCTTGTAGGCTTGCTTTATCGCTAAATTCTTCCCCTTTATATACCAAACGTTTGCGATTCTTTTCTTCGCGTGGGTCTGGAAGAGGAATGGCCGAAAGCAGACTCTTCGTATACGGATGTTGCGGGTTATTATACACGCAATCGGCAGAGCCCATTTCCACTATTCGACCACGATACATCACGGCGATACGGTCGCTGATGTATTTCACCATGGATAAGTCATGGGCGATAAATAAATACGTCAGTCCGATTTCTTTTTGTAACCTCTTCAGCAAGTTCACGATTTGCGCTTGAATCGACACATCTAAGGCTGAAACGGCCTCGTCACAGACGATGAATTTTGGATTCACAGCTAAAGCACGTGCAATCCCAATCCGTTGCCGCTGACCACCTGAGAATTCATGCGGATAACGATTCGCATGTTCTTTGTTTAGCCCTACGATTTCAAGAAGCTCATCCACCATTGCATCCCGTTCTTCTGCCGTTTTTGCAAGGCCATGAATATCAATGCCTTCTGCGATAATGTCCCGTACTTTCATACGACCATCAAGGGATGCATAAGGATCTTGGAAAATCATTTGCGCTTCTTTACGAAACTCTAGCAATTCTTTTCCTTTTTTCAAACGAGCGATATCTTTTCCTTCAAAGAGAATTTCGCCATCTGTTGGTTTATATAAACGAAGCAAGGCACGTCCAGTTGTTGATTTCCCTGAACCAGACTCTCCAACGAGGCCGAATGTTTCGCCCTCATAAATCTCAAAGGAAATATCATCGATGGCTTTCACCACATTTTTCTTCGAACCAAAATACTGTTTTAAGTGTTTTACTTCTACCAGTTTCTTTCTGTTTTCTGTATTAGTCATGCGCCTGTCCTCCTTCTCCAAAGAAGATATTACGTCTTCTTACGATTTCTTCAGGAACAGGTACTTTTGGAGCACGTGGATCCAAGAGCCATGTTGCTGCAAAATGCGTTGGACTCACTTCAAACATCGGTGGTTCCTTCACACGGTCAATCTCGAGCGCCACATCACTACGAAGCGCAAAGGCATCTCCTACTGGTGGATCCAGTAAGTCTGGTGGACTTCCAGGAATCGCATAAAGTGTATCTCCTTCATGCAACGTTGGCATTGAACGTAGCAATCCCCATGTATAAGGATGTTGCGGATTGTAAAACACTTCATCCACCGTTCCGACTTCAACAACTTTCCCAGCATACATGACGGCTACACGGTCTGCGACATTCGCCACAACACCAAGATCATGCGTGATAAAGATAATCGCCATTTGAAATTGTTGTTGAAGCTCTTTTAAAAGCTCTAAAATTTGTGCTTGAATCGTCACGTCAAGCGCTGTTGTCGGTTCATCGGCAATCAGTACATCTGGATTACATGCCAAGGCAATGGCGATGACAATCCGTTGACGTTGCCCCCCAGAGAATTGGTGAGGATATTGTTTCATACGCTCTTTGGCATTTGGAATACCAACTAGCTCTAGCAATTCTTCAGCGCGTTTATCCGCTTCTTCTTTTGAAGCTTTCTCGTGCTTTATAATCACTTCTGTAATTTGTTTTCCAATCTTCATCGTAGGGTCGAGTGACGTCATTGGGTCTTGGAACACCATGGCGATTTCCTTCCCACGAATCGATTGCATATCGCGTTCGCTCTTTTCAAGGATATTTTCACCTTTAAAAGTAATCGTCCCCTCTTTAACGACCGCATTATTCGATAATAGTTTCATGATACTTTTGGCAGTCACACTTTTTCCTGAACCGGATTCACCGACAAGAGCCAGTGTTTCGCCTTTTTGTAACTTCAGATTCACTCCACGAATCGCTTGTACTTCTCCCGCAAATGTTTCGAAGTGGATTCGTAAGTTTTCAATCGATAAAATAGTTTCGCTCATTCGAATCCTCCTAGTCTTTCATTTTCGGGTCAAAGGCATCTCGTAAACCGTCTGCCAATAAGTTAAAGCTAATCATTAGAACACAGAGGACTCCTGAAGGGAACCACATCAAGTGAGGATACATTCGGAATGTTTTGTACCCCCCATTAATAAGGGCTCCAAGAGACGCATACGGGCTCGGAATCCCGATTCCAAGGAAGCTTAAGAAAGCTTCAAAGAAAATCGCTGACGGGATGGAGAACATGGTCTGAATGATGATTAAACCTGCCATATTTGGTAATAAGTGTTTAAATGCAATCTTCCAGAAGCTTTGTCCTAGAGCACGAGATGCTAAGATGTATTCTAAATTCTTTTGTTTCAAGGTTTGCGCACGAACAACACGCGCCATCGTTACCCAGCTTGTAAATCCAATCGCGATAATAATCGATACGAGACCTGGTTTTAATACGAGTAACATTAATACAAGAATGATTAAGTTTGGAATCGCTGAGATGATTTCTAAGAAACGTTGCATCACAGTATCCACGCGTCCCCCGAACCATCCAGAAATAATCCCGTAAGTTACGCCAATCGTAATATCAAACAACGCTGCCACAAACGCAATAATGAGCGATGTTTGTGTCCCGTAAAGCACACGTGAGAATAAGTCACGGCCAAGGTTGTCTGTCCCGAAGAAGAAGTTGACGCCTTCTGGAACCCCTTGTTGCGCATACACATCAACTCCATTACGGTATCCGTTGAAGAGTCCTGGAATCCGCGCTGGTAAGTTGGCAAATTCCGTGTTTTGTTCCAATGGATCAAACGGTGCAATGACCGGCGCTAGGGCCGCTAATAGCACAATGACGAGAATAATAAAGAGTGATACTAAGGCTCCTTTGTTTTTCGTTAATCGTCTCCATGAATCTTGTAAGAAGTTGAGAGAAGGTGCAGCGATTTTTTCACGGTCAGCACTATGCGTTAAATCCACACGTTGGAATAACTCTTTTTCTGTTAATTCTGCCATTACGCTTCCCCTCCTTCATCAGTAATACGAATACGAGGATCAATCCATCCGTATAGCAAGTCTACTATTAAAATCACAAATACAAGTAATGCCGAATAAAGCATTGTCACTCCCATAATCGTTGGGTAGTCATTGGTTAAAATCGATTTTACAAACTGTTCACCTATCCCAGGAATCGAAAAGATGTTTTCAATAACCATCGACCCTGTCATGAGTCCAACGAGCATTGGTCCAAGGATAGTCACCAGTGGAATAATCGCATTTCTAAATCCATGCTTGAACGCGACTTCGAAACGGGTTAAGCCCTTCGCACGCGCCAATTCAATATAGTCAGAATGCAATACTTCTACCATTTCCGTTCTTACAAAACGCGCCGAATCGGCAATTGGTGAAATCGCAAGCGCCATTGTTGGAAGAATGGATGAGACAAACCCTTGATTCCATAGCGCAATCGGTAGAATTGGGAA
>ENA-OWLZ01000247-OWLZ01000247.1-metagenome-genome-assembly--contig:-NODE-247-length-15428-cov-17.232160_pt1 | contig 15428 bp, 12 predicted proteins | sample MGYA00245341_ERZ651117 | MGnify/ENA primary metagenome ERZ651117 (study PRJEB26857, sample SAMEA4031763) | metagenome | biome: human; feature: oral; material: saliva | place: Philippines | collected 2014... | reverse complement strand
CAAAGCAGGATGACACCATCCAAGATGCAGACTTTGAGGAAGTGAAGTAAATAATAATAACTAATATAATCGCAGTAATCCGATAGTGGATTACTGCGATTTTTATTTTATTAGTCGCATATTATGAAAGATAATATTAAGAAAGAGTTAGAAGCATTAATTCAAGAACAAAGAGATCGTATTCCAAAATTAAAACGTGAGGTTGGAACTTTTGCATATTATGTTTATGAATCTTCCGTAAAAGAAGGGTATATTAAATGGAGGGAAAATGCTAAAAGATTTTTAGAAATAAACTTCACAGGAGATAGCTACATAGATGACTTTAAGGAGACTTGCGATAAAAAAATTACACCTAACCAACAAAATAAGTTGTTAGCTATACTTGAAGCATTTGAAAAATACCCACAGGTAATAAAAAATAATAAGGTATTAAAACAGAGTGCAAATATAAATATACATAGTAATATTAGCAGTACCAATACACAAAGCCAATCACAGAATCAAGAAATAAAGATACTTCTAAAATCTCTTGAAGATGAATTATCAGTTAGTCAGCTAAAAGAATTAAAGCAAGTTGTTGAAGAAGAAAACGGTGATTTAGAGAAAGCTAAACCTAAGCTTATGGATAAAATAAAGTCGTTTGGAGTAAGTGTTGCCTCAAACATTATTGCAAATATTATAACAAACCCTACAATTTGGTCAAGTCTTGGTTGAAATCATACTCAATGCCCCTTGAACAATACAACCAATTACCCTACGACTACGCATATTGTGCTGGCGCTCACTGTAAGAAAGCCAGTCTGTGCTTGTGTCATACATCCTACAGAATGCTCGAAATAAGTACGAAGGAGCATTATATTGCTTAGAATATGTATGTAGCAATGGGCAAACAGATGTATATCGTTGCCAAGCAAAGAGTGTCATGGCATTAGAGACCGAGAAAGAGAACATGGCACTGAAGCAACGCATCTCAGAGCTTGACGACAAGGCAGTTGCCCGTGAAAAGAACAGGGGCTGACAATGCTGAGTGTAAAGTTCAGGAACTGTCGCTTAAAGTCAACCAAAGTGAGCAAAAAGTCAACCAAGCCGAGGCAAAGGTGTCGAAAATAGAGGCATTCATTCGCCAGTCTGGTTTTTCCAAAGCATTTGAACACAGGACTCTTCTTAACCAGTTGATTGACGAATCCATCTGGGCTTTCAACAAGTGGACTCACAACACGGCCTCTATCTTCAACCGGGACGATGAGCGAATCTTCGGCACAGGCATTATTGCCAAATGTCAGATAGACGGTCTCGAACCCAGTATAGAGAGCAACCGCCTTGCAGCAGCAACGAGTATAGTTGACATGGCTGAATCCACCATTGGCAGCATCACCAAGTTCCAATGGGATATTGCTGTTACCAGAATCGGCCAACTGCTTCAAAGATGAATGTCTCGATGGGTGGACAGTCCATGCCTGACAGTAATGGCAATGCAGATGAACTAACAAATTGAGAGGAAGCGAAAAACGAGGACTTGGCATTTAGCAGTTCTCCAAATTGATAAAATGGCCATTATTTTAATGACAATAGTAACTTTTTGTATTAACCGTTTTGAATTAACAAAAAAAATCACTAAATTTGTCGCAAACTATATATATTTAAGGTGTAATTTATGGAGAATAAACCCTAAATCGAATCAAGGTGATACTTGCAGAGCGGATGATGAGCAACAAGGATCTTGCAGAGAAATTAGGCAAAGATCCCGCTACAATTTCTAAGTGGGTGACCAATACCACCCAGCCTAGCCTTGAAAACTTGATTGAGATTTCACGTTGTCTTAAATGTGAAATTAATGAGTTTGTGCGTACGACACCGATTCCCGAGATTTAAACAATAAGAAATAGAGTTGCTACTGCTTAACAAAGACTACGAAACAATAGAACTTGATGGTGAGACGGAATATCGAACAGTAGGAATCTTTAAGTGTGTATTACATAATAAAGAATAATATAGGAATAGTACTAAAAATAGTAAAAATGTACTTAGAATTTATAAAAGATATATTTCAACCTAATGACTATATTTGTGTTGAATGTGGAAATGACAAAACAGAAGGTCACATTATCAAAGTAAGTAGTGATCTCATTGCTATCAAAACATTTGCAGGTGTTGTGATAAAAAAAGATGCAGATATCACAAATGTATATTCTATTGACAGAACAGAAGAAGAGCCCCACTCGTCTGTCTCCGAAAAAGAGATGCCGGTTGATGCTAATGCCATTTCCCAAGAATCTTCCACAGAAGAAATGCAGGATATGCCTACGCCCGAACAAGACAATTCTCTAGATACTGTGGAAGAACAGACCTTACCAGTATCTCATTCTGAAGTCAAATCTATTCAAACCACAGAAAATGTCGAGAGCAAAGGCACAATATATGAAACTCCTAAGCCACAAGTAAAAGTTGTCGGCTACATAGATTTGTCAAAAATAAAAGACCCTAGAAAGAAGAAAAATACAAATACAACAAGTCCCGTTTCGGATTCATCCAAATCTGAAAACAATACGGCATCCCCAGAACCTGTTGCAGTAGCTAAAGAGGAACTTCTCAGCAAAAGCAAATCTTCTACAATGAACACAGCACAAATTGAGAACAAAATTAATGTACTTCTACAGTCGGGAAAAGCTATCGCAGCACTAGCATTAATAAATGATTATTTAAAGCAAGAGAATTGCATAGGAAAAATCAAGAGTAGTCTTTTGTTGAAGAGAGCGCAGACGTATTCTGCTCTTTCAGATTATGAAGCTGCAAAGGTTGCATATATAGAATTAATAGAATACAACGAAATTATTAAAAGTCCTTCAAACAATCTAAGTCATCTATATACAGAGTTGGCAAGACTAGAGAATCTGACAGAAGAATCCAAGGATGTTATTTTAGCGACATTGACAAAAGCTTTAAAATACAATCCGAGTAATAGTTATGCTTCTACTCTTTTTGAACAAATTAATTCTGGTAATTATCAAATTAAAACTAATAACACAGAAGACAATCAGCTCCTTCTTGATTCAGAAGAATTATCTACAACGATAAGTAAAATGATAGATATAGATATTAAGGAGCATATGTTTAGCCATGAAAAAATCATAAAAAATGGTGGTACATCAACTCCAAGTATTGCGAAATCTATTTACGAAGAAGCAAAAAGGACTAAAGATGTTGATATGTCTGAACGCTATCCAGTATATTTGGAGGCAGCAAAAGCATATAGTATTCTGCCTGTTGGTAGTTATGACATTCAAGAATATCTGGAGTCAGTAGCATATTATGCTATATTAAAAGGTAATTCATTATTTATTAGGTTTAAGAAGAGTCTTGCTGAGGATAACCCCAATATTGTAATGTTAACCCATATAAAAGACAGTGCATGTAGTTACTATATAGAGTCCCTTAATCTACTATCTAACATAGAAGGAGAACATCTCTTGACAATTTTGGCCAATTATTTAAAAATGAATATCGCATTGGTTAATGTTCAAAAAGGGGAACAGCCAAATATCTCCGGTCAATTTGACAAAGTTTTTTTTAATTGTGTCAAAAGTTCAGATGCAAATATTAATCTTATAGCTTGGGCAACAATTGTCGCTGTAGGCACAGCCAGTCCGAAAGCATGGAATAAATTGACAGGCATCAAGGGAGGAACAGGAGGCCTCTATCGTGTTATGACATCGCCAGAAAAACGCCAAAGTATTTATTCTATATTAAATAGAATCAACGATGACCCTGTTAACACGGATTTGTTACCCGGAGAATTTTTGAAGCAGTCTTTTACGAATAGAGTCAAGCGAAATAAGCAATTTCGAGATGTCCTTGCAAAGGTGTTAAAAACAGACTTCAATATTCATATGCTCACATCTCTTGATGCTCTTTGGAAGAGTATCCCAGATTATATGGATCTGCTTTCAGAGACAGACCAAGAGTCTAAGAAAATTGGAGACAAAGTTCTTCGCAATCTATTACCGTATACATCAAGACAAAGTCAAATTGAACGAACCAACCTTCTATATCAAGCTCAAGACGATTTAGAAAAGCAAATTGCGTTTATTAATGACAACACAACTTATTACGGCCGTACCTTTTTCTTTCCTCTTTTCACCACATGGAGAACTATTATACAGCAAAATCTAAAAGAAAAAATTTCGAAAACTCTTCCTGTATTACAAGTAATCCCAGACCCACATTATATATTAAAAGATGGTGCAGATTTACTTGTCAATTTAATTATCAAAAATATTGGTGAAAGCACTGCGGAAGGATATCATCTAAACGTCTCTCTTACATCTTTAAATAATGGTTCTGTAATAAAGGGTAAAAGTAAAGAAGATAAAGAAATACCTGTCGGTTCTTACTTTGATAAAAAAATGAATCTACCCCAAGAATTTAATAATTGTACTTCTTTAGATTTAGTTGCGGAAATATCTGCAGAATATCAAGGAGAATTGACAACAGCCCAACAATACAGATATACCTTAGAGTTGGAACCGGAAACATCACTTACAGAGGAAGAAATAATGTGGAAGGACGGCCCCAAAATGTCAGGTGTTCTATTTAAAGGACGACAAGACATTATGGGCAGGCTTTCTCGTCATTACCTTTCTGTTGAAAGGGACAAACCTTATATCTTATATGGATTGACAAGAACTGGTAAAAGTTCTATTCTCCTTAACTTAAAAAAAGATTTGACAGGAAAATCCTTCTTAAAGGAAGGAGAGAGATTCGATCTTATTTCTTTTGAATGGGATTTATCCGAAGCCTCCGGCTACGGAAACGCCAAAGATATGTGGCAGTATCTTTTACGTGACACTCTATATGATGAGTTGGGAGAATACTTAACAGCCCCCTTTAGGGCAAAATTAGACATATCAGAATATCCACGAGCAAAAGACTTCAAGAAAATACTTCAATACTTGAAACAATGCAAAAAACATCCGATGTTCTTTGTAGATGAATTTTCTCATATCAAGATATTACTTGATAAAAACATTATTAATACTTCTTTCTTGCACACGTTACGTCAGTATTCCCTTGAGGGACTTGCAAGCTTCATTTTTGCAGGAACTTATGATATCAAAGAGCTAATTAAGGATCCCAAATATGCTATTACAGGACAGCTTGTTCATACTATTGAAGAGCAAATTAATGAAATAGACCCTGTCTCTGCTGAAGAATTGGTTAATGTGATGAGGGATAAACTTTCTTTTACAGAAGAGGCAATTAAACATATACATTTGTTGTCTGGAGATGTTCCCTATTTTATCCAAATCATTTGCAAATTCTGCGGATTCTATGCTGTTGAGAAAAAACGTCGTAATATTGGTAAACCCGAATTGGAGTATGTCATTAAGATTCTAACGGGAGAGTCGGATGGAGAAAAAGACTCACTGGTTAAAGTTTTGCCTAAAACCATTTTCCAGAATAATCTTTATAGTCCCCAAGATAAGAAAGAAATTAATGTGCTCATTTCCAGCTTATGTTATCTCAATGAGAATCTGGAAGTACCAAGAAGTGTAAGTACACAAGAACTACAAGAACTATGGAGCAAAAATGGCATCGAAGCATATCGGCCTAAATTGGCAGAGGCCATAACTCTCTTATTAGAAAGAAAGGTTTTAGTTCAGTCTGAGGATGAGTTTATTCCTGTTTACAGATTGTCTGTAGACCTCTTTAGAAGATGGTGGAAGGTCCATTATCCTGATATTAAATTGGAAATAACAACAATTCAGTAATTATGAAACAACCATTTGAAATAATCGACATTTCTAACAAGTTAAATCTCTATGGAAGAGATACTTTGTTGAGAAAACTAATTATTCTTGCCAAGAGATGTGAGAACGCATCAATCATTGGAGCAAGGAGATTCGGTAAAACATGTCTTTTGAAAAGCATAATTACAGAAATCCGAGATTCAAATGACATTAAAGTGTACCCAATCTATCTTGATTTTAAAACAAAAGACATTAAAGGTACTGACGCTGCTTATAGATATATGATTTCATCACTGGTGGTTTCTCTAAATAGTGACAAAATTTTTACCAATGAAGAAGATTTCGGACTGATAAAAATAAGTCCATCCGACGAATGGACTGAAGTAGACGAACAACTATTGTCGCTTTCGAGTGTAAGGCTGCAAACTTGTTTAAAGAAAATAGTAACTTTTTTTGCAGCTTTTATGGAAAAGACCATTCTATTTGTCATTGATGAATATGAATATCTATTTAAATACGTACTTGATAGCCCTGCGAGTTTTATGAAATTGCGCGACTTAAGTACGAGTGTAATAGAAAATGATTTACGACCATTCATTTTTTGGATTTCGGGTGCGTTAAACTGGGATCATTTATGTTCTGTTATAGGGTCTGGGGAATGCAATCCAATATCTGCGACAGAATACGTCACCCCGATATCAAAAGAAGATTTCGTCAAAATGTGGAATGATGAATGCGAATTGATTGAAGATGAAACAAATAGAAAAAAAGTATTAACAGAAGTAGAGTTTGCTTGGAAGAAAACAGGTGGAGTCCCCTTTTATGGAAAACTGATAGGTGCATATTTAGTTCGCAATAATTCTTTACCAGATCACACTATCTGCAAGCCTTTTTTTAATGAAATGTTAAACAAAACCCTAAGTGTTGCGGAAATAAACACTTTAAAGGTGTTGGCCAAAGGAATGGGTATTGCTTCTACATCTTTAGGATATTCGTCATTGTGTGATAAAGGCATCATTGTTAATGAAAAAAACAAGACTATTTTGCCTATTGAATTCCTAAAAGAATATATTTTGGCGGATAATGCAGATAGCAGCTTGTCAAAGCCAAAAAAGGCTGAACACGAATCACTTGTTTCTGATATTAGCCAAATTATAGAGATCATTAACAAAACTCAAGAAAACAAAAAGCGAAGTTATATTTTCAAGCCAACCGTTGACAGCATGTCTACATTCAAAGATCTCACAGGTCCATGTTTCTCAACAGAATTATTTGCAGAGTTCTCATGTGCCATATATCGAATATATTTTGAATGGACAAAAGAAACAAAGCCAAGAGAATTGTTGCCTAACAACAATTTTAAATATAATGATTTTGCTCAGTATGTTGATATTGCTAGACATTCATTGGGGAAAACCCATCAAATGGATACTTTTGAGCTAACTAATGGAAAAAAGAGTAAACCTGACATGTTAATGGCACTTTTGGGAAATGTTAATGAGCCTAAAGACCCTAATGAATTTTATAGACTTCAATTAGCTTTCCTTCGAATGTTCAAAACTACATTGCAGGAGATTCTGAATTATGTACGAAAGAATTAAAAAAAGCCATGACTGATAATAACGGATTCGAATGGACAGCAGAGATTGAGAATAATAGTGAGAATACAGTTTTAATAACCAATAAGGATTCAAGTGTACTCGCAAATACACTTAATTCTCTCATTCTTGATGGAGACATTCAGGCTGTTAAGGATTTTCTGAAAGAAAAAGCGTTTACAGGGTGTAATATTCCTATTATAAATGCATGCATATCGAAGCTACTAAAGTTGAAAAAATTTCACTACATTAATTTCTGGGCTTTTGTTAGGGTGCTTGTAATGCATGATGCATCGCTATTCTTGACAACAATTAGCAAAAGCATTTCGCACGACTTGCCAATCCCCCCATGTGATCCAGCCACATTGGATGATATTATCAAAAATGCTTTCATGGCGATTGACAAACTACATCACGCTATCAATCTTATAAGTATAGTATCTAAACAGCTGTCTTTTGAACAAAAAGAATTTATATTGAATTCTTGTTTAAACACGAAAAATCCAGAAACACTAAACCAAGCATTTAAAATGCTAGATATGCCACCAGCATTTGTTATTTCATTTTTAAGAAACAAATTAGACACCCCTGTAGTATTATATACACTTTATAATTATTATCACGTTGCCAATCAAAACAAAGAAATATCCAATAATACATTGATTGAGGTTTTCTCCATTCCATACATCAACATTCTAATAAATGATCTTAAAAACAAAGGTGGGAAATGTCGGGACATCGCACATCTAATAGAGTACGATCTACGAATTGTAAGCCAATGCAAAAATAAGAAACTATACAGAGATGTCTGCGAATTAGGGCATAAGGGATACAACACCTATTATGCGACAATTAGAGGAAGAAAACGAATAAAAGATAATATTAGCAATCTTATATTCTATGACAAAATCTACAATTTTAAAATCATTGGAAAATTAAAAAATTATCATATTCTTTTGCATGCGACAACTGGCCTTCGAACATTGCTTCCTATCGATTTAAGTGTTAATGTTCCAGATGACCAAGTACAAGCATTCATATACAAATATGACAAGAAGAATGGTGTGCTGTATACTAGTCAAATAGAGGTTCCCAAACACTATGTTGAGCCAAGTCTTTTAGATATTGGCAGCGAAGCTGTAATCTCCTTTTCTTTATACAATGGGGTTTTATATCCGCATTTAAGACGCTTAACCAGTCTTTTTAGCATTAAAGTTAGTAATATGAACATAGTAGATGACTATAGGGCGAAATACAGGGCTAAAATAAAAAAGAAAATTGGTGATTTTAGATATTTGGTTGAGATTATCGATATTATAAGTTAATTTATATTGTATATTTATGGTTCTTCCGATAAATGCGTAGACGCCTGTCATGCAATGCATATAGTCTTAATGTGAAGTATTCCTCATTTCTGAATCCGTATATCTGTCTTTTAGACTCTCTTGTAGTTTTGATTCTTACATGGTAATAGGTGAAGCCTAAGTTATTTAATGGATAGACTATAAGAACTTTTATATTTCAGCTCTTACTTCGTCCTTCAAAAAATCTCTTATCTACTACACTAAGTCTGAAAACTATTTGCTGTCATTTTTAACATTTGCAGTATTTTGTTGATTTATAAAGTGTTATAAGTCGTAAGTGGGTGATAGGAGTGACAGCAAAATAAAAATAATTCGTGAAAAACTTGACAAGGGGTATCTCTGTGTTGTATCTTTGCAGGCGGATATTAGGAAGAGCAACGGCACGCAAGTCGTGATATTCTACAAACTAACGGCATCTTCCTTTTGTTTTATTCTTAAATCATTCTATTTATGTGTACAGATTTTTCTAACATGCCCAAAGACTGGGCAGTGTGCTTTACGCACGATTGTATTCTCAAAGACCAGTGCTTACGCTATTATGCGGCTAAGACACTCTCTATTAGCCAACATTCAGCATTGACGGTCCTTTCCTCTACTCGTTCTGGCAATAGCTGTAAGGAGTTTCACGCTATGAGGACAGAACGATTAGCGTGGGGATTCTCGCATCTTTTTGATGATGTGAAGCATAGTGACTACCGCGCTCTGCGCCGTACTATGGAGGACCATTTCGGAAGTCGCTTTGTCTACTATCGTTATCATCGGGGGATTAACAAGCTGAGCGTGGAAGAGCAGCAATGGATTAATGAGCTTTTCCAACGTTATGGCTATGCTACCCCACGTGTTTATGACAATTATCAAACGAGCTGGAAATAATAGTAGTGCTTTCGGGAAGGAGTTAAGGAGTGAAAGGGAGTAATAGGAGTTAAGACATTAGCGCGTTTTGTAAGAGAAAGGGAAGGTAACTTTTGCGTTACGGAGTTGAGTAAGTAAACTGTTATTGAGGTCTTGTTTCTGTGGTGCTAACGCTCCGCACATCATGTGTTGATGCTCCGCACGTGTGGTGCTGGTGGACAGGATAATAAAAGACATAGTAACATGTTAACTTATTCTGTCGGTAGACTGAATGACAGACATAATGACATAAGGTCAGACGGAGAAGACATAGTAAGAGTTTAACTTTTCTATGGCTTGTTAGCCAGAATGACATAAGGCCAGATAAGAGAAGACATAATAAAAGACTAACCTTTTCACTCTTTCTCCTTTCTCACAAGCAACTTGTTCACTCGTAAACTTGTCAACTTAAAACTATCGTATATGCAATACAAGAATCTTAAGAAAATTAAAGCTGAAAATCAGCGTAACCGACAGTCGGAAAGACTTAAAAATGATATTACTCGTCGTCTGCTCAACTATCTTGAGCGGAAGTATGAAATGAGATATAACACGGCCTTGGGATGTACGGAAATCCGAAAGGCTGGGAGTGATGAACCTTTTGTGCCTGCTGATGAACGGATGCGCAACACTATCGCCATCAAAGCACGGCTTGATGGGATTGATGCGTGGGACAAAGATATCCGACGATATACGGAGTCGGACTTTGTCAAGGTTTTTAATCCTGTGGACGATTTTCTCAATAGTCTGCGTGGGCGATGGGACGGAAAGGATTATATCAAGGCTTTGGCAGACTGTGTACCTAATGAAAACGCACGGTGGGCAGACTGGTTCCACACGTGGTTTCTGGCGATGGTGGCACAATGGATGGGGCTGGACGTCTCGCATGGTAACAGTGTGGCACCGCTGCTTATCTCCCGACAGGGCTATCGGAAGTCTACCTTCTGCAAACGCTTGCTGCCCGATGCGTTGCAGTGGGGATATAATGATAATCTTGTTATCAGTGAGAAACGGAATACGCTGAGGGCAATGACACAGTCACTGCTGATAAATATTGATGAGTTTAATACGCTGTCGGCAAAGACGCAAGACGGTTTTTTGAAGAATGTTATGCAGCTCGCAAGCGTAAAACTCCGTCAGCCTTACCGCCAACAGCAACTTACATTGCCACGTGTTGCCTCTTTCATCGCTACGGCAAACGTTTCGGATGTCTTTAGCGATCCCAGTGGTTGCCGTCGTTTTATAGCAGTCACGCTGACTGGTCCTATCCGCTTGCCCAATCACATAGACTATGAGCAACTCTATGCGCAGGCGGTTTCCGAACTTAAGGCTGGTAGACGATATTGGTTTGATGAGGCTGACACCCAAGAGATTATGGCAAACAACGTGCAGTATCAGCAGCGCACTCCTGCTGAAACCCTCTTTTTGGATTGTTTCTCTATCCCAAAGGACTTGACCAAGGGTGCATACATGACTGCCGCCTCCATCTTCAGCCTACTTCGTCAGCGGTATGGCAGTCAACTGAACCTGACAAGCCTTTCCCATTTCGGTCGTGTCCTTGCCAACATCCCGAACCTCCACAGTAAACATTCTTCGCATGGCACAGAGTATTTGGTGGCAGTACGCAGTAGCCTTAGCCAGTCTGCTTCTTCCATCTTAAATCGTTAGTTGTTATCCGAATAAACTTTCAAAGTTGCTGTCACTGCTGTCACTCCTTGATGCGTTATAAGTCGTTTATAATCTGCTTGTTACGTGAAGTGTTAAAAGTGATAGCAACTAAAAACAAAACTATGTTAGGTCTATTGATGTTTAAAACATAAATCGTATTCTTTATAAAAAAGCTTCGTCATTATTCTTTATATAGATTTTTTTGCTACCTTTGTAAGACACTATCTAATAGGCGTAGTGACTAAGAACTGGCTTATGGAAGAACATAAAGGGCACAGTAAGACATCAATTCGCTTCTTCAACGACCATGAAGTGAGGGCGGTATGGGACGAGGAACAAAACTGTTGGTGGTTCTCAGCTACTGATATAGTACGAGCCATCAACAACGAACCTGATTACACTAAGGCTGGTAACTATTGGCGTTGGCTAAAACGTAAGTTGAAGCAAGACGGCATTGAACCTGTGAGTGCCACTCACGGCTTCAAGTTTGAAGCACCAGACGGCAAGATGCGTGTTGCAGATGTTCTTGATAACGAAGGAGTTGCTTTGTTAGCAAAGCACTATCCTAACAATCGAGCAAATGAGTTCCTTGACTGGTTTACATACAGCGATAATACGTTGGATGGGCAGAGTCGAAAGAAAGCATATCAGTTATATGAAAGTGGATTGTTGAAAAGTCATGAGCCAGGCAGCATACAATGTTTACAACAGATTCATGCCTATCTCTTTGGAGGTTTGTATGACTTTGCAGGACAAATCCGTACTAAGAATATCTCCAAAGGTGGCTTTACCTTTGCTAACTGTATGCATTTCTCTGAAACCCTGCAAACAATAGAACGAATGCCCGAAACTACTTTTGATGAGATAATGGACAAATACGTGGAAATGAAAATTCGTGCCAATGAGCACCATGTAAACTCGTTCACAAATGGTCGAGTGCAGCCGAATTTATGCAACGTAGCCCATCCGTTTATGGAAGGTAATGGTCGCAGCACTCGCATTTGGCTTGACCTTATGCTGAAGCGTTCTCTCAAGCTGTGTGTGGATTGGAGCCAGATAGATAAGAATGAGTATCTATCGGTAATGCGTGAGAGTGTTACAGACAGCCAATATAGAAAGGCATTAGTCAAACCTGCATTAACAACAAAGATCAATGACCAAGAAATGTTTATGAAAGGTATTGATTATTCATATTATTACGAACAAGAATAAAAAATAATGATTATGGCAAAAAGCGTACAATCAATAGGAATTAATATTGAGCTTGATTGTTGAATTTGCCCATTACTGATATAATAGTAAAATTAAAAAATGGAAGTAATTGAAAATAGATCAGGAAATTGTATATCAAAGGAGTATATTAAACGACTCAAACAAAGTAGTAATGAAGCAATAGCTACTTTAGTTAAGGAAAATTATCATAATAGTAGGAACATTATCTATATCCTTGAAAACTTAGGTCATATTCCTAAAACCTTCAATTATCAATGGATAGTTGATCTCTTAGATTATCCGAATGAAGATGTTCGTTTTTGGGCAGTAAAGAATATAGGTAAACTAACTTCTGATGTTTTTTTAGAGCAATTATATAAAATTGCAACACATGATGAAAGTACAATGGTTAGAAGAGAGGCTGTATCTTCAATAGGACGAATGAGAAATAAAAGAGGTATTCCTTTGATGATGGAGATGCTTTCGGATTCAGATCCAAAAATTGTATGTCAAGCAGTTCGAGGTTTATTGGTATTTAAAGGAGATCGCATTATTGATACTACTTTAAGAGAATTAGTGAATCATGAAAATGAAATGGTACGTACTGTGATTTATAAAGAGTACTTCGCTAAAAATAAAAATGCAAAATCTGTATTACCACATGCTGAAACATATTCGTATTTAAAAAATGTTGTTGTAAATGGTGATGTTAGAGATATTCTTAAGATAGTCCCAGCTGAAAGCATCCATTTAACATTTACTTCTCCGCCCTATTATAATGCGAGAGATTACTCTATTTACCCAAGTTATGATGCCTATTTAAAGTTTTTAGAGGAGGTGTTTTCCGAAATTTATAGGGTAACTAAAGAAGGCCGTTTTCTAATAGTGAATACTTCGCCTGTAATAATTCCTCGAATTAGTAGATCTCATTCAAGTAAACGATATCCAATTCCCTTCGATTTGCATCATCGTTTAGTACAAATGGGTTGGGAATTTATTGATGATATTATTTGGGAGAAACCTGAATATAGTGTAAAAAATAGAATAGGAGGATTTCAGCAGCACAGAAAACCGCTCGCATATAAACCTAATTCAGTAACCGAATATCTTATGGTTTATAGAAAGCAAACAGAGAAACTGATAGATTGGAATATTCATCAATATGATTCAGAGACTGTTAATGCAAGCAAAATAAAAGATGGATTCGAAACAACTAATGTGTGGCAGATCTGTCCTAAATCGGACAAAATACATTCTGCAATATTTCCTGTAGAATTGTGTCAAAGAGTTATTGAATATTATTCTTTCAAAGGTGATCTCGTATTTGATCCATTTGGTGGAAGTGGAACTTTGGGGCGAACCGCAAAAAGTTTAGGAAGAAGTTTTTTCTTAACTGAAAAAGAGTCTAAATATTTTGAATATATGAAGACTTTTCGGGCAAAGTCAAACATATTAAAAAATGAAACAACAAAGTTTCTATCATTAGAACAATTTAAAAATAGTATATTATGACATTAAAAGATCAAGTAATTAAAAATATCGTTAGTAAGGTGATAAAATCACAAGATTATCGAATTGAGGTTGTGAATCTCATCAATGCAGAATTTTTACAGTTTGCTATTGACTTCTTTAAGAAAGTGGTTGAGGCAAAACTTAATTCGACAGATATTACAATAGAATGGTATAAACAAGCATTTATGAATAATACTTTACCATCAGAAGATATCGCTATTAATTCAGGTTTAAATAAGAAAACCATCAGCAATATGTATCGTTCTGCAAAAAAAGAAATTGTTATTGAGGCTTCGAATGAACATTTTGATTCGTTGTATAGTAATATTCAGGCTTTGGTTGAAAATGAGAATGAAATAGATTTAACTCTTACTATAAAGCTTAAAGGAGTTAGTGTTGATTTGAATATAAGTGAAAGCCTTATAGTTATAAATACATTGGCAGTTAAACGGGCAGCATTACGAGGAGGAATGTGGAGTACAGCAGGAAAACGTGCCGAAAAATATTTAATGCTTACACTTTGTAAGCTTTATAAAGTCAGTCCACAATATTATAACGCAAAACATTTTGTAAGAAATAGAGCATTAGATGTTGATAGAGAAATAGATTTTTATCTAATAAATCAAGAAAATAAATATAAATGTGAAGTTAAATTAATGGGACAAGGCAATCCTGAAAGTGCAGACGCAATAATAGCACGTGGCAGTCAAGTATTTGTTGCAGACACATTATCTCAACAGAACAAGAATCAGTGCGATCTGTTAAATGTTAGTTGGGTAGCATGTAGGGACAACAACGGATATAAACGTTTCGAAAAAGTATTACAACGGTTTAATATTCCTTATACTAAATATAATGGAAACCTTGACGAAGATTTGCCTAAAATTTTAGACACAATAATTTAGGTTCATTTGATATTTTGAGTGATATATATTTCTGTCTAAACACAAATGCTTACAGATTTAGATATTGGTCATCAAGTATTTTCTACATGAGCAATATTGGTGTAATAGTCAAATGGTAGGCTTGTTATTTATAGCCTACTTTATTACATTAAGGAACTAATTGATAACATCCAAGATGTTTAATAATCAATACTATTCAAATTGAGGAAACATTTTTGTACTATAAGAATATAAATCGTTGATGATCAGTATAGAATATATTTGAAGAAGAAAACGATATTTACACATAAACAAACCCACAGCAACCAAATTGTTGCTGTGGGTTATCTTTAAAGATGTTTACTCATAAAATCTTATCTTACAACGTCAACTCAACGATATAATCAATGTCAGTAGGGACGGTGTCGAAGTTGAGGGTGATGCCGTTGCCAGTTTTTGTGAAGTTGACACGCTTGTTGGTGCCAAAGACGGTGGCAGACTTGATTTTGTGGTTGCCAGTAGGGATGAAGAGGCTGGAGTCCATACAGTTTA
>ENA-OWLZ01000239-OWLZ01000239.1-metagenome-genome-assembly--contig:-NODE-239-length-15667-cov-6.951896_pt1 | contig 15667 bp, 9 predicted proteins | sample MGYA00245341_ERZ651117 | MGnify/ENA primary metagenome ERZ651117 (study PRJEB26857, sample SAMEA4031763) | metagenome | biome: human; feature: oral; material: saliva | place: Philippines | collected 2014 | study... | reverse complement strand
GCTGCCGTAGTAAGGCATGATATGGGCCACGTCGGCGATACCATTCAGACCAAAGGAATAGCCTGCACCAACCCATGCTACGTCGGTCTTCAGCACACGCACGCCCGCATCGCGCACCTCTTTCACGATGTCACGCTGCAGGAGAGCTGAGATACTGTCCACTGGGTGGAGGTTTGACTGGGTCCATAGACCTATCTCAACACCGTTCTTACGGGCATAGTCGCCTAAGCTCTTAAGATTGGCAATATTACCATCAAGGGTCGTTGTCTGCCCATATCCTGCCCCGTAACCATCGTTAGGAAGAATCCATCCTAACGGCATATCGTCTTTCTTATAACGGTCAATGACGGCACGAGCAGAGAACTGATAGTTCTGCTTCTCACCATTGAGGCTCTCCTTGATACCGCCATTGTCTTTCTGACTCTCTACATATCTCTTTCCGTCTTCGAAGCGTATTCCCTTGCCTTCCTCGGTGGTCTCCTTCCAATAGTCACGATTGTAGGCATTGAGATGGCCCTCATAGAAAGCAAACTTAGGCAATAAGACGGGGTTACCGGTCAGTTGGTAATAGTCGCGAAGCAAAGCGACAGGGGTCGTGTCGACCATCAGGAAGAGGTCGAGATAGGGCATGTCATGACTGATCGTCACCGTGTTTTTGTCCGTACTACCGAAGTCGTAAGCACCGGGAGCGAACGTGTAAGACATGGCCGCATAGCCCCCCGTCGACCAATAGAACGGTGCTGGCGAAGCCACACCACCATCGGTCCAACTGTTGGTATTGACAATCTCGATGCGTTTACCACGATGAGAGAAGCGTCCGTTCTGTACTCCACCACCATAGAAGAACTCTCCTACGGCATTACGAAGCGTCACCGTGGTGCGATTCTTCTGAAAGTCAACACCCTTAACCTCCTTAATAACCTCCTTACCATTGCGGAGGTCGGTGACAGTCATGAGTCCTGTGCTGCGGTCGAAACGCACACGTAGCTCGGCAGTAGACACGTCCACATCGGCATCCGACGCATTGATACTCAGCTGTCCTGCGTCCTTACGTGGGTTGTCAACGAGGATTTGCGCTGGAGGAGTGCTGGATGGGTCGCGCACAATGCCCCCCTTAGGGTCGCGGAAAAGGCGGAAGACGTTCTTACCATAGAAGTCAACCGTCATCACACCACCATCGCTGTAAGTAATCTCTACCGTTGTTGGATTGATTTGTCGAATACCGCTTACTACCGTTCCATCAGCAAAAGCGGTCTCGCCCACTGCTAATAACAGGGCAGCAAGCAGCATCTTTGCTCTTTTCTTTTTCATCTTATAGATTTTCGTTTTCGTCCTCCAAGCTTAGGTTTAGGCCTGTTCAGCGAACTACTTCTGGTTCTTAGCTTTTGATTGTTATTGTTACGTAGTGGCAAAGATACACCATATTTTTATAAATTACAATGTTTTAACCAATAATTTTCATACTTATCAGCTTTTTACGTCCTCCTCCCCCCTCCCGCTCCCGATTGTCTTCCCCATTCTTGCCCCACCTTTCCTCCCGTCCCCTCCCCGATTTCTTGCCATCAGCGTCAGCCTTTCCTGCTATCTGCTCCGCCCCGTCCTGCTATCTTCGCCACGCTGTCTTGCCGTCTTCATCAGTCTTTCCTGTCAGCTGTTCTGCTCTGTCCTCGTTTCCCACATGCCCCGAACATGTAAACATTTTTCGTCTCTCTCCAATCCTGCCCACGCCCTCCTACGTTCAAGAAAAGGCCCTTCAACATCCAAGAACATGCCCTTCTTGATGCAAGAAAAGCCTCTTCTTGATGCAAGAAAGGCATATTCTCGTCCAGTACTCATAACCATCTGAAAACGTGCTGGTTATATTCTACCTTCTTGCCAACATTCCCATCGTTAATAAAGAGCCAACTCGCCGCGCTTTGTAAATGTTTTTCATGCAGATAGAGAATTACTCAACTCACCACGAGGCAGATAAGCTCACCTATTTTTATCACATCTTTCTCACACGTTGGGGAGTTTTTTCTCTCATGTTGGGGATTTTTTTCTCTCACAGAACCCACAGACTTAACAGAACCTTTTTGCGCACCGTTTCGAACTCACAGAAGGCCTCCGGCATACAGATTTCACAGAACGTTATAGCTAAAGGTGGCTGTAACGTTCTGTGAAATCGGTTGACTTAATGTCTCTGTGGGCCTTTGTATGTTCTGTTCATCTGTGTACTTCTGTGAGAAAAAGAACACACCCACTCTATGAGATGACACACAAACAACACGCTGGGGAGTTTTATCTCTCACAGAGCGCACAGAGTTCACTGAGCTTTTTTGCGCACGGTTTCGAGTCCACAGAAGGCCTCCGGCATACAGAGTTCACAGAGCGTTACTGCCAAAGAGGAGTGTTGGGTGATGGATGTTAGGTGCTGATGATTAGTTAACGTTGGCTGTAACGTTCTGTGAAATCGGTTGACTTAATGTCTCTGTGCCCCTTTGTGAAATCTGTTCATCTGTGTTCATCTGTGAGAAATAGAACGCATCCACTGTAAGAGAAAGGACGCTTGAGAATCGCTGGGGAGGTTTTTCTCTCACAGAACTCACAGACCTAACAGAACCTTTTTGCGCACTGTTTCGAACTCATGAGGAGGTGGCCCCTCCCCCATCCCCTCCTCCGCAGCGAGGGAGTTAAGGCTGAAAACAACAATTAAATATTTTTTTGTATTGTTATTAGTCGTTATTATAAAACTTTTTACTTACCTTTGCTGCGTGTAAATGCTGTGAGAATTAAACTTTATATCAGCATCGAAGGAATAATCCTAAATCCTAACCAGTGAAAATGAATAACTCTAAATACATTACACATTAATATAATATAGGTAGCACAACAGTAACAATCGTTGCGTTTGTGATGCCATGGCATACCACTATGTAAGGCATTACAATGCAGGTTCCCACCTTTGTTTCGTTGTGTTAAGACAATCGTATAATTTACTGACAGCTTGGGAACAGCATGTTAAATATCACATAAAAGCGATGATTAACAGTTGTAAGAATCAATTGACCAATAGGAACCAGCTTAAAAGTAAGCTACAAAAGATGACGCAAGCAGTTGCATGGGCAGCCTTAAGCATCTTTGGCTTTATAGGTCTAAGCGCATGTAGCTCTAAGATAGCGACCGTATCAGACACGAAGTATATACCCGAATTTCAACAAACATATTTCAGTAAGGGCGTCGACGAGATATCACCTGACAAACTATCGCTATATGTAGACTATTCAAAATGTATCTCGTTAGGGCAGAACTCTCCCTTCTTTCAGGCATTAGTACCCTCATGGACCGATGCTACAAGGAAATATTACTCTATCAAAGGAAATCGTATTGAGCAACATCAACCAGACTCAACCTTCGTGCTCCTACGTAACATCGAGGAGACAAACTATGCTGACCTCAAGACGGCAGCAGAGCGTATGGCCAATGAGAACAACGAGTCAGTGCTCCTTACCGATGGTGAATATTTCCAGCCATCCATTGCTAAAGGGAATATCAACAACCCTTATATGGCTGGTGCCTTAAAGTCATGGCTGAAGAAGGGACATGACATCTATATCCTTTCAGAGCCTTACACAGAGCCATATAATGGTCAGACTTTCAACAAGAAACGTTTCTACATTATCTTCACTGACTGTAGGCTGAAAGGGAATATCTATGAACGTATCATGCAGACCATCAACCTTAAGCAGTTTCCACAGGTTGAGTTGTTCCACCTCTCGGCCGACCATCCACAGTTGCTGTCGAAGAACGCACAGACAACCGAGCCTAACCAGCAACTGAATGCCAAGGTATCATCGAATGCAAATGGCTATGAGGTGCAAGACTGGGAGATTGATTGGGAAAACGGCATAGAGCCTCTGATTGTTAATGCAGTCAATCCTAATACAGGTCAACCACTCCCTGATGGAGAGGCTTTCATCTCTGGATGGAAATTAGACAGAGAGAGTTTCGGTGGTTATCGCATAACAGGAGTATCTGCTAAGGTGTATAATATCAATCAGGAGTATTCTGACTTCTACAATGCCAAGGATGCTAAGCAGAAGCCAGAGGCTAAGATTGACCCCGCCGAGTGCGAGTACTTTGTAAAAGTAGACCCCAAAGAGTTCAACGAACATGGTAAGATTGATTTACACTTCGATACTCAGAACTACAATCCAGACCCAGTGCTGAATGGTTCACCCTTCAACTATTTCAAGATAGACATCTGTGTATCAAAGGTAGAACCATTATTTGAAAAGTACAAACATATCTTCACCTTTGACAGTATAGACATGCCTGGCAATAAGAATGTGTCCGTAGCAGCGAGCGTAGAGCAATGCCTTACCGACCCAGACATTAAAGCAATGATCAGCACCTGTCCTATCTATACCATCTATGTAAAGACTAATGAGCGTTAAACCTAAAATTATATTAATATGACACCTATAACTAACATCTCACAACTTAACCAGTTGATGAACAGCACAATGGTCTATGCTGTTGTCGTTGGCTTCGTAGCCCTCCTTTTAGCCCTGCTCCTTTCAAACATGTTCCCATGGGAAGGTGGCAACGACCGTTCGTATATCAAACGACGTATTGCATTCATTGTAATAGCAATCATAGCCGTTTTGGGCTTTTGGCTATACAATGATTTAGTAGTGATGACACATATCCATAACATGGGATTTCAGAATATGTTCAAGGCATGTAACCTTAAATGTATGGGCATCAACCTTGGTGTCTACCTCGTTGCGGGTGTTGCACTAATGTTCACCTTCCGCCATTCTAAGTTTGGATCTATACTCGGTAAAGAAAAAAAATAATATCATCATGGCAAGACAATTCTTCGTACTTGGTATCGGTGGAACAGGTATGCGATGCATAGAGTCGCTTATCCACCTGTGTGCCATGGGTATGTTTGATGATACAGACATTCACCTACTGGCACTTGACACTGACAAAAACAACGGTAATTTCTCACGTTTAAAGGAAGTAAAGGATGCCTATTGCAACACTAAGGGGCAAGACAAGGCAAACAGAGTAGCGCTGAAGAACTCGTTCTTCTCTGCTAATATAAACTATTACGAGTTTAGCCCTAACTACGAACAGAAGAGTACTTTTAAGGCTGTCTTTAACTATGGTGACACACAGTATAACCATAGAGAGGAGACAGACTTAGCCGACCTTGTGTTGTCAGAGAACGTGGAAGACTTCAACCTCCGCCATGGCTATCGTGCACAAACCCATTTAGGATCGATGATGATGTATCATTCTATCCTCGAAGCGGCTAAGTCACCAGCAAATAATGAGTTGAAACTATTTCTTAGCGAACTCATCAGAGCATCTCAGAACGGCCAACCAAGAGTGTTCATCCTTGGTTCGGTATTCGGCGGAACAGGTGCTTCGTCTATCCCTATCATCCCACAAGCAATCTCTAAAGCTGCTGAGATAATGAGCAATGGAGCTGCCAACGTACTCAGAAGTGCCTACTTTGGCTCTACTCTTCTTACTGCCTATTTCAGCTTTAGAGCGCCAAGTGGTGGCGAGCTAAACAATCAGAAGATTATTGCAACAAGTGATAAGTTTGCGCTTAACTCACAAGTAGCAATGATGTTCTATGATGATGACGCTACGGTAAAGAGCACTTATCAGAAATTCTATATGCTTGGGACGGACAATCTTAGCTGGAACCCAATGCAAAGAAAGGAAGACACAATAACGCAAACAATTACAGGTGGCGAGCAACAAAAGAATGACTCCCACTACATAGAACTGCTTGCTGCCTGTGCTGCGCTCGATTTCTATAACACGGAGGAAAGCCAACTTCAAGAAAACAAGAACCTCCATAAGACTGATTACGAGTATCGTGCAGTTTCTGAAAGTGGTAAACTTGACTTTGAAGACTTTGTCGGTAAGGAGAGAGCCAAGGAGTTTGCACAGAAGTTTGGAATGCTGATAGCCTTCTCTCTCTTCTGTAATGGCAAGGATGACTTTGTAGAGAGTGTAAGGTCTGGAGGCCAGAAAGAAATCCAAGAGTTCGTCGAAATGGATATCACACAGGCTAAGAGTTTGAGAGAATACTTCAACCTCTTCTTCGTGAAACAAGTGGGAGACAATCTTCAAGAGGGTTGGCTCCGACAGATCCATCGCTCAGCTGGTGGACAGGATACCTTCTTGTTCAATGCCAACTTATTCTCTCCTATGACGTTCAAAGAGCTGATGAAGATGGATTGGAATAAATGTATCTATAGAAACGAAGGCATTGGTAAAAACAATACTTATAGTAAGAGTGGAGTGTTGGGATTTGGTTCTTTATTCGACCCATTCAAGAAACAGTTCATACAAACGCGTGACACTACAAAGGAGTGGCAGAACCTTACCAACAAAGGAGAGCAGCTGTATAAGTTAATATTCGACACATTAGCAAAGTTGTATAAGTTTAATTAATAGGGAAGTTATGTCTAAAGCATTATTGATAAAGAGTTATACCAACCTGACAACAGGAACTCAAGGTCAGTGGAACGAGCTCAACATGGCTTCGTCCTACATCCAAGGTATTGAAACAGGAAAGATATTAGAAGGGTTGACAGCGGAGAAACTTGCTGCACTCATCTCTGGTGTTCCTACACCATGGGCACGTGCAAAACTCTTCAAGTTTGCCTTGCAGACAATTGCAAGCCCCGACCCAAATATTAAAGCGTCTGGCTTACAGCAGTTCTATGACATGCTCTATGGTGAATGGAAGGGTCTGTTAGCAACCATCGCACTGTTCCCTGATCGTATTCGGTTCTCTAATCCTATCAAGATGGACGTTAAGGGAGATGAATATGATATCGCTGCCGCATTCGGTCGTATGCTTTTTGAAGATAAGGACGTGTGGGGCAATCAAGATAAACTTGCTAAGAACCCTGACGAACAACCGTTTATTCACCTCATCTACTACCGTGACCACTTGGTCGGTGGTACCTCCCCAATGACAGGAGTCTTCACTGGTGTCAACTATGCCAACCTCGGTGATGATGCCAGTGACATAGAGTGGTATCGTGATGGAAAGTTTGAAGACCCAACGAGATACCTCTCCCCAGACCAGTTACAAAAGGTCTACTTGTTCATAAAGAATATGAATAGCAACCTTGAGGAGTTCGAGAAGAAGATTAATTCGCAAAGAGGTGGTAAACAACCTATATCCATCGACGGCTTTAAACAGATGAGTCGTAAATGGGAACAGGAGTTGTTATATTGTGGCGGTGGTAACCTTCGCGATAAAGGACCTATCGCTAAGTATGGCAACTTGGAGTGTCCTTTCTCACTTCTCCTTAAGAGTGATGTGCCAGTCTACCTTAAACCAGACTACACCTTCACCTATACCAATAATGGAGACTACAAGCTCATCGGTGACATTCAGAACCTTCTTAGCGATGACAAGTTCGTCATTGGCTGGGCTGAGGATGCTGACACACGTCCGAAACTGTCTGATGCTCCGGTGTTCTACCTAAGGGTCAAGGAACTAAAAGACGGCAGTATGAGCTATTTCACACTCCCTCTTTCAGAAAGAGGTATAGATATCTTCAAGAATAATCTACGTGGTCTGTTAGGTTACAACGAGAGCGGTAACACCTCACTTACAGGTGTTATCACAGATGCAGGACAGTTAGCAGTAACGCTGATTGTAGAGATTGACGGTCAGAAAGTGACATTGAATACCCGTGAGTATGAGATTGATTGGATTACAGATCTGGGTAAGGTGATTATGTGGCCAGACTTTGTATCAGAGAGATGGGACAAGTATTACCTCTATTCAGAGTTTACTGCCGATGCTCAAGAGCAGTTCCAGCCTATCTTCAAATGGCAGGGTGAGTTTGTAAGGACCATTGACGAAAAGTTTTGGACAGCCGATTACGAACCTTCAGCAGATGAAGATATACAGATAAAGGTCAAGAAGCTGATTACTTATCCAGCCGGACAAGGTGAAGAACTACCTAAGTATAACATCATCTGTGCTGACAAACCTTTAGCCGGACTGTCTGCTTTTGTCAAAGACACAGGCCGTGATGTTCACGCAGGCTACCTCATCTTCCGTCAGGACGTGATAGTAGACAAGAGTACAATAGACCTAAACGGTACTGCCGTAGTAGGTATTGACTTTGGAAGTAACAACACCTGTGTGTATTATAATGCAGGCGACAGAGGTGCCAACCCTGTTGAGTTTAAGAATTATAGAACAGTGCTTGTAGGCAAAGAGAACAGCGATACCCGCTCTATAGCAGAGAATAACGAACTACTGTTCTTTACCAACTATGTATCCGAGAACGGACAGGTTAAGTCTTGGCTCCACGAACATGACACAAGGTATAACTGCTATAATGAATCAGAGGAAATCGCTGGTGGCGTCCCTGTAAACAGACCGAATATCTTTGTGAAGGAGATGAACCAGTATGAAATCAAGACTCAAGCTGGTACATTACACTATAATATGAAGTGGCTGGACAATGATAAAGGCTTGCAAAAGAAGCGTGCTTTCCTGAAGTCTATATGGCTGCAAACCTGCGCATACCTTTATAAAGAGGAGCGAATACGGCCAGAAGAGTTGCGATGGAGTTACCCTGGTTCGATGATGGAGGCCGACAGTGCCGAGCTTGAGAAAATCTTTGAAGAGCTATGCCGTATGACCCCTATTACAGGAGGACGTCAACCACAATTAGGTAGAGAACTAACTACTGAGGCCGAGGCTGTCTGTAGCTTTGCCCTTTCACGTGACTTCGGACTGAACAAGGACAACATGTTCCTCGGTATTGATGTCGGTGGAAGTACGAGTGATATCCTACTCCTTGCGAAAGACCAGAACAACGGCAACAAGTCGTCACTCTATCGGGAGAGTTCTGTCCGCATAGCCGCTGGAGTCTTCTTCAATGCAGTCATCAAGTCAGAGTCATTCCGTCAGGCGTTAGTTAGTTTCCATGAAGGAAGGAAGACAAAGGTCTTTGTTGCTAATATCAAGGAAGTTCTGACACAGCCATCAAAGGCACCTTACTATCTGAACAGTATCTTCGACCAATTAAAGAGCGAAAGCGACTACGAGGAGTTCTACTCTTCTATCAACAATAATGCGAGGTTTGTATTCACAATCCCAGCCTACGTGACTGGTCTGCTGCTCTTCTATTCTGGCATGCTGATAGGTAAGACTATCAAAACAGAGAAGATGGACCATATCAGAAGGGTTGATGTTCTCTCCTTTGGTAAGGGTGGTAGACTCTTCCATTGGCTCAGAAGTTCGGCAACACAAAGGGTGACAAACGAGTATTATGAGAACTGTCTCAATGCTGGTGTAAACCTTGTTACAGAAAAGAACTTGGAGGTGAAATACCGAGATGAGATTGAGATAAACAACAAGGCCGAGGTGGCAATGGGACTTGTAGACGCTAAGGAGCTCATAAAGAAGCAACAAGAGGTTGATTCAGACATCTGTGGTGAGACTGGCGTCAAGTACATCATGGATGATGGTACGCCTAAAGAGCTCCAGACAGAAGATGAGCTTACGGGTGAGTACTTTGCAAATGAGATGAATAAATTCGACTTCTCAGGAGTAACAAACTTTGAGAAATTTATGGAGATATTCATCGACTTTGTTAGTCAAAAGACTCGTCTCTATCCACAAGCAGACAATTTGCGAGAGGAACTCGCAGACCTCCCGAACAGAATCACAAGCTATATCTGCAATAATGATGATGAGTACCGCAAGGCGCGTAGGACTCAAGGCGACGACTTCACCTATCATCAGCCAATCATCATAGCAGAAGGTGCTTGCTTCTTAGACACATTAATAAAGAAAGCATTCAATCAATAAACATTAATGAAAGTTCTTACTTTATACATAGATAAATGGTACATCATCGGTGCAGTATGCATCGATGGTGTGCCACGTCCCATAACTCCTCCTAACGGGGAGGACCGTTTCTGGCTTTACTTCTATGAAGATAGAGTCAACGACACTATTGTCTATGGTAAAGATAATAAGCAACATTACCATAATAATGAACTTCAATATTATGGTAATGTCTTTGATCTAATTCCTGATACGACCGCCTCATTCATACGATACGGTCGAAAGCAGGAGATGTACAAGATATTTAAGGCCTCAGGTATTCTTGACGAGTTAAGAGACGCTGTCGATGAGAATGGAGGAGAGGTAGAGACTTATATCTCTTTCTCTAAGGACATCTCTGATGCTGCTCGTCTTGTCTTCCTAAAAGACGTACTGGAAGGAAACAAGTTCACCGTAAAAGAGTCGGTTGCCCGTATCGGACAACTTGCCTTAGAACTTGCTTTCAAGAAAGGACAATATGCGGAAGATGGGTTCTATGTACTGCTCAATGCCTGCAACGAAAATCTCACCTATTCTGTGTATGAGCGCACAGAAGGTATCCTGTTAAGGAAGGCTGAGGATAGTCTTGTTGGTATGGGAACCGACCTCAGAGGCAGGGCTTTGTTGGAGAGTGTCGTCAAGAGTATCAATCAACGGCAACATTTCCTCGACACAGAAGAAGACCTTGAACGTGAATATCTCTGTCTCAATCAGTATGTCGACCAGTGGATAGACAAGTTAGAGAATGCGGGACCAACCCGTCCTGTCCACATTAACAACATTAAATTCTCTCAACTCCCTAACACATACGACGCTGTTGTCTTAAAAGCTGATATCGACAAGCATACACGTAGCATTGTCGATGATATCATCAGAGAGATAACTAATTTCATCAACAAAATCAACATACCTGCAGGAAAGCTCAAAGGAGTTGTTTTCTTAGGAAACACTTTTACAAACGAACAGTTTATCAGAGCTATCAAAGAGCGTTACGCCCTACCTGACAAGAACTATATTTTCTTTAAGGACTCCGAACTCCCACATATTGTTGCAGTCTATTCTGCAATAGATTGCGACCAGTTTTCAGAGGCAACTCGTGTAGCCATCGCCAATGGTGAAACTGAATTAGAACGCCGAAGACTTGCACAAGAGGAAGAGGCAAGAAGAGTTGAGGCCGAACGACAGAGGGCTGAACAGGAAGAAAAGGACAGAGCTGCGCACGAGTCAGAGAATAAGTATAAAGAGGCGATGGCCAATATCTATGATTATGAGAAGAAGCAAGACTACGCTCAGATGTTAGATTGGGCCGACATCGCACTTCAACATAATCCTGACGACCAAGAGGCAAAGCAGAAGAAGGCTGAGGCTACACGACTCATGTCGGAGAAGAAGGTGAAAGAGGAGCAATATAAGAGTATCATTCAGCGAGCACAAAAGAGCTTTGAGGCTATGCAATGGCAAGAAGCACTATCGCAGAGTGATGCCGCACTGAACCTGATGCCGAACTCTAAAGAGGCTGAACGTATCCACCAAGCAGCAAGAGAAAAGATTGACTCGCTGACCTTGATTGAGAAATATCTTACTCGTGCTGACATGTTCCTGGCACAACAATACTACAAAGAGGCACTTGACGAGCTTAGGAAGGTACAGGCTATTGACAACGAGAACAAGGAGGCACAGGGGCGAATACAGAAGATAGAACAAGAGCAGGAGGCGCATGAACAACGTGTTACAGACCTCATTAAGCAATACCAGATGGCTGAGGAGGCTAAGGACTTCGACACTGCTATATCCTTGTGTAACGAGCTGATTGACACAGACACCGTCTACCAACGTAAGTGGACAGAAAGGGTTGAACGACTGAAAGCGGCAAAGCTCGACTTTGATAAAGAGGAGGAGAGGTGGCAAAAGCTTAAACGTCAGATTGATTCGGCCCTCTTCGACGAGGATTGGGATAAAGTAGTTACCTATGGTCATGAGGCACTCAGGATGCGTGAGGACGAGAACCTCCGTAAGAATGTTGCCCGTGCTGAAGAGAAGCTCGCTACCTTACAGGCTGAGAAACGATACAAAGATGCTGTCCATGAGGTCAAAGACTTCATCGTTGACAAGAATTGGGACGTGGCAAAAGACTTATTGACAGAATTGCAGAGGGAGTATCCTGAGCATCGTAACGACCTGAAACTGCTATTCAAACAGATATTCGATGCCGAGACTGCCTTTCAGAGTCAAACCGTAAGCGAAGGCAGGACACAGCCTGTTCGGGCTGTTAGCAACCGCAATTCTCAGCATCAAGAAGATGATTTCTTTGGGACAAGCGGTAAGACAACGACCACATCGAGTGGCTATTCTAACACCGTCTCCAATGCTGAACAGTCGTATGCTGAATCCTCCTCTACAATAACAAAAGAGGAAACACAGGGTGATGACTTCTTTGAAACAGGTGGTAAGGCAACGACGACGACAAGTGGCAGCACCCACTCCACCGCCATTTCCGACCCTCAGCGTACGACATCTGCTGGTTCATCAACAAAGAAATCTACCGATGAGGATGATTTCTTTGACATGAAAAAGCCTCCTGTTAAGGGCAAGACAAACAGAGGGAAGACAGCAAGAGGCACTGACAATGATTTTGATTTTTAGCATTCACATACAATAAACATTTAATCAATTAGTAATTATGGCAGAAGTAACATTAAAGAAAAAGATTACTCTTCGTAAAAAGCAGGAGGAGTGTGCCTTCACATTCTCAGGTAAGCTCAAAGTGAAGTTGTTATGGAACTCACCAACAGACTTAGACCTTTGCATCTTCTTTAAGAAGAAGGATGGCGAAGTAGGTGGCGTCTTCTCTAATGAGTATCGTGGTAGAAAGAGCGACCTCGGCGCATTGGATAAGTTCCCATTCATGCTTCACTTAGGCGACAACAAGGAACCTTCAGAGGGCGGTGAGGAGACTGAACAGATCAACGTTGCCAGTCTTGACGAAATCGAGAGCGCTTACGTTTGCATCATCAACTACAATGCAGCAATCGAACAGCTCGATATTACTTACGCTGACGAGGGCGGTCGTGTTGAACTTCAGAGCGATTCTGGTGATTACCTCGAGGTATTGGCCGACGCAAAGGAGACTGGTCACGTTTATTGCGTATGCTCTATCAAAAACAACGGTGGCAGCTATGCGCTCAAGAATGAGAGCCGCGTAATGGATCTTGGTACTGCTTTCGATGAGATACCAGGCTTCGCAATTATATGCAACGAATAATATGGTTGAAATTAAAAGGAAGGTTACACTGAGGACAAAGACGTCTCAACCAGAGGAGAAACCCGCAACAGAGGTGACGCCTGAGGTGCAGTCGTCTGCGTCCCAACAGGAACCAACACCTACCCCACCTCCTCCTACAGAGCCTACAACCAATGCTAAGGGCAGTAAGGGGGGTGTAAATTGGAAGGAATGGTTGGCTGCATTTGTTCTTGCAACACTTCTTTGGGGTGGCTATCACCTGTACAGCAACAGTCAAGGGAATGACGCTCAGGACGCTACTACTGTGGCTAAGACCGACAGTACGGACGCCCAGAAAGACTCTACACAGACGGCCCAAGCTGACTCTACAACTAAGGTGAAGCCTGAAGCTGACGGCAACAACGTTGCCACAGAGACTGCTAACGAAACGGCAGCTGAAGGTAGCTCTGTTAGCAAAGCCACTACTCCTTCAAGCAACACCTCAGCTAATAACACTACTGCTAACACAACGACAGACCAGCAGACAGCGTCTACGGATAATCTCGGGACGTCAAGCACTACCGAACCAACGGCAGCTGAACCAGCTAACTCTGTTCAAGAAACAGCAAAGGATGTTATCAGAGGAACATACGGTAATGGTGTGACACGTAGGCATAAACTGGGTTCTCGCTATGAGGAAGTCCAGAAGCGTGTCAATGAAATGTACCGACAGGGACTAATTCGCTAATACCTTCACTCACTTTATACATGAGGGTGTACTCAAATCAATAGATGAGTACACCTTCATACAAAACTAATTATCATGCTGATATACATAATTCTCGCAGTCATTTTATGGCTTGTACTCCCCATTTTCATCAATGGACGTATCAAAAAGAAACATGACCGAAAGGCATTAATCATGCTGTGTCGTATCTTAGCCATCGCGTTTATTGCCCTTGGCATTTATAGAGAATTATTTATCTAAACGCATTATGCGTTGGTGATCATATCATCTTAGCTTACAGAGATAAGTAGAATTAAATATAATAACATTTCAAAAATATGGAAAACTTAGATGAATTGAAGAAGAGTCTACTTGCTGATGGCAAAATAGACAAGGAGGAAGTAGAGCAACTACGCAAAGTGCTTTATGCTGACGGAGTGATTGATGCAGAAGAGGTTGCCTTCCTCTTCGAGCTCAACGACGCTGTTTCTGGTGAGAACAATGCTCCTGAATGGAAGGAGTTCTTTGTTGAAGCAATATCTGACAATATTCTTGCAGATGGCGAAATCGACGAAGAAGAAGTGAAGATGCTATCTGAAAAGATCGGCGCTGACGGTCAAGTAGATGAAACAGAGAAAGCTCTGTTGCTGAACTTGAAGGCTAAAGCAAAGAATTTCCCAGCTGCCCTCGCTTCTCTTTTGAAATAAACAATAATGTAAATAATATCTTTCTGGATAATTACAATTCGGTAGGAGGTAAGCACTCATCACATGTGCTTACCTCCTGCTGCGTATTACCTCGTATGGCCTTATCTTTAATTTCGAGTAAAGATAGTCATGTGCTCCCCTCTTATTGCGCATTATTTCGTATGATATTTCCGTTGGTTCAGAGTGAAGATGGTCGTGTGATTGTCTCCTACTGCGGATTATTTGGTTTGATATTTCCTTTGTTTCAGAGTGAGAATAGTCGTGTGATTGTCTACTACTGCGGTTTACTTAATACGCTACTTTATGCTGTCAGAACAAGCGTTCGTTATCGGCTTAAACCGTGCTTATAACCTACAAGAAATCAGGACGTTATAAGTACCCTTCAAGAACATGCCCTTCTTGGGGCAAGAAGGGCATGTTCTGCGTGCAAGAAAGGCATGTTCTGAAATGTTGTCGAGGCCCTTCTCCAATCGAGAAGGACGTGGGGAGAAATCGTGGAGAGATTTTTCTCTCACAGAGCACACAGCGACCTCACCCCCAGCCCCTCTCCGAATGGAGAGGGGAGTAGTATGTGAGGTTACCCCTTTTGGCCTGCTGATAGAAGGAGATGGCCTGTTAGGCGTACAGAGGAAATATAGGGGTATCTCGGTGATTACTCCCCTCTCCATTCGGAGAGGGGCTGGGGGTGAGGCTTCTTGTGGCTGTGTGTTCTTTTTTTCTGTGTTCTTCTGTGAGAGAAAGAAAGGTCCTCTGTGAGAGAAAGAATACTAACCATGCAAACAGGAAATGTCAAGATATTTCACAAACTGTTCCCTTCTACATTCGAGAACAGGCCGAACTTGCAACAAGAACATGCCCTTCTACATACGAGAATATGCCCTTCTTGCCACAAGAAGAGCGTCTTCAACGAGCAAGAAGGGCATGTTCTTAAAGGCTGTTCGTAACATCTTGATTTGTTGAAGGTTATAAGACCGATTACGGGGAATGCTATACATCTGCTTGGAGGGTGTTTAGCTTGATACGATGTAATGATTATTCATGTTCCTATCAACACCTAACACCCATCACTCAACACCCAACAGAGAGCCTCACCCCCAGCCCCTCTCCGAATGGAGAGGGGAGTAATCACCGAG
>ENA-OWLZ01000238-OWLZ01000238.1-metagenome-genome-assembly--contig:-NODE-238-length-15701-cov-7.972006_pt1 | contig 15701 bp, 14 predicted proteins | sample MGYA00245341_ERZ651117 | MGnify/ENA primary metagenome ERZ651117 (study PRJEB26857, sample SAMEA4031763) | metagenome | biome: human; feature: oral; material: saliva | place: Philippines | collected 2014... | reverse complement strand
AGATAGAACCTTTGGAATCGATGAAGATTTTTTTGCCTTCTACGTTTTTGCGTTCACCTTTTTGGAACTCAGAAGCGGAACCAAAGTATTCTTTTACTGCTTTACCATCAACGATTTTTTCTTCCCCTGGGGATTCTTCATGACCAGCGAATAGGGAACCAATCATAACCATAGTAGCGCCAAAGCGGATAGATTTAGCAATGTCGCCATGATCGCGGATACCACCGTCAGCAATGATAGGTTTAGTAGCTGCTTTTGCGCACCATCGTACCGCAGCCAATTGCCAACCACCAGTACCGAAGCCAGTTTTTAATTTAGTGATACAAACTTTACCAGGACCGATACCAACTTTAGTTGCATCTGCACCAGCATTTTCTAGTTCACGAACTGCTTCTGGTGTACCTACGTTACCAGCGATAACAAATGTACCAGGTAAGTTCTTTTTGATGTATTGAATCATATCGATTACTGCGTTGGAGTGACCATGAGCAATATCGATTGTAATGTATTCAGGTGTTAAGTTTGCTTTTTTGAATTCATCAACTAAAGCAAATTCCTCTGGTTTTACACCAATGGAAATAGAAGAGTATAAATTAAGGTCGTGCATGCGTTTAACAAAATCCATACGACGTTCTGGTTGGAAACGATGCATGATATAGAAATAACCTTCACGAGCTAATTTTTCTGCCAATTCTTCGTCGATAATAGTTTGCATATTTGCAGGAACTACTGGCAAGCGGAATGTGCGGTTGCCTAATTTAACATGTGTATCACATTCGCTACGGCTAGTTACGATACATTTATTAGGAATCAATTGCACGTCTTCATAATCAAAGATGTTCGTTGTGTTAATCATAGTTTCTATATCTCCTTCGAGTATTACAAATTGAACCTGTACCATTATACAAGAGAAGCTTAAAATTTTCAATACGTTCCGAATATTTTGTTTGGACTCAGAAACGAACTGTAGTACAATACAAGTAGATTGTATAAATAATATATTCTTTAATATATATGGTAAAAGGAGGTTGATTGACATGGATCAGTCTAAAACCCGTATGCTCGCCGAAGCTGGTGTAGCTATTGCAATTGCTCAAGTACTATCCTTTATCACAATTTTTCATATGCCTCAAGGGGGCTCCATTAAGGCAGCGTCTCTTGTACCACTTATGATTTATGCATACCGATGGGGTGGGGCTCGCGGCATCTTTGCTGGCGTCGTATATGGTATTTTGCATTTTATTCTAGGCTTTAAATCATCTGTACACTATTTAAGTATTATATTAGATTATCTAGTAGCTTATGGTGTTATTGGAGTTTGCGGTTATTTCAAAGATTCTATTTCTGGCCTTATCACAGGTTCTATTGTAGGTATTGCATTGCGTTGGGCTGCATCTGTTGTGAGCGGTGCCGTTGTATTTGCTAGCTATGCTCCACAAGGTCAAAATCCATGGATTTACTCCATGATCTATAATGCTTCCTATATGGTACCTGATGGTATCTTAAATATTATTGTTTTACTATTTATCTACAAAGGTGTTAAACGAGGTCTAGGGCGTCGTGAATAAATTAGGATTAATCATTTTAGCAGGTGGTCTGAGTACACGGATGGGGCAACCTAAGGCTTTGTTACCTTGGATTAATGGTGAAAGCCTCATATCTCATGCACTTCGTAAGGGGTTGGATGCAGATGTAGAGGATATTCTTATCTCCATTGGTGATGATGAAGTGTTGGGCCATGCTATCCAAACTCATATCATAGATACTTTATCGAACGATGAAAAAGAAAAAGTTTCTATTGTTCGGGATTCTGTTGAGCGATGTGGCCCCTTAGGTGCACTCTATAGTGCATTAGCCGTTGGACCTAGTGCAGCCTATGCAGTTATGGCTGTAGACATGCCGTTTATGGAAATGGACCTATACTTTGATTGGCTATACAAGGTAGACCATAATGACTGGAATGCTATCATTCCTACTAGTGCCAGTGGTAAAGCAGAGCCCATGGCAGGGATTTATAAACCGCACATTGCATCATTGCTACCTGCTATTTTAGCGGGTAATGATGTATCGCTACATCATGCTCTGGACACGATAGGTCTTGTTATCTCTGTTGATGCAAGCGATTATAGTGTAGAGTTACGAAATGTCAATCATTATGAAGATTACTTATGGGCACGCGCATTAGCGGCGAATGAGTATCGTCGAGTTCCTCTAATCAGCGTGGTCGCATCAAAGCGTAAAACGGGGAAGACTACCGTTGTGACACGTCTTGTGTCCGAACTACAAAAAGTGGGGCTATCTGTTGGTGTCGTAAAGAGTGATAAACACGGCTTTCACATGGATCACGATGGGACTGATACTGATTTAGCCTACAAAGCTGGAGCTGATGTAGTTGCTATTGCAGGCCCTAATGAAACGGCAATTCGTATGCGTACACAAGAACAATCTAATCTGTATGATTTATCACAGTTTATGCCTGTGGATATAGTTATACTAGAAACAAGATCTCAAGGTATTGCCCCTATTATAGAGGTAACACAAGAGGGACATACGGAAGAGTTAATCTCGGATCCGATGGATCGAGTAGCTATCGTAGAAATTATCAAGTTAGATCAAGACGTACCTGAACTGGTACGCCGCATACAGGACATGATGAGGGGTTTACATGATCGTTGTTACTGTTGAGAAGGCACTCCAACTATGGGATGAGGCCTTACAAACAAAAGTCCACAAAGTGGAAACTATTGATGTGAAGGATGCAAAGGGCTATGTGTTGGCCGAAGATATTGTGGCGCCCACCGATGTGCCGGCATTTCCAAAATCTGCTATGGATGGGTATGCTATTAGTTATGAAGAAAGCCGTACAGAATACATTGTTGATGGTATTATAGGGGCCGGCGTAGTGTGGGATAAACCTGTTGAAGCAGGTCATGCTGTACGTATTATGACAGGGGCACCGATTCCTACAACCTGTGACACAGTTATTATGCAAGAACAGGTGGTTGGTTCTGGCGAACCTGGTACAACAATTACTATACAAGGTAAATATAAATGTGGTGATCATATCATCCCACAAGGTGAGGAATGTAGTGCTGGAACTACTGTGATTCCACGTGGTACAGAGGTAACCTCTACAGTACAAACTATTTTGACTGGTCTAGGATTTACTGAAATAAATGTAAATGCAATGCCTCGCGTATTAGTCCTTACGTCAGGACATGAGGTGATTGAACCTGGTGAAAGTTTAACACCTGGTAAAATTTATAACTCTAATCGGGCTATGATTTGTGGCTTGTTGGAGGATTTAGGTTTTCATAAGATAACCCATTATCATGTGAGTGATGCGCCAGAAGCGCTTGATTCTGAAATTGACCATGTATTAAAACTCAGTGAAAACGCTGATATTATCATTAGCTCTGGCGGTGTATCCGTAGGTCTATTTGATACAATGCCTCTTATTTATGAAAAATTAGGCGCTAAATCTATTTATGCGCGCATTCAAATGCGGCCTGGTGCAGCATCTTATGGTGCTGTAACGCCTAAAGGTCAAATTATTTTTGGCCTGTCTGGTAATCCGGGGGCTGCATTCAATGGTTGGCATCTAATCGTAGCACCAACATTGAAACGCTATAAAGGGTTAGCAAACTGGACGACACCGGTAGTAGCTTGTGTAATGGATTCAGAAATCTTTAAGCGTAATGCCTTTGATCGGTACGTACAAGGTAAAGTCATATTCGGTGGTGGTGTTCCACGCTTTGTGGCTAACCGCCATTTTAATAGTAGCAGTATGTTAGGCCTATATACGGTGAATGCATTGGCATGTATTCCGCGTGGTGTACATGAAGTACATCCTGGTGATACCTTTGATGCATATCTATTAGGACTATTACCTGCTGTATAGGTCTTTATATAATATGTATTTATGTCATCTAAAATTCTGTTGACCGCTGATAAATAAATATATCATAATAAATGCATCCCTTATTGTGAGGGATGCATTTTTTGTGCGTTGAGAGAGGGCTAATGTATGGATGTCGTTGAACAGTATAATCTAACTTTGCGAATCGAAGTTGTAAAAGAACAGAGCGCAGAAACGCTAGCTCGTCTTTGTAAATTAGTAGAGGAATGTGGCAGTAATGACTGTGAAGATTTGTTAAAAGCTTTTTCTCATATCGTAAATACAAAACTATATATGATTACATCTATAAATGACTTAGAAATTCTAAAGTCTGATATGGAAGAGCTTGAAGATAATATTAAAGCGTTACTAATACAAGCTTCTCAAGGCGTTCGTACCTCTAAAGACGTTAAAGCTACTAGTGACTTACAAGGTATTGAGTCCTATAGTTCTGACGATTTTGATAAGGCGTTAGAGCAGACTATTGAATTACTAACTTTTAATAAAAATATATCTAATACGCCTCATGCTGTTATTTTAGGTGGCCAAAGTGGGGCAGGGAAAACAACAATTCATCGTGTAAAAATGTTGGAGTCGAAGGGCGATTATATCGTCATAGATGGGGACACTTATCGTGCACAACATCCACATTTTAGAGAACTTCAAGAAAAATATGGTGTTGATAGTGTAGATTACACAAAAGTATTTGCTGGAAAGATGGTAGAGGCTGTAATTGATACATTAAGTTCCCTAAAATATAATTTAATTATTGAAGGTACATTGCGTTCTGCAGCAGTGCCAATTAAAACGGCGAAATTATTAAAATCTAAAGGCTATACTGTCGATTTTTGTTTGATTGCTACCAAGCCTGAGCTATCGTATTTGACAACACAATTGCGATATTTAGAAATGCTCGTAGTAGATCCACTACAGGCTAGAGCGACACCTAAAGAGCATCATGATGGAATTGTACAATCCTTGATTGATAATATTAATGAAATTGAACAGAGTGGATTGTTTGAAAGTGTTCAGGTATATAAACGTGATTTAGTACAGGTGTATAATTCAAAACACTGCGCTGAATCTGTAGGAACTGTTGTAGACCAAATTCTATTTGGCGATTGGACACTAGATGAGACCGATTTGTTGAATGTAGGCAAAGAACGGGAACTGGAGCTACAAAAGCAATTACGTTAGAGGGTTTTAGAAATTATGGATTATTTCGACTATTCATATAAACATGATTATATTGAGTTTAGCAGCCGTATATATAGAGTGGGGACAGCCCCTTATAACTGGCATGGAGAAACAGAGATTTTCATTCTCTTGAAGGGGCGTATGGAAATGAGTTGTCATGGAGAGGTTTTCACTATGGAACCTCTTGACGCCATTATTATCTCTCCACAAGTAGGGCATGCATCACGGGCTCTCGACAAAGATGTAATTGGTCTTGTCATTCATGTGGGCAATGAATTCTATCAGCAATATGATCCGAACTTCGGTAGATATCAATTTCTTGTTCGGTCAGACAATAATACTCGGAATAATCAATTTTTTACCACTTTGCGTCACCATGCAGCGATGATGATGTTGATAAAAACAAGAGGCGAAACTCCGGTACATCGAATGTGGATAGAGCATCATTACCTAGCACTAACTGGTGATGTGTATAAAGAGTTTGATCCTCTTAAAGTTGTTCATGAAAATGCTCGGCCTGGTGATATAAAACCAGCTACCTTTGATAATATGATTAAATATATCGACGAGCATTATCAAGAAAAGATTGAATTAGAGGCTATTGCTCATATTGGTGGCTATAATGTGGCCTATACATCACAATTTTTTAAACGGCAGATGGGAATTTCCTTTGTGGAGTATGTATTACGACTCAGATTGCGTGATGCTACGATTCAATTGAGTACTTCTGATGAAGCTGTAGCCCGAATTGCTAGTAACTGTGGTTTTGCAGATATTAAAGCCTTTAATGTAGCGTTTAAAAAATATTTTAATGTGACACCTACAGAATATCGGAAGCAAGTTAAAGAGGTGGGCCGTAAAACAACACTACTAGCTTCTAAGGAAGTGGTATCTGTTGAAAATCAAGATGTTTTAGATTTGCTACATTCTTTCTTATCATATGAAGATGACTCTCGTACAAAAGCTGAATTAGCCTTTGTGAGTCAAAAGTTAGAATCCTTAAAAGCAAAGTTAGCAGATGTAGTTAATGATTTATGATATTTTTTACATATATAAAAAGTTTAGGATTGGGTGATTTTCTATATAGATATAAATTTGATATAGACTTAAAAGGCACTACTAGTGTTTAGTAGTGCTTTTTTTGTGGGTAAATTTATAGAATAATACGCTTCGTAAGTTCTCGAAATCGATAGAAATCTATATATTTTTGTCCAAATATACTAAAAAACTACCTTTTAAATTGGATAGTTATATTCTCCAAACTGAGTAGAATATACTTCATCAGGAGTAAAAAATTAGTAAGTTATAATTTTGGAGGATATATGAATCAAGTAAAATTTATGGAAAACGTAGGTAAAGTTGCAACTGTTACTGCTGTGGCTATGTATGTATCTTATTTTCCACAAATCATGCATAACCTAGCTCATCCAGGTACTGGTGATTGGATTCAACCACTCGTAGCTGCGATCAACTGTACATTATGGGTAGCCTATGGTTTGTTCAAAGAACATAGGGATATTCCAGTAGCATTAGCCAATGCACCTGGTATCTTCTTTGGCTTGGCAGCAGCTATCACAGCGGTTATGTAATTTAAAGAATAGAAACATAAAACTATAACGTTAATGATATATAACTATAACTTTAATGACATATAAAATTACTGTTGACCGCTGTTAATTATATATATCATAATGAATGCATCCCTTGGATTAATAAGGGGTGCATTTTTTATGTAAATAAGAGAGGTATTTGTTTGATTTTATGAGGGGGGTACGTTGTTATGGATTACTTTCACTATACATACAAACACAATCATATAGATTTTAATAGTGATATATATAAGGTTAGTACATATCACTACAACTGGCACAGTGGCGTAGAAATCTTAATCTTGCTAAAGGGCAGAATCGACATGAGTTGTAATAGTGAGGTTTTTACGATGGAACCTCTTGATACAATTATTATTTCTCCTCAAGTTGGTCATGCTACGTTAGCCTTAGAGGAGGATACAACGGCTCTTGTTATTCATGTAAGTAAGGAGTTTTTCCAATACTTTGATCCTAACTTCGGTATGTATCAATTTGTATTGCGTTCAGATAAAACTAACCGAGATAATGAATTTTTTACGTCCCTACGTCATCGTGCTGCACAAATGATGTTGTTAATGGTGAATAGTGAAAGTCCTGATCGTCAATTATGCTTGGAGAATCATTATTTAGCCATGATGAGTGATATATATCGGGAAATTGATGCGGTTAAGACTATCCCTGTACATACAAAGCCTGCTGATATGACTGTAGCTACCTTTGATAAAATGATTGCTTACATTGATGAAAACTATCAGCAAAAGATTGAGTTAGAAGATATTGCCAAAATTGGCGGTTATAATGTGAACTATACATCTCAGTTCTTTAAACGCCAATTAGGAGTTTCCTTTTTAGAGTATTTGTTACGGTTGAGATTACGAGAGGCTACAGTTCGTTTAGCTAACTCTGAGGATGGGGTAGCTCATATTGCAAGTAGCTGTGGTTTCGCAGATATTAAAGCCTTTAATGTAGCTTTCAAGAAACATTTCCATACAACACCATCTGAATATAGAAAGCAAGCAAAAGAGATGGGGCGTAAGACAAAGCTACATGATTGGAAGGAAATTATCTCTACTCAGGAAAAGGATATTATAGATATATTGCAAACCTATTTACCATATCAAGATGCCTCTATCAATAAGGATAGATTGGAAGAGGCTAATCAAAAGTTACAGGATGTTAGAGAAGAACTTGAGATGGTTGTAAAAAAATTACAATCATAATTTTCATTGTTATAATTCCTTGTAATTGCTTATAATTTTATGATTTTGAAAATTAAAATTAGGGGGATATACAATCATTAGGTATAGGTGATTTTGTATATTTGATAAGCATATAAAAATAAATGATGAAAGAGCACTACCTTTTGATAAGTAGTGCTCTTTTTGATATTTCTGAATAGGTGTAATTGTATATTTTACATAGGTAAAAATATAATCATATAGGTGATTTTGTATGAAATTAGCGTGCTTTCACAAGCAAAAATCAACTTATAAATTGGATAGTTATATCCTGTAAAAAGAGTACAATGAAATCATCGAAAGGAGCTAAGGTTCCGAAACATAAATAATCACGTCTTAAATAATGAAGTCTTTTTGGAGGTTTGCGATGAGTACGAAGGAACAACAAGTACAAGAAATGACTAATAAGATAGCTAATTTCATTTCTTATATGGCAAAGGTATTGCCTGATGATGTACAAGAAAAAATTCATGAATTGGCGCAGGATGAAAAAAATCCTATGGCCAAATCTATTTATGAGACAATGCAACATAATATGGATTTAGCAGCTCAGCTTAATCGTCCTTCTTGTCAAGATACTGGTGTATTACAATTCTGGGTAAAGGTTGGATCTAATTATCCATTACTAGGAGAATTAGAAGATATCCTAAGAGAAGCAACCTATAAGGCTACACAAGAAGCTCCATTGCGATTGAACTGTGTAGAAACTTTTGATGAGTTTAATACTGGTAAAAATATTGGCCTCACTGCACCTTATATTCACTGGGATATCATTCCTGGTCGCGATGATGTAGAAATCTTCCCTTACATGGCTGGTGGCGGGTGCTCCTTGCCAGGGTCCGGTAAAACATTGATGCCAGGCGAAGGTTATGAAGGTGTTGCTAAATTTGTTCTTGATTTGATGACAAGCTATGGCTTAAATGCATGTCCTCCACTATTGGTAGGTGTAGGGATTGCTACAACTATTGATACAGCTGCTGGATTATCTAAAAAGGCATTAATGCGCCCTGTATCTTCAAAAGCACCTAATGAAAAAGCGGCTTATATGGAACAATTGTTAGAAGATGGCATTAATAAGATTGGTATTGGACCTCAAGGTATGGGTGGGGATAAAACTGTATTAGGTGTTAACATTGAACATGGAACACGTCATCCATCTGTTATTTCTTGTGCTGTTAGTGTAGGTTGTTGGAATCATCGTCGCGGCGATCTCGTATTTGATAAGGATGGTAATTGCACAGTTAAATCTCATAAAGGAGTGACATTATAATGGCTAAGAAAATATTAACTACACCAATTCAAAAATCTGATTTAGAAGGCATTAAGCCAGGCGATGTAATTTATTTGACTGGGCATATTACAACTAGTCGTGATATGGGGCATCGTCGTGTGGTAGAAGAAGGTAAAACTTTACCGGTTGATGTTAAAGATGGGGCTATACTTCATGCAGGTCCAATTATTCGAACTATAAGCGATAATGAATTTGAAGTAGTATCTGTAGGTCCTACTACATCTATGCGAATGGAAAAATTCGAATATGACTTTGTTAAAAAGACTGGTGTACGTCTCATTGTAGGTAAAGGTGGCATGGGTCCTGAAACAGCCCGTGCATGTAAAGACTTTGGCGCACTACACTGTGTATTCCCTGCAGGCAATGCAGTTCTTGCTGCTACAGAAGTCGAAAAAGTAGAATCTGCTAATTGGCGTGAATTAGGTATGTGTGAGACTTTGTGGACTTTTAAGGTTAAAGAATTTGGTCCACTTATCGTATCCATTGATGCAGAAGGTAATAACTACTTTGAAAATAAAAAAGTAGAATACAATGCGAAAAAAGAAGAGGTGTTAGAAGAAATCTATAAACATGTAGGCTTCATTAAATAATTGCATTGTGACATGTAACTAAATAGGAGGATTATACGGATTTTGTACAATCCTCCTTTTTTTGTACCCTTTTTTAGGTAGATTACACGTATTGGGAGGTATATATGGATACAAGTGTAATGATAACTCTGGGCTTCTTGGTATTTGCCATCGTCATGTTTGCGTGGGAGAAAATCCCATTGTCTATTACCGCTATGGTTGTAGCAGTAGGTCTGCACTTAAGTGGAGTATTATCCGCTAAAGAAGCGTTCGCCGGTTTTGTGGATCCAAACGTCTTACTATTTATGGGCATGTTTGTTATTGGTGAAGCTTTCTTTGCAACAGGCGTTGCTGTAGGTGTAGGTAATGTAGTTCATAAGTTTGCTAAAACTGAAACATCTTTGCTTGTTGCTGTTATGATGATTACAGGTATTTTATCTGGTTTCTTATCTAATACTGGTACAGCTGCTGTACTGATACCTGTCGTTATCGGTATTTGTAAAAAGAGTGGTTTTAAGCAAACTAAGTTATTGATGCCTCTCGTATTTGCAGCAGCCATGGGTGGTAATATCTCACTTATCGGTGCTCCTGGTAACATGATTGCTCAAGCAGGATTACAACAAGCAGGCTTAGGCTCCTTTAATTTCTTTGATTATGGTTTAGTAGGTTTACCAATTCTTATCGTAGGTACTATATTCTATGCTACAGTTGGTAAACGCTTCTTGCCAGATGAGCCAAGTCATCAACCAGATGGTGCTTTTGAAGGTAATGATGATTATAGTCATGTGCCATCTTGGAAGAAATGGACTGCTGCGATCATATTGATTTTAACAGTGGTTGCTATGATTTTTGAAAAACAATTAGATGTAAAACTCTATGTAAGTGCTTGGATCGGTGCGCTTGTGTTAGTAGCGACTAATGTTATTAGCGAAACGACAGCTGTTAAATCTATCGACATGAAAACAATTATGCTCTTTGCTGGTTCCATGGCTCTCGGTGATGCAATGGTAAAAACTGGTACTGGTAGCGTGATTGCTGACATTATCGTTAATAGTCTTGGGGCGAGCCCATCTCCAATTGTTGTGTTAGTAGTAATCTTTGCGCTTGGTGTGTTTATGACAAACTTTATGTCTAATACAGCTACTTGTGCGTTACTAGTTCCTATCGGTCTTAGCTTAGCGTCTCAACTTGGCTTCGATCCTAAAGCTGTTCTTGCAGCCATTGTAATTGCAAGCTCCTTGGCATATGCTACACCAATTGGTATGCCTGCCAATACTATGGTATACAATATAGCTGGTTATAGCTTCATGGATTATGTGAAAGCTGGTTTACCACTTATCGTTGTATCAAGTATCGTAGCACTTATTTTACTTCCAATCCTATTCCCATTCTAATAAGATAAGTATTCGGTATATATTGAAAGCCCTGATGTATATTTACGTCAGGGCCTTTTCTTGATTATCTGCATATATTGTATTTGTTTTGCTATATATTAGTTAGATTACTAAATTTGTTAGACATAAGTATTAGACATTAGAGCAACTTTCACATATAATAGAGTAATGTAAGTGTACAAATATACATTCACAGTAGACATATTTTGTAAAACGTATACGTCTATCTAATAGTTGTTATATAGGTTTATGTGGCCATAGCGCCGAGGAGGCTTTATGTTAAGCGATATTGAGATTGCCCAACAGAATAAAATGGAAAAAATTCAGGTTATTGCCGATAAGTGTGGTTTAACACCTGATGATATTGAACAATATGGTCATTATAAAGCGAAGATTTCTTTTGATGCCATTCGTCGCTTAGAAGCTAAGCCAGATGGTAAATTGGTGCTTGTTACGGCTATTACACCTACGCCAGCAGGGGAAGGTAAGTCCACAACGAGCATTGGTCTCGTACAAGGCCTACAAAAAATCGGTAAAAATGCGATTGCAACCTTGCGTGAACCATCCTTGGGCCCTGTATTTGGTATCAAAGGTGGTGCTGCAGGGGGTGGTTATGCTCAAGTAGTACCAATGGATGATATCAATCTTCACTTCACAGGTGATATGCATGCCATTACAGCAGCCAATAACTTGTTGTCCGCTATGATTGATAACCATATCCATCAAGGCAATGAGTTACAAATTGATTTACGTCAGCTGTCTTGGACACGCGTTCTAGATATGAATGACCGTGCACTTCGTAATGTAACAGTTGCTCTTGGCGGTAAAGTATGTGGTTTCCCTCGCGAAGATCACTTCATGATTACTGTTGCTTCTGAAATTATGGCTATTCTTTGCTTAGCTAAAGATTTAGAAGATTTGAAAGAACGTTTTGGTCGCATTGTAATCGGTTGTAATTTAGCAGGTGAGCCTGTGTATGTACATCAACTTGGATGCCAAGGTGCGATGGCCCTTCTTATGAAAGATGCTATCAAACCAAATCTAGTGCAAACATTAGAACATACGCCAGCCATCGTTCACGGTGGTCCATTTGCAAACATTGCTCATGGTTGTAATTCCATCGTAGCTACAAAATTAGGTCTTAAATTAGGTGATATCGTAGTTACAGAAGCAGGCTTCGGTGCTGATTTAGGTGCTGAAAAGTTCCTGGACATTAAATGTCGTTACGGCGATATTTTCCCTGATACAATCGTTATCGTAGCTACATTACGAGCTCTTAAAATGCATGGTGGTGTACCAAAACAAGAGCTTAATACAGAAAATGTTGGAGCTGTTACTAAAGGTTTCAGCAACTTACAAAAAGCCATTGAAAACATGCGTTACTTCAACGTACCTGTACTGGTAGCCATAAATAAATTTGCTACCGATACAGATGCGGAAATCGCTGAGTTAACTCGCTTGTGTAATGAATTCGGCGTGCCTGTTGAGCTTAATGAATGTTGGGAAAAGGGCGGCGAAGGCGGCATCGATATGGCTAAAAAGGTTGTTGAATTGCTTGAGGGTCCAAAACCAACACCTAAATTCGTATATGATGTAGAAGATAGCTTAGAAGAAAAGGTAAATAAAATCGTTACTACGATTTATGGTGGTGATGGTGTTATCTTTACGGATAAAGCTAAAAAGCAAATTAAACAATTAGCGGATTGGGGTCTCGATCGCTTGCCTGTATGTATGGCGAAAACACAATATTCCTTGTCTGATAATCCTGCGTTGCTCGGTGCACCAAAGGGCTTTACTATTACTGTATCCGATATTCGCGTTGCTAATGGGGCCGGCTTTATCGTATGCCGTACAGGTGATGTAATGGTTATGCCAGGCCTTCCTAAACGCCCAGCAGCTCTCAATATGGATATAGAAGCAGATGGTACGATTAAAGGCTTATTCTAATAGTAAATACTTATAGTTAGTCTTTCTAAAACGGATTAATCTTTAAGACTAATTTTAATTAGAGTTATAGCGTTTATTGTTTAAACTGTTACAGTTGTATAGTAATTATAAGGAGATAACAAGGTTCCTCTTGTTATCTCCTTTACATGAGGTATAGATATGAAATTAGTAGAACAAAAAGTAAGTGACTTTTTAGCCGCTACTGCATCTAAAGAACCTACACCTGGTGGTGGTGCCATTGCGGCCTTAACAGCTGCAACGGGCGCTGCATTAGCTGAAATGGTGGCAAACTTAACCTTTGGGAAAAAAGGATACGAAGAGGTTCAAGCTGAAATGAAAGACCTTCAAAGGAAGGCGGAATCTATTCGGAATCGCATGCTTGAATTGTCCCAAGCTGATGCGGATGTATTTAACATCTTTATGAACGCATTAGGTTTGCCAAAGAATACTGATGAAGAAAAGGCTATGCGTAGTGCCGCAATTCAGCAAGCTTATAAAGATGCGGCTATGGTGCCCTTTGAAATCGGTGAATTAGCGTATCAAATCTTTGATTTAGCGGATATGGCAGCTCGCAAGGGCAATCAAAATCTTATTACAGATGGTATTATCGCTGCTATTAATGCTCGTGCTGCGGTAAAGGCGGCATTCTTAAATGTACGTATCAATTTATCTGGGATTAAAGACGAAGCCTTTGTAACTGATATAACTACAAAAATGAATGCTATAGAAAAAGATCTTGATGCTAAAGAGGCGGCTATTACAGGTTTATATGCATAACTAGCTCAAAATAGCAATTTAAAATAATAGCTTGAAATAACTTGATAGATATATAGATATATTAATTAATAAAATCTGAACGATTTCGAACAATTTATACTTTTGAGAGTATAATGTTCGGAAAAATTAAAAAAGAGAACTTATTATTGCTTTTAAAAATAATAGGTTCTCTTTTTTCTATTGTTAAAATCCGAACGATATTGTAAAATAAATGGGTGTTATTTCGAGGTTTGATGTAGGAGACATTATGACAGATCAAAAACAAATGAATACGGTCGATAGTATGTTGCCAATACCACAGCTCTTTGCCTTTGGTTTACAGCACGTATTGGCCATGTATGCAGGCGCCGTTGCCGTACCTATTATTGTGGCACAGGCCATGCACTTGCCTGTGGAAGATTTGATTCGCTTAATTACAGCGGACTTATTTACTTGCGGTGTTGCCACATTAATCCAGACATTAGGTTTTGGTAACATTGGTGGACGTATTCCAATGATCCAAGGGGTTACCTTTGCATCTGTAGGCCCTATGGCCATGATTGGTGCCCAACATGGTATGACTGCTATTTACGGCGCCATTATTGTAGCCGGTTTATTTACATTCTTGATAGCGCCATTCTTTAGTCGTCTTATTCGACTATTCCCTCCTGTAGTTACAGGTACAATTATTACTATTATCGGTATTAACTTGATGCCAGTTGCTATTAATTGGATGGGCGGTGGTGTAGGTAATCCACAATTTGGTAGTTTTACAAATATTGGACTCGGGTTCCTTACCTTCTTAATCGTCGTATTTGTTTATAAATTTGCAAAAGGTTTCTTCAGTAATCTTTCTGTACTAATCGGTTTGATTACAGGTACAGCTATTGCTTTTGCAATGGGTGTCACCAACTTTGACGAAGTTGGTCGTTCCAGCTGGATTGCAGTTATTGAACCTTTCTATTTCGGTTTACCAACCTTTGATTGGGCTTCTGTTCTTTCCATGATTATCGTAATGCTTGTTGTTATGGTTGAAACCACAGGTGATAGTATTGCGATTGGTGAAATTGTAGATAAGCCAATTGGTCGTAAAGAATTGGCATCAATCATTCGTGCTGATGGGGTATCTACTGTTATCGGTGGTATTCTTAATAGCTTCCCATATACAGCATTTGCTCAAAACGTGGGCCTTATTGCTGTAACTGGTGTTAAGAGCCGCTTTGTAGTTGCTGCATCTGGTGTGATTTTGATTTTGTTGGGATTATTCCCTAAATTAGCAGCTATCGTAGCTAGTATTCCAAATGCCGTATTAGGTGGCGCTGGTATTGCTATGTTTGGTATGATTGTTGCTAGTGGTATTCGTTCCTTGGGCAAGGTTAGCTTTGAAGGCAATCATAATTTAATGCTCGTAGCAATCAGTATTGGTGTAGCTATGATTCCTATTGCAGCGCCAAACTTTTATGCTAATTTCCCTGCTTGGGCACAAATTATTTTAAAATCTGGTATTACCTTTGGTAGTATTATGGCGATTTTGCTTAATTTACTACTTAATGGTGTTAATCGTGGTGACGAAATTAAAGAAATGGGTCGCCGATAAGACGTATTATATGAGAACTCTGTTCCTTGGAGCAGAGTTCTTTTTTAGTGATTAAATTCACAGGAAATTTGTGTGAATACTATGCTATAATAGATAGATAATTGTAGAATAATTTTGTGGTGCTTTCAGTAAGATGAGAATCATAAAATTAGTTGCAATTACATGTTGAAATAAAGTTATGTATATATGGTATGTTCCCATAAGAAGGGAAGGGTTACATGGCAG
>ENA-OWLZ01000226-OWLZ01000226.1-metagenome-genome-assembly--contig:-NODE-226-length-15994-cov-6.884121_pt1 | contig 15994 bp, 17 predicted proteins | sample MGYA00245341_ERZ651117 | MGnify/ENA primary metagenome ERZ651117 (study PRJEB26857, sample SAMEA4031763) | metagenome | biome: human; feature: oral; material: saliva | place: Philippines | collected 2014... | reverse complement strand
CTTCTGTTTGTTTCCATGCTTCATTCTCTAAGTTGAATGGATCTTTGACTAGTCCATCTTTAATGTACTTAGATATGTTGTCTAGTGCAACGTTCATCATCATTACACCATACAGTGAAGGAGCCATATATATCCATGATGTTGACCTTATATGATACCATCTTGTTTCTCCTTCAATATAGAAGATTATAATAGAGGCTATTACCATCACAAGTCCACAAGAAAGCGGTATTACTACCATCTTCTTGGCATTAAATTCTAAGTTTTTTTTAGCTTTGGTTCCAATGCTTGCGATACACAAGAGAACTATTGTCGTAATTTTACTTAGATAAATATCGTTATATATAGGAATTGATTTTAATTTTTCGTGAAATGTCACTATTATTCCATTCATATAATCTAGAGCGACAGGGTCTAAGGCATACATGAAAAACTCAATACCTATAGAAATATAGACGCTCATTCTAAAAATCTTATATAGACTTTGTATCTCCTTACTTTCTTCCATAATTTTTTATCTTATAGTCATATTAGCAGCTCTTGACCATCTGTGCATAGCCTCTTTACAAATTGTCTCTTTACTTTTCTTTTTATATGATGTAGCAAGTCCTACAAACTCATTCCAGTCATCTACTAAAGAAGTATATGTTATAGCCCTTGACAGCATCCACATTTTTTTGTTTAAGGTGGTTATATTTTCTCTTATTCCTTCGAGTAAAGTTATTCTCGACTTTTTTGAGATTCTATTTTCTTTTCTCAAGAAAACATCCCTTATATCGTTGATAAGCTTTCCTGTTGTATCGCTGACATCTAAAATAAGTCCATTTTTTCTTGCAGAGAGTGATGTTGCTAATAATCCAGTTGGATGTTTTCGTAAGGCTGTTTTCAAATCTCTAATAGCCCTTATAGACTCCTTGACTTGTATATACAATCCGTATGAAGTACCAACATAATTAAGAACACTATCTACATCAGTTAGAAAATCGTCATATTCCTTATTTAATTCTGTAATTCCTTTAACCTGTTTTGCGACAAAAGTATGTCCCTCTACATTTGCAGCGATAGCAGCAGCTTGTGCCTTATACCATCTTTCTTGTCTTTGTTTAAGTTCTAAGAAAAGTGCTGCCCTTGCTGGATCTACTCCTGCCTGTACTTCCCATGGGAAACATACTGAAAAACATATAAAGAGTAATAATGTTTTTATTTTCATCATTTTTTTCGATATAATTTCATATTATCTTTCTGCCTTTTAATCCATTCTTTCCTTTGTCTCTCAGCGATCTGACCATGTGTCCATCCTACTTTCCCTGCAACAACTTTATCCCATACATGTATCAATGTATAGTGGTTGATACATTCAGCTAAAGTCTGTACTTTATCATTTAATTTTGTCAGCTTGTCAGACAGTGTCCACATAAGCAGTACTCTTTCAGTTCCATTTAGTTTGTACTCTTTTCCTCCCTTTGAGACTGTTGTTTGGAGTATTCTAAATGTTGAAATGAATTCCGCAGTGACTTCCATGTATAAATCATTCATTGGAAAATTTGCAGCAATTCCTTGTGGGTTGTTTTGTATAGCCTTCTTCAATAACAGTAAGTTATCTAAAATGCGCAAAGCTTGTATATAGAGGTTCTTCCCTGCTGCCATGGCTTTTCCTACATTCCGTTCATTACTTAGATAATCTTGGTATGAACCTTTCCATTTTCTGACCCTTCTTTGTTCTCTGTATATGGCACCTTGTAAGGCTGCTATTGCTACTTGTTTCCTTATTTGTGACTTGATATTTTTACCAATAGAATCATAACCCAGCTCTAATGCAACATACTGCGTTGGGTTATTTTCTTCCAAAGAAACTTGTGCTTTTATTCCTAGTGATAGTGAAAGCATTAGGAGTAGACAACTGATTCTACCTATTAGTGAATTCATATATTTTTTTCCTCTGTTTATTATATTCAACTCTCTTTCGTATTTCTTCAGTTATATGACTATCTTTTGAAATTCCATACATTTTAAATTCAGGTAAACTGTGATCACCAGAAATAATTGTTATAGTTTTAATCTTTGCTATCTGTTGTTGCAAACTGCTATGTTCTCTATAATCTACTATTCTGTAGAGTTCCATATAGTCTTTAGCTTGTCCTATAACGCCATGTATATATATAATCTGTTGATCCGTGATTATATATTTAATTCTCAGAAGATAAAGCAATGTATAAGCAAGATATAGTAAAAGAATAACTCCTGTCCAAAATATAAATGTCGCATAAGGTATATTATCTATGCCAGCAACGAACAGTGAAATGCTACAGATTAAAATTAGAGGTATTTCATTTACGAAAAACTGTTTCCAACTTGGTGTTACCACTAAAGTTGTAAAACAGGGTTCATTATCATAAGGAAAAAATTTGTTCATATAATTATACCCCCATTCCAATACCTTTAGTTTGTTCTTGACTTGGTTCTTCTCTCGCAAGATTCTCATAATTAGCAGCAGCCATTTCAGGCGACATCGAACCTGCTTTTGAAAACGTTACATCCTCGTGCATACTTCTATTTTCATACACCTCAGGTATTTGTCTTCCTCCCATAGGAGAATTCATAACAACATCTCGGGCAACAGTTAACGCTGCTAATATTTTTTCTCCAATATCTGTTTTGTATTCTGGACGAGTTTTTATATCTGCTTCAGGGAAAAGTTTTGCAAACATTTTCATTCTGTGATAATCATCCTGTGCTAGGAACTTGTTAAAATCTTTTTCGGATATTGTTGCTTCAAGTTTCTCTGTGCGCCCTCCTATGACAGCTGTCATCTTATAACTACCTTCTCTTATTCTTTCAACATTTATTTTTTGAACATCTACTTCCCTTCCATTATTAACGTCAACATAAAATCCCTTATGACTATTAATGTTTCCTAGATCACGACCATCTACACTTTGTTCTTTAGAGTGTGCTATCTTGACCTCTTCTGTAGTCATGATGTTTTTACCATCAACAACAATAACATCTTGATATAGTTCTCTAGGATCTGCTTTTCTAATAGCTATTTCTTTAGAGAAAACTCTCTCAAAGTCTTTGAGTCTTGTTTTGTCATCATGTGCTAAAAATAGAGCATATTGATTAGCTGTCAACGAATGTTCCTTAGACCATTCTCCATTGATCATCGCTTTCATAACATAAGAGCCATCTTGTTTTTTGTCAGCTCTTATCTCACCGATTACGACCTCTCTTCCATGAGCAGCTGCAGTAAAAAAGCCCATACCTGTAATTAATCTCCCTATATCACGACCATTTACGGCATTATTATCCTCATTGATCCTTTTTGACTCTTTTTCAAGTCGTTGGATTTCTTTCTCCCTTGCTACTCTAATAGTATTGTCCCACGTCTTCTGTTCACGAATAGCCTCATTTCTTCGATCTTGTTCTATGAAGTCTTTTTCTACTACAGCTTTAACTTCGGGTTTAAGTTTTATATTTATCAAGTTTCTAGATTCAAGCTGTTCTTTTGTTACCTTACCATCAAAATCTTTCTTGATAATATTATTGATAACATTAAGTCTGTTATCTATAGAGTAACCCTTTTCCTTTCCATTAGACACCAATCTTGATGCCGTAATTTTTTTTATTTCATCATCATGTAAATCGTAAGTCACATCTCTTCTTGTTTCTGAAGACTGTATGGTGAGTGTTTTCTTCGCTTGGTCTAAGATAATTCCATGCGTTTTAAGTACTTCCAAAAAGGAATTCTTGTCAAAATACATGGGAGAGTTCGTATTAACTGTTTTTGAAAGAGGTTTTGCCATACCCTCTGGGCGTGGAGCTGGGAGAACAGATTGGTTTTGAGTTTGTTTCAGAGGAGTAGTCATAACAATATTATCTCCCTTGTATCTGAAGCCGTAAGCCCCGGATTGTAACTCTCCTGGCATCATTCTACCATCTTTTCGCTCTCGCACAAATGAAGGTTCAACACTCCTCATATATGGAGGCGTAGCAAATAACGGTCTATATGGATTCTCGCCCATCATCCACTCTCTTTCTCGTAATGGATTTCTGTAACCATGAATTCCTGTTACAACATCACGTACCCCTGCGGATTGTGCGTTTGTAAATGTTGGTGGTACACTAAAGTCTTTTCTAACAATATCTACTAATTGGTTGTAAGCTTTCTCTATCAGAGGCCCACCACCTAATGCTGTTAATTGATTAAGTTGCTCATGGTTCAATTTATAGCTTTTTTCTGCTACCATGTCAGCCGTACGTACTACTAGATAATTATTACCAGAAGCATCTTGTCTTATATTGGCGTTCATACCATTATCATATAATATCTTCTTTAACTTATCTTGAAGATCATAACCATACCCTTGTGCTCCACTTCTGAATTGTATCATGATGCTTTCTTATTATATTTATTTTTCTATTATAGTAAAATATATTTCCGTCTTGTTAAATTCGATATAGAATAACGCACACCATTCTATTATCCTCCTCCTTTGGAAAGTTATCTATTCCCCCTAAACTAAAAGCACGTAGTCTTGTCTTTAAAATTCCAGCATCTTTAATATACTGAAGGATTCTTTTTGCTCTACGGATAGCAAGTAAACGATTATCAGCTTCATTACCTGTTACACTATCAGCAGCACCCATTACCTTTGCTATTAAAGTAGGGTTATTTGAAAGGATATCAAGAATACTCTTTATTTGAGTTACTTGTCTTCCATCTACAAAATCATCTTGATTCTTCTTGAAATAAAAAAAGAAAGAATCTACGTATTTGGTACTATCAGTATCTTCCTCTGTTCTTAGTTCCTTAATTTTGTTCCACTTTATTCTCCGGCTAAGTAAATCAAAACCACGATTTCTATTCTCAACACCTGTTTCAGGTATCAAGATCTCGGAATTATTTTTGGATTGCTTTATATAGTCTCTTTCGTCATCGCTTATATATGCTTGGGCCATCAAAGGAATTGAAAAAAAAGACATCAAGGATATAGCTAAGAATTTTTTTTTCATACAAGTTGTTATTTTTTTTGCTAAATTATTGAATATAATCATTACATCATAAGAATAGACTCCGTACTTTCTAAATTAACAATTCAGTAATACTTTTCTTTATTCTACATTAGAGTTATACTCTTACAGTTGTAGTCATAAATCTTTACAAACACCTTGTTTATTTTATTCACAAAGTTATTCCATTCCTTATTGCAAATAATGTGATAATAATAGTTGATGATTTCTTTATTATTTATACATCGCAATCATTTTCTTTTATCGCTTTAAATTGCGTTTTTTACTTGGTTTCATTAAGTGTAGTGCCATTCCAAAACTTCTTCTTCTCCAAGCCCAATCATCTTCGTCATCTTTCTTTCCCCAATCAGCAGGGAGATTTCCTCCTCCTCCACCTCCATGGTCTGTAGCAAATTTTATTGCTTGATCAATATATCCAAAATATAATGCTGTTGCAACAGCAACGACTTCATTTGTTTTTGCAGCCATATCATCAACTGGCGAACCTCCAAAAACAGCGGTATTGTAGTTGTCAATAATCTTTCTTTCATTTTCATTTAGTCCAGCTTCATATTCTTCTGCTTTTTTAATCTGGCTATTTCTAGACTGTCTAAAATGATTCAAAGCTAAGGACTCCATATTGCTCATTTCCCTATCTTGGAGATTAAGTGTTGTTCTTTCTATTTCTCGCACCAGTGAATCTTGCTTCTCTTGGAGATCAAGATTAATTTTTTCATTTTCATTTTTTTGGAGTACAAGACTACCTATTTCTGTCTTAGCTTTTTTGAGTTTTTCTTGTTTATCATCTAATTTTTCTTCTATGTTTTTTAATTCATTTTTTAGATTTACTATCTTCTCGATGAGCCCATTATAGTCACCGCCACCTGCTGCTAACCTTTCTTGTAGCTTATCTATTTCCAATTGTTTTGTTGCATGAATTGTTTCTAGATTTGAAATCATAGTTGTCAAACCTTTCAGCTTTGTTTCAGCTTTTTTAATGTCACTTGAAATATTAATAATATGATCTTCTTGTTCCTTAATTGTTATTCTCTGTTTTGCTACCTTATTTCTTAATTCTTTTTGTTCCCATTGATGATACTCTTCCAGAGTTCTGTGTTTAGCTTTTGTTCTTGATATATCATCACCTCGTTCTAACTGATATTTTTTATTTACTTCTGCTAATTCATCATGTAATTTAAGCATACGGTCTCTATACTCAAATTTATCAGCACCAGCAATCACTTTTTTCCATGAAAATTTATTCTTTTCTGTGATAGGTAAAATTGTACAATGAATGTGAGGATTAGTTTCATCCAAATGTACAATAAAAGCTGCAATATTTTTTTCACCATATTTCTTCGACATGAAATTATACATATCGACAGCCCAGTCTTCAATGTCTTTCATTCTAGTTATACCAGAATTATCACTTCCTGGTTCAAGAATAACTGTTTGATTACCGAAAGCCAAGCGATGCATTTGTCCACGAGATCCACCTAGAATAAAATTAGCAACTGTTCTGTATCTAGGTTTATCTAAACCTATGTTTGGATCCAAAATTCCTCGTGCTTTTAGGTTCTCTCTTATACGTGTTGGGATAGATTTTGACTTGTCAATATTCTTTACAATACCTCCTTTTACTACTTCAAAATTCAAATGTTCTCTGGTAGGGTCATAATTGCCCGACCAGCTTTTGTTTTTTACGGCTGTTCTTGCTTTTCTAAGATGTTCATCACTTTGAGAAACTGATATTCCTTTTCCTGCAGCTAAGTCACAAACTTGTTTTGCCATACGATATAAACTACTTTATTTTTTCTTTTTTTTTCTACAAACGGTTCACAGAGCTTGCTCTTTTTCGTGAATTAAAAAAGGTCTCAGACCCCGTTTGTTTTCGCCACTTTTTGTGAAAAGTGGGTATTAGGCTCCCCCCTGACTCATATTAGTTATAAAATTCGCAAGCGAATCGTTCGTAATTTTTTAATATTACCCAGATGATTTTTACTTGATGCAAGTTATTTTTGTCGTATCCGAGATAATAAAACCCTTTTTAATGAAGTGTATGAGTTGAGAAGATTTAAGACTTTATCTTTTGTTTTTTTGAAATGCTTTTTCTTCTTTTTGAAAGGCGACCAAGAAATATTATTTTCTTTGCTTTTCAGCGTTTTTATCTTATTTGATATACCATGACACTCTTTTGTTGAAAAAAGCCGTGAGAGGACATAAAAATGCCCATTCTCACGGTTTTATAGTATAATTGTACTATTGTCATTCAATTTTTGCATTAGAAATGCTGAATTTTATTAGTCTTGTATTTCTTTCTAGAGTAATAGCACCGATTCTTTCTAAATCTTCAAGAAAAATATTTACATTTTGTCTTGACCATCCCCATTGTTCCATTATATCACTGCAAGATGCCATTAGATAGTTCTCGTCTTGAATAAGTAAAGCTTCTCTTTGTTTTTTTATTAGATCATAATAAGCTTCCGCCTTGGTCAGTTTCTTAGCTTTTTTTTGTTGATCTTTGAAGAGGTATTCCCATAATTTGTAGTTTGTTCTAATAATAAGATCTGGTCTCTTTACCTTTATTTTATTAACATCCTCTTTATCTTCAATTCTTTTTGTTTCCATTCTGTTATTTTTTAGTTTTACAATAAAAAAGTAAACCTTATTTTATCTATTTTATGCAGCTATTTTATCAGCAATTTTGTCATTCTTATACGTGTTTTTATTTATCTTTATTCGTGTGCCTCCATGAGGAGTTTCGCCTTCTTTTTTTTTCGGTATAATAGTACCCCAGATTAATGTAAGAAATAAAATTTCTCCTAACAAGAAGAAACGTCCTCTTCCTATTATCATTGATACTATAATTATTACACACAACAATATTGTTATTTTGTTACTTGAATGTATCTTTGTTAATAATTTATTTGACCATTTATATCGGAATAACATCAGTGTGTAAATCATTGAAGAGATTGTAACAATAGGCGATGTTATAAATGGGAATAATTCCATTAAAGCTTCTTTGCTTTGATGAACATCATATTTGTTACCTATAATAGAACCCACAGCAGCTTGTGTTGCTTCAGAATCAATCCATTGATATATTATCATTGTAATAATCAAAAGCATTATAAAAAACTTTCTAGCATTATCTGAATGCTTCATCGCTTCATATATTCTTTTGAATATATTTCTTATCTTTTGGGTTCCATTTGCTACACTCTCACTATCGAGATGTGCAAGAGAAAAAAGGTTTCTCCACTTACCATTCTTTGTCTTTGGTTTAATAAAAATTGCAAATAAGAAAGGAATAGTTGACAATAATATTGCCAGTGCTATTTTGATATACAAGTAAACCATAATTTAATGTATTAAAAGAATATTGATATAAAATTTTTTACTGTCATATTTTCTGTACGTCTCATAATCCCTGGGTCTCTTTTTAATAATTTTAGTAGCTTTGTGTAATAAATTTCGAGGCTATCGTACACTTCTGCAGAAATATAATCTGCTACTCCAAACATATCTGATTCAAGATATATTATATACATGTTTTCTCTTGAAGGATAGCTGAAAAGTATCCATTTCTCCTTCATACCTCCTTCTTCTTCCTCCTTGTAAAGTATGTTAAGAGTGGGTAGATTTTTCTCTACATCCCCAAATAAAAATTGTTTTTCTGAGGGATAGTAAAGTTCCGTATTTTCAACTGTCTCATTAGACTTCATTTTTTCTATATTTATAAAGTCTAATTTTTTTAGCAAGTTGTTTAGATTTTGAATATTTTTTTCCATATTAGCATTGTGTATATTATATTTCATTTTATACGAGTGATCTCAAATATGCTTTTAAGAAATAATTTGACAACATGTCAATTAGATGCTGTGAATTTTTCTTTGCTTCTTCTGTATCTCCGTCAAGATAACATATATACTTAGGTAAGTTGTCTGCTATTCTAAGGATTTGTTCTTCTTGATCATTAGTTAAACAGGTAAGTGAGTAGTTATCAAGTGTCATCATAGGTTGAATCAACATCCATCTATAATTAGCTCTTTGCATTCTATCTAGATGTTTCTTTGCTTTTATATCGTTCTCACAAGCTAAAGCATTGAGAATAACTCTTCGATTAAATCTCATGGTAAGAAAAATCATTTCCCTATTATCATTATTCTTGCCTGTTACTGTTTTATATAATTCACCAAAAATGTCTCCTGTTTTATCAGAAATATATTTCAGAGTCGGTTGTTTTATTTGTGGTAAGAATTGTATTAACGAGCGAAAACAGATATCTTCTTTTGTCATGAATTTACTTACCTCTGTTAGGTTCTTGAATTTCTTTGTATTATTGATTAAATTAATATAATTAGTGATTGCTGTATTCGGATTAGAATATAGACCTGTTTCATCTAACTTACTAAAATATGATACTGCATCTCTATAATCTTTTGAAGCCATCATCTTTTCTCTTCCTCTTGCTGTTTTGATTTTTAATGAGATAACATCTTTCAAGGACCTTGGTTCTGAATTTGTTATTCTTGCTATTTCATGATGTATAGAATCTGCTACTTTGAAATAATCTTCAGCAATCTTACTGTTTATTGTTACAGAACTATCACGATCCATAGTAGTATATACTGAATCTTCTAGTTGTAACCAGTCTGACGTTAGATCAGTCAGTTCATCAATATCAGCCTTTTTCTTTTCTTTAAGATTAGCAAGATGAGCTCGACATTCTTGTAACGCTTGTTGTGCATTTGCAAAGCAATATTTTGGTTTACTAGAACAGGAACCTAATAATATTGAAGTTATCACTACACAGATAACAAATAAAGACTTTGTTGTTTTTTGTTTCATATCCATATCTTTTTTTATGCAAATATATTGATTAACGAATTTAATTATTAATGAAAATAGATGTACTTTCTAAATTAACAATTCAGTATGTTTCATGTTATTTTTTAGTATTGTTTACTCAAAGATGTGTTCTCTTATCATTATTTTTTATTTTGTAATTTTATCGTATATAGTTATTATTTTGTATATTTGCAAAAAAATAATATATATGACAAAGATTATTCACGTACAACTTCTTCAAGGAAGAAAAAGTTATTATTTCGGATCAATCCCTGCTATATATTCTGTTCTTTCTTCTGAACAGATTGGTATTACACAATCTTCACTTGAACGTGTTGGATTAAGTAAAGGTGGTGTTGTCCTAAATAAAAAATCTTATATTAGTTGTGGTACGCTTATTAGGTCTAAAAGAAAAGATTAGGTAAATGTTAAATTTATAATTTTAACAATACATATTTTCTACTTTTTGAGAATACGTATATCTTTGTATTCATAATTTCAGATATATAAAAATGCGTATTTATAAATTGTTTTAATTATGAATAGTTCAACAAAAATCATAGCATTTGCTAACCATAAAGGAGGAGTTGGCAAAACAACTACTACAGCAAGTATCGGATCAATTCTTGCTAAATACGGATATAAGGTTCTCCTTGTTGATTTGGATGCTCAAGCAAACTTAACTTCCAGTATTACCAATACTACGGATTATCAAAGCATATACGAGATCCTGGTTAATAATGAGATGCCTCGACCTCTTTCTGTTAAGGAAAACCTTGATCTCATACCTTCTTCACAGGAATTAGCTTTAGCAGATTTGCAATTAGCATCAGTGATATCAAGAGAATTTATTCTCTCACGTGCTCTTTCTTCTGTTAAAGATCAATATGATTTCATTTTAATGGATTGTCCGCCTTCTCTCGGACTCCTAACCCTAAATGCCTGTAGTTTTGCCAATGAAATAGTAATTCCACTTGTTGCAGAAGTACTTCCTTTTAAAGGTCTGACAATGATAAATGAATTTATTAAAAATATTCATGATTTATTGAATCCTTCTGCTCACATAACAGGTGTTCTACTTACAAGATGGGAAAAAACAAATCTTACTTCTGGTATAGAGCAGCAGTTGAGATCGTCATGGGGAAATCTTATTTTTGACGTAAAAATACGAAAGAATATCACCATAGCAGAGGCCCCCTTGGAATCATCCAATATAGTTGAGTACGCTCCCAATAGTCATGGAGCACAAGATTATATAGTCTTTACTTCAGAATTGTTATCAAGAGTACAATAATTTATTCTTTTCTTCCGTAAAGAAATTAATTAATGAATATAAAATTATGGCAAAGAAAAATCTCGATAGTTCTATTAAGAATTTAATGTCTGGTTTGACTTCTTCTCCAGTAGATACACAACCATCTAGTCTTCCCTCTGTAGAAGATACATCGACTTCTGAAGTAGCTTCTTCTCCTAAAAAACGTGGTCCTAAACCTAGAAAAGAGAAAACTGAGCAAATAAGTACTGTTGTATTAAAGTCTGATATGGAGAAATTGCGTGTGGTTTGTCAGCTGGAAGGGTGTGCAATCAAAGATATTATTGGTGCAGGAATTTCGAGCTTTCTCAAAAGGTATGAGAAGAAGTATGGTGAGATACAAGTTAAGAAAAGTAATCAAGGTCGTATTAACGATATTATTGATAGTTTCTAAACAATATATATTGTTATCAACAGAAATATGTTAAAAGCAAGATATTTATATTGTTTTATTTTGTTGTTACAAGAAAAACATATATCTTTGCATTGTTATATAATTGGATTATTCCCTCCAACAAATTACGATTTCCCCTCTGTCTATATGGCAGAGGTTTTTTGTTAAAAAATAATTTTTTACTATTTATGTATCTACCCGAAACTCGATGACAGTGTTGGCAAGAATATTGTTCCACTACAGAAGCGAAAAAAATCAGCAACGAAGTGTTCAATGTTGGACAGCTGAAGAAATGTTTGAATGCAGATTGGTAAAATTTGAGTGATTATGATAGTAAACGAAAAATATACTTTCAGAAAACAAATACTCGTATGTGAACAAATCCTTGATATGATAGACAAGGATTTATTGAGATTTGTTGGCCACACCTATGGGGCAAACTCCAAATGGGATATTGGACTAAAAAGCTTGTTCATTTATCAGTTGCTTTCGGGTTTTCAGGTACCAGAGCTTATGTTTGATGGAAGCGAGAAGAACTGGTATGTAATATCTGGGGAGCGTCAGCTGAAGTGTATTTACGAATATATTACAGGCTCTTTTACTCTGAGCGAAGAAGTACTTGGGGAGTTTAAGAAATTTAAACAATTTGAAAAACTTCCTTTAATGCTGAAAAGAAAGCTCCTTAATACAGAATTTTTTGTTACGATTCTTAATCCAGGTGTTACGAGCAGTGACAAGTTTCGTATTTATGAGATGGAAAGTATAACAGAGGGAAGTAGCGTTTTATGGGCAGCTGCCAAGTTTGTTTTTCCCGAAGGGTATAAAAAACTTGAACGAATAGTAGATAATATCATTCTATCATATCCGAGCATAAAGCCGAGACGAAAACAAATAGTACGCCTTCCGTTGTTATGGAATATTAAAAATAACGTAGAAAAATTTACTTCAAGAGTTTCAATTTCTGGTAGTACAAAAATAGATTCTATACTTATACCTCAGTTGGAAGACTATTGTTCTGTTGAGATTGAGGAACAAGCAATGATAGACAAACTTTCGTTCTTGCACTATGAGGCATGTGAAGAGTTATTCTCATGGAAAAGCCAGTCGCTCAAGATTGTCACAATGCTACTATTTATGAATGATGTTGTAGAAGTTAACAATAATGATTCATTTGAAGCCCTTGTCAAGAAATTAAAGAGGTTTTGGGATAAAAGACCATACAAATTGTGTAGTGCTTCATACAAAATATTATCAGAGCAAATTAAATATATGTCACAAAAATTAAATAAATAATAAATGTTATCGTATCTTATATTAAAAAATTTCAAATGCTTTGAGGAACAAAGCTTTGCATTAGGAAATCTGACAATAGTAGCAGGTTCCAACGGCGCAGGTAAATCAACGCTTATCCAAGCATTGATGCTACTTAGACAGAGCGACTTGGACAAACGTACACTGTTAAGTGAAAAAGTACAGTTGCGGAGCAGTCTTGTTAATCTCAAAAGTGCTGTTTCTATAAGAAATTTTGCGAGTGAGGATACGGATATAACCATCTCTATAGAAGATGACACTATTGATGAAGCTCTTGATGTGACAATAGTAGATGCCGTTAAGGATGAGGATACCTGTAAGACTATTGTATCTGACAATTTATTAGAATACGAAAGTAATTGTGCTCTCTTCTCAAAAGACTTGGTTTATTTAGCTCCTGATAGGGTTGGACCGAGAGAGTTACATGATAGCAACATTTATTCAGATGCTTCAGATGGTAGAATTGGTGGTAAGTATGGAATGATGGCAGCCTCACGACTTTATCAAGCATTAAGTGAAGATGAAAAACTTCAAATTCCAGAACTTAAATCTGACAAGTCTAAAGATATGAGGGTGGTATCCAATGTGTCTGCATGGATGAGTTATATCATGGATTTTAGTCAAGCAATTAAAGTAACAGAACAAGACAAAGAGCATGTGAAGATGACATACTCCGTAAGCGTTAATGATTTCAACACAGAAATTTCTCCATTTAATATGCCTTTCGGTAACAGTTCTATTTTCCCAATTATTGTTGCCTTGATGACTGCTCCAAAGAATTCTCTTGTTGTAATTGAGAATCCAGAAGCTCATATACATCCAAAGGCTCAGACCAGAATGGGAGAATTACTATCTATAGCTGCTGAGAATGGTGTCCAGATTATTATTGAGACGCACAGTGATCATTTGCTCAATGGAGTAAGAATAGCGGTTAAGAGCCAGCAGATAGATGAGAATAATGTAGAAGTCCATTTCGTATATGCTGACAAAGAAGTCCCATTGCTTCACCATACAAAGCATATGCAAATCTATGATGATGGTTCAATGGAAGATTGGCCTGTTGGTTTCTTTGACGAATGGGAGGAGTCATTGAGGACCTTAACGAAGGAGGAATAACTATGGCGTCCTTGTATTTGAATGATTGGTCAATGAAGGGTGAAGGAAATCTTTCTTTTCAATGGTCCAAGGTGGAAAGATGGTATAATTTGATGAAACATCTTTCTAAAACCTATGGTATTGCTAAGATAGGTGTTCCTCGTGATTTCAGTAATTGGGAATTGAACGGTTATCGACTTTCTTTATGTTATAATTCGTCTGATAAAACATTGGTAGAAGAAAAGAGACAATTATTGTTAAACATATTGACAAATCATATTAGCTATATAGATACAGATGAAACCACTTCAAAAGTATATAATGATGCTGGTATCTATTCTACGTGTGTCAGTTTAGCTCATGACCAAGAAGCAAGTGTTGTAAGTTTTACTTTTGATAAAACATATGAGCGAACTACAATAACGGGTGTTGTTAAATCTGATGGGAAAAAGGATACTACTTGTCAAATTAAAAACCTATATGATTCTACAGAAGTGTCTTTAGATTATATAGTTCCCATCAAAGAATGTTCGAAGCATAAAGCGATTGATGAGCCGATGTGGAACCACGAAATGATGGATGCCTATTGTATCAATATTGGACATGAACATAATAGAAATTCTGCGAGTCCAGGTGAAAAAATTGCCTATTTACGTAAACACGGAAGGATATTGGCAGAAATGAATGGATGGGTGTACGATGAAAACAAGACGAAGCTTAACCATAATAGTGGACATCAGCGAATTATCTTTCATTCAGGGCATTTTAAAAATGATGATTGTTATCTCAGTATTGATTTTGAAAAGGAAGATTTCCATTTTGAGTTATTAAACCATCGAGGGAGGCATCTAAGAGAAATCAACAGGCATGGAAATAAGACAGGAGATGCTGATTCTAGCCATGATATTCGATTAAAGAGATAAAAGTGGCTCTATAACAAATCGTGTGGATAATCTAGTTAAATCCCTCCTGTTACAAAATAGGCCACATGCTAAAAGGTTTTTTATGACATCGTCTTAATTATTAGTAAATGCAGTTTTTTAGTGAAGGATCTTGAGCTCCTCTCTTTTAAGAAAATCATCTATAAACGGCGTGGTCTTGGTTGCTTTGTTTCATCTGCTGCATATGAGTAAATTATAACCGTTCGTCTTAAAACGTTTCTTATTCATTCTCTCCCTCTATTGTCCGTGATATGGTTCTATTAGGAATAACAATAGAAGATTTTGAAAGAGAAAGGTTGAAGTATAACGATAAGTAGAAAGAGTATTAGCCCGTATATCTTTATTAAACAACAAAAGAGGATGTCTTGAAACATCCTCTTTTTCTTTAATACTTCTACCAATTAGTAGCGTTTTTCTATGTCAGCACCTACATTTTTTGTAATAAGTATTATCCTTAATTAGAACTGATTTTGTCTAATAGTTCTTTACCGACATTTTCCATATTTAGTGTCGGTAGAATTATAGGTGACATTCCTCCAAGAGCTGTTATGTTAGTTATATAAGCTCGTATATATGGGAACATGATTGCCGGCGCATTAAATCCCAAGTATGGAACTAACTCTTGTATATCATTAGTTTCATATTCGAACTTTCCTGTAACAGTCATTTTAACCTCTAAATTACTCTTCTTGTCTTTGACCAAAACATTTAGTGTAAGGATAAACATTTTTTTGTCTTCCTCAAATATGCCATTAGGTTCTATTCCAAACTCTACATCATCACTTATATCTTCTCCTGTAAGTTTGATTGATGTTTCCTTGAAAAGATATTCAACGAATCTGAAATGTGCTTTTTCTACCTTTTTATTCATATCTTCATGCAGCTAATGCGTAATTATTAGAGTAATAATTACAGTCTTGATTTTTGTATAATGGTGAAGAAAAATTAGAAGCCCGCGTAAGTTTTTCTTTTGCTATGCTTATATCAAAGAATTTAAATCTAGATTTTATTATTTCTGCATTAGAAGAAAGTTTAAAATACTTTTCTTCATCACAAAATAAAGGCGAATCATCACCA
>ENA-OWLZ01000223-OWLZ01000223.1-metagenome-genome-assembly--contig:-NODE-223-length-16113-cov-4.978951_pt1 | contig 16113 bp, 13 predicted proteins | sample MGYA00245341_ERZ651117 | MGnify/ENA primary metagenome ERZ651117 (study PRJEB26857, sample SAMEA4031763) | metagenome | biome: human; feature: oral; material: saliva | place: Philippines | collected 2014... | reverse complement strand
CTCTTCCGATCTGTGTAGGCGGTTAGGAACGGCTTTGATGACCGGCCTTAAGGCTTCGTTCAATGCCTGGTAATTCAAAGGCAGCGGTTCGCTGGCATCTCCAACATCGGGCAGTTCATCGATTCTGATGGCGGAAACGCCGTTTGCCTGCGTTTTGACCGTGATTTCGGGGTATTGCTCCGCCAGCCGAGCCCATACCTGCGGTTCGATACGCATGGATAGGGATTTGCCTAGAATGGTGTACCAAGCGATGCTTTTTATGGCATCTGGATAGTCTGAATCTCCCATGAATGCATTGCAGTTGGGCATCACATTATAGTAATGAGTGGCAACCTGGTATTCGTGCGGCTCCCATTCATCGGGATCATAGGGCAAAATACATTCTAATCCTGCGTAGCCGTGCAGCACGTCGAATTGTGCGCACAGGTAATCCACCCACTCTTCAAATTCCGCCCGTTTGGTTTCATCCTTCAAACAATCGATGGGAAAGACGAGCCGTAAATAGCTGAGCAGGTTGTAAACACTTTCTCCTGTTGGGGAGGTGGTTAGGGTTTCACAGGTGTAATCATCGGCATAATCTCCCCACCTATCCGAACCCATAGAGAATGAAATCCTTTTATCTTTTTCTGCGAACTTTCTCAACTTGGATATATGCTCGGTAAAGCGTTGCGGGGTGTATTGCATAAATTTGCTCCCTCCTCCGCCACCAAACATTCCTTTCAAATATTTCCCATATCTCTCCTGATACTTTCTGAACACATCCAATACCTTCCGCTGCCCGCTTTCACTCCCGCCGCCGTAGAAATATATAGTAATGCCTAGCCCCATCTTGGCATACATCCTGTGTTCGTCGTCGTACAGTTCGCAACGCTGCGCATGAAACATAATGTCGTTCAAACGGTTTTTTTGTTCTTGAGGGGTCATGCTTTATCCTTTCGTAGAGATTGAATATTTTAAGCCGTCTGAAAAACCGTTTTCAGACGGCCTGTTCGCTTACCTGGCCGCCGCACCAACTGCTGCCGCACCTACTCCTATAGAAGTCAAAAAAGCCTGAACCGAAGCGACGTAGGGCGCGGTACCCGCCCCGGCGGTAAAAAACGTGACGGCCACACCGATGGCAATAACCAGAACCACGACCGTACCGACAGCGATGACCTGCATCCAGTCTATCTTTTTGATTTCCTCTATCGTCCAATCGGTCGCCTTTTTTAGGGCTTCAAGGGCTGCATCCAACTGCCTTTGTGTCCAAACCTTAATCATCCTGCCCTGTTCGTTTATCCATCTCCATGCAAATATAGATTAAGTTGCCCCTAAAAAAGTTATTGAACGACCTAAAATGTAGGAATTATGATCAATCTACACTTGCTGATCCTTAACTACGGAATTTACTTACTTCCATAAGTCCATAAACCATCTAAATAACAAATCTAACCAGCTTATCTGTTGCTTTGTATTAGAGGAAGATAATATTTCAACTTTATCTACACACCTATTCTTTGAAAAATCAAAATCTTGAACCTCAAATTTTCCATTAGTATTTTTTAAGCAATACGTACTGCTAAATCCATCAAAATTATTAGAAATATACCTATCATCTCCAGGTACTGAAGCTGCCTTTAGAGTAAAACTATAACTTACATTATTTCTAAAATTTATATTTGGAAAGTTTGACTCATCCGCAAAAATACATTTTTCCTTTACAGGATATTGTTTTTCGAATGAACTTAAATAACGCCAATATTCTGAATTTCCGGTATTTTCGTCAACATAACCAATCCTTAACATATAACTACCCGTTAAACCATTAGCATCAATATAGATACAAGGTTTATTATTTTTTATAATAACATTTACATCTCCGTCAGGATAAGGCATATGAGAAAATCCATATAACTTTCCAGCTAGTAAGAATAAAATAATAAAAATATATTTAGGATGATTGGGAACAATTTGGGAACAAATTAGTATCTTTGCAACAGAACTAAAAACAACGATTATGAAGGTTACCGCATTCATTCGCAAGACAGCAAAAAAGAACGATACAGATAGTATGGCAACTATCTATTTTCGTTTGCGTGACAGAAAGAAAGACATTAAAGCTGCAAGTGAACTTGTTATCAACCCCAACCATTGGAGTAGCGAGAAGCAAGGATACAAAGATCGTGTTGCGCTGGTTTCAGAAGAAAACAAATCGCATTTATCTCAAAGTATTCAGGATATAATATCAACGATAACCAAACAATACACGACAGAAGCTGATAATGAATGGTTGGCTATGATTATTAATAAATATCATCACCCCAATCGATATAAGACAGAAGAAGAGTTGATGCAGGAAAATAAACCTAAACTTTTGGAACTCTTTGCCAAATTTCTTGTTGAACATAAATTATCTGCGGTACGTGTGAAGAACTTTAAGGTTATTCAGCGTTCTTTGGCTCGATATGAAATGTATGTCAGAACCGTTAAACGTGGTCGACGTGACTTTATTCTTGATGTTGATGATGTGACAGCTGATACTTTGAGAGATATGTGGGATTTCTTTGAAAATGAGTATATCTACTATGAGAAATATCCTAAATTGTATGAGACCTTTCCAGAAAAAAGGGTTCCTCTACCTAGAGGTAAGAATACCTTAATAGACCGATTTTCCCGTATAAGAACGTTCTTTATATGGTGCTACGATAAGAAAATCACAACCAACCGCCCATTTGATGAGTTTCCATTAGACGAATGTACCTATGGAACACCTTATTACATTACCTTAGATGAGCGTGACCAAATATTTGATGCAGATTTATCTGAACATCCACAGCTTGCTATTCAACGAGATATTTTTATTTTTCAAACTTTGATAGGTTGTAGAGTTAGCGATTTATATCGGCTGACAAAAAGAAACATAGTCAATGAGGCTATAGAATATATTCCTAAAAAGACCAGAGAGGGTAATCCTGTAACCGTTAGAGTACCCTTGAATAGCAAAGCAAAGACAATATTAGCTCGTTATAAGGACTACGAGGGCAAAAAGTTATTTCCATTTATATCAGAACAAAAGTATAATGTAGCTATCAAACGCATTTTCCAAGAAGCAGGCGTAGATAGAGTTGTAACAATTTTAGACCCTTTGACACATGATGAAGTGAAGCGACCGATATATGAGGTAGCAAGTAGCCATTTGGCTAGACGAACATTCATTGGTAATATCTATAAAAAAGTAAAAGACCCCAATTTGGTTTCTGCATTATCTGGACACAAGGAGGGGAGCAAAGCCTTTAGGCGTTATAGAGATATTGATGAAGAAATGAAGAAAGACTTGGTAAAACTTTTAGACTAAATCCAACGATGAAAGAAAGTTTTGAAGATTTTAAACGACTTATTAAAGAGTGGCTTGATACGCATCCTAAAGAATATTGCTCATTTGTTGAGGAAATGAACCGTAAAGATAATACAGGTTTCCAAAAGGTCTTTATGCTGGTAATAAAGTATGTACCGAAATACAAAGACGAGGTCAAGAAAAGAATGTTCAACGATACATTAAAGGAATTTTCTTCTTTGGAAAATATGCTAACTAATTCAGACCTTGCGGAACGATTGGTACATGAATTTCATGATACTGACAGGAAATCAATAGTTCCAGCAATGCTCGCATGGTTATATTTTGGTCGTAGCTATGAATGTATGATAGAACATGGTGAAGCCCTAATTCAAAACAGTAAGACCAACCGACTACACAAATGGCTGCTTTCTTTACTGGTAAAATATATTATTCATAGAAGTATATTACTGGGAGAAAGAACAAAAGAAGATTGGAAGAGATTTCAACAATATAAGAAATCTAGAGATTCCAATAAACTTATTGAATCTGCTTTAGAGGAAGAACTTACTGATGAAGAGTCATCGGTAATCAACAAGAGACGTGGTAGACCTAAAGATGATAGAACTTTAGAAGAACTTATAAAGATAGAAAATAAAGAAATACTACTTGAAAAGATTAGGGCTAGGCTATTGACCAAGCCTACAGAGAAAGATATTGTTTACCTCAAAATAGCTTTGGAAGAAGAAAACTTGCTTAGAGAATGTGATATTGCACCATTCTATAGAGCATTATCTGACCATTATAATATTCGCCTGATAGGGCTTCGAGGTATTCAGAAAGCCTATAAGGAACTTTCTGAAACCATAGGAAAGACTGGAATGAGGTTGATGGACAAAGGGATAGATAGAGAGGCTATAGATGAAATTAAGAAGTTCTTATCTTCGCAATGATTTACAATAAAATATTTTAGATATAATATTATTTATTACCTTTGTCGCACGAAATAAATATGTTATTTTATAATCGTATTTTAGCAGTTAATTACAGAAAGCAATATCGTATTACTAGTTTTAAAGAATACTACATATGAATCCGAATTTAATTGGTGATAGGGGTGAAATGATTGCCTCAAATAGATTAATGGAAGGTGGGTTGTTCTATGTTGAATGCATTGGAGGGAAGATGCCAACCTTTGATTTACTTTGTACAATCGCTCCTCAAAATGTAGGAGAAAAGCCATACCAGTTCTTGGTACAGGTGAAAAGTTCAAAAAAATTAAATTTATATACAAAGAGAAATAATAGAATTAAGACACCAGTGACTACCTCTGATTTACAAGCTCTAATAGACTACCCTCTGCCTACTTATGTAGCAGGAGTTGATATTGAAGCAGAAAAAGTATATATAGCAGCTGCCTTTGACAAAAACCTTCGTTACAGCAGTTCTATACCAACTGGACATTACCTGGAAAACAACTCTCCTAATAATGCTTCTCACCTTAATAGCTTAAAACAAGATGTTATTAGGTTTTGGCAAGGATTAAATGTAGATATTTACAAACCATCATATCAGACACAATTATGAAAAAAGAGATAAAGGAAATGCGCTCATATCAGATTGCAGCTATAATCTTGTTAAGATACATAGATGGAATTGAAATCAGTGAAAGTCAATATCCATATTATGATCTATTAGTTACAGATAAGACAACTGGGCTCAAATTTGGAATAGAAGTAAAGTTTAGCAATTTTGAGAGGACTCAAGAGTATCAGTCGTATATTCAAACTTTGAGTGATATAGACTTAAATGATGAAAATAATAGAATCCCGATATTAATTATGGCTGTTAATGAGACAAAAGAGACAGCAAAAATAGGTTTTGTGATGGGATGGAGATTTGATAAAGCTTATATTTATGAGAAGCCTTCTTTTATAGAGGTAACAAAAGAAAATAGCGGAAAAATATTGGATGTTATTAAGTCTATGGATCAGACTATTAGGCTACTTTCTAATCAGGGGTTAAAAATAAAAAAAACAATTAATATTACATGCAGAGGACGCCATGGAATTCCCTGTCAAGGGCTGATAGTGTATCTAAGAGATTTTACAGATCAATACAAAATGCATCAAAAAGTAATCATCAATGAGCGTGAACGCTTTAAAAGATTATTTTCTGGTATTCCCGAAGAAGAATATCCATCAGATATTCTTGATCAAGCCATATTAGAAATGGTACGGCAAGAGTTTCCCAATAGTTCTATCAAGAGTGAACTGATTCTTTTTTCGTCAGAATTGCATGACTTACAAGTATTATCGCAGAGTAAACGTTCATTAGTAGAATTCCGAATAGTCCCAGATATATCTGATTTGCCTCCCCAAGTTAACCGACTACTTGGTGGTATTTCTAGCGTCGATTTTACTTTGGAATTATTTACAGTAAATCACATAGATTATATGGCTTTCGAAAACAAAAGATTCTCTCTGTCAAAATCTTTTGAAGGATGGTTAGAAATCTATAATAGTTATAAAGAAAAACTTTCTACATTACATAATCCATCAGAGTTCTTAATAGAGACAACAGACTAAATTTGATTTTTAAATAAAGACCTCTATATCCAAATAACACTTCGTTTAATTCGCTTAATATTTATATGAATTAAGTGTTTGACAAATCGTTGAAAATCGATTATTTAACGATATAAATTTGCAGTCGTCATCTCAAATGAGGTGGCGACTTTTTGTTTATTAACCCACCGACAACAGAAAGTCAAACAAGCAGGTGGAGTATAAAAATTATGACCGATATTTTGTCTATCATTCAAGGCTCTAACGCACATGTGCGATTAGAGGTTTCTGGTGAGGATCTGTTGGCATTTTCCAACGATCTTATTAACCGTGCTAAAGACGAGCTAACAACTATTGTCGAAGAAGCACGTAAACAACGATTTCTTTCAAAAGAAGAGGTAAAACAACTTTGTGGTGTTTGTGATGCTACCTTATGGCATTGGGGTAAGAAGAACTATCTGAAGCCTATAAAGGTAGGGAACAAGGTCAGATACAGAATGTCTGATGTGCAGAAAATCTTAGGTAACGCAACCTCAAAGATCTAATACTATGGAAAAGGAAGAATATATCCGAGTTGGTACCACCTTATATAAATTGGTAGACCAACCCAAATTAGGAGGTGGCTTTGTACGCAAGCGTATCGTGTGGAACAACGAAACGCTGCGCCAAGACCACGGAAAGGACTTTATGGCAAGTGTACCTAAGTACAATGGCTTCTGTACCTTGCCAGACCATGTGAACTATCAACCAGTTGTAGCAAACTTCCTCAATCTCTATGAGCCGATAGACCATGAGCCCAAAGAAGGAACATTCTCACACATAGAAGCCCTTGTATCGCACATATTTGGTGAACAGTACGAGTTAGGAATGGATTATTTGCAGCTGCTCTATCTAAAACCCATTCAGAAATTACCTATTCTTCTATTGGTATCAGAGGAGCGCAATACTGGTAAAAGTACTTTTCTCAACTTCCTTAAAGCCATTTTTAAGGACAATGTAACCTTTAACACCAATGAAGACTTCCGCAGTCAGTTCAATGCCGACTGGGCAGGAAAGCTCATCATCGTAGTAGATGAAGTGCTGCTTAACCGTAGGGAAGACAGTGAGCGACTAAAGAACCTAAGTACCACACATACCTACAAGGTGGAGGCCAAAGGAAAAGACCGCTCTGAAATAGCTTTCTTTTCCAAATTTGTACTCTGCTCCAACAACGAGTATCTCCCTCTTATCATAGACATGGGAGAAACCCGCTATTGGGTGAGAAAAATAGAAAAGCTGCAATCTGATGATACGGATTTTCTCAAGAAGCTCAAAGAAGAAATACCTGCCTTCCTATTCTTTCTCCAGCATCGCACACTAAGTACCCAAGAAGAAAGCCGTATGTGGTTCAATCCTAAACTCACGGAAACACCAGCTTTAAAACGAATTATTAGGAGCAATCGTAACAAGTTGGAGATTGAAATGGCAGAACTTGCCATTGACATCATGAAGCAAATGAATATTAAAGAGTATTCTTTCTGCCTAAACGACATAGTTACGCTACTCAACTATACGCAAGTGAAAGCTGAGAAAAGCCATGTGCGAAAGATAGTACAAGATATTTGGAAATTGCAGCCAGCAAGCAATACACTTTGCTACACCACCTACCAGATAGACTTCAATCGCCCAAACTATTATTCCGATGTAAGGAGAATGGGCAGGTACTACACCGTCACTCTCGAACAACTTTCAGAGAAATAAATACTATTATTTTGATGAAATGATGAAACAAGAATATAAGCTACTGAATATAAGGAGAATAAATGCTCATCAGAAATCCATCAGAAATAAATCATGGATGAAGTGTATAATTGCTGTCCAAAAGAGAAATAGTGTACTATGGTGCCAAGTTTCTCTTTTGGTAAGTAGTAAATCCTGAGAACATAGAGTAGCGATTTCACTACTTCCTGAAGTAGCAAGCACTTTTGTCTGCACAAAAGTACAACTTGCTCCCCAAGAAAAAATATCTTATCTGGTAAATAGTGATAAGATGAAACCGTGAAATAACGGAGTAAAGATATAAGGAAATAGTTGCACAAGCATCACTTCCCCTTTAGTCTATTTTTTTGATGAAGAGTTGATGTATAATATAAACACTCATTATCAAGCACTTACAAGTAAACGCATCAAATCATCAATTTTCTAACAACATCTAAGCCGTACAATTATGAACATTGAAACAGCAAAACATATCAAATTGCAGGACTTTCTGCAAAGTATAGGGCATACACCTATCAAAATTAGTGGCGAGAAGTTATATTATAAATCGCCATTTAGAAACGAAACACAGGCATCATTCAAGGTAAACACAAAGCTCAACCTTTGGTATGACTTCGGACTTGGCAAAGGTGGTAGTATCATCGCACTTGCAGAAGAGTTATATCATTCAAGAGATATTTCCTATCTGCTTGTGCAAATAGAAAAGTTAGCTCCAGGCATATCCACTATGAACTATCACTCCTACCAACCTACAAGGATTGCTACTCCAGAAGAACCTGCTTTTAAGAACATAGAAGTCTGCGAACTATCTCACCCTGCCTTACTTCGTTACCTCGCGGAGCGCAAAGTGGATATTGCGATAGCTCAAAAGGAATGTGTAGAACTACATTTTACCTATAAGGATAAAACCTACTTTGCTATAGGCTTTGCTAATAAGATTGGCGGCTACGAACTGCGCAACTCTTTCTTCAAAGGCTGCATAGCACCTAAATCATTTACAATTGTCAAGGCACAAGAGCAAGCCAACATCTGTTTGATATTTGAGGGTTTTATGGACTACCTTTCTTATATGACCTTGCAAAAGCAAGGAAAGGGTATCTTTACCTTTAGTGATGGCAAGCCAGCTGGAGTTTCGGACATTATTATCCTTAACTCTGTCACCAACTTGCAAAAGGTAAAGAGCTTTTTAGCCTCCTACGCACACATCGTTTGTCTTTTCGACAACGATAGGGCTGGTCAAACAGCCTACGTTGAACTATCTAAAGAGTTAGGTGCAAAGGTAGAAGATGGTTCCGTGGCTTACTCAAAGTATAAGGACATTAACGACCTACTTTGTGACAAGCCTATTACCACTCAACAACAACGAAAGGGAAAAGGGCTATAACTCCTCGCTTGCTGCCCTATGGATATTTCACAAGCGAAATACCATAGCTCATTAGGGCATTTTCTTTACGCAGCCGTTACACTCCTCTGCTAAAAATGACCAATGAGCAAAGGGGAAGCCCCTTTTGAAACCCCGAAAAGAATCATCAACCTAAACGTAAAAACAAATAATGTAAAAGGACTATGGGATACGCAGTATTACATTTAGAGAAAGCAAAAGGAGCCGACACGGGTATGTCTGCTCATATTGAGCGCACCATTCATCCTAAGAATGCAGATGAAAGTCGCACTCACCTAAACAAAGAACTCATTGAGTTCCCTGATGAAATCCACTCTCGAAGTGAAGCAATTAGCCACCGCATCAATACGGCTGGCATTACTCGCAAGATCGGTAAGAACCAAGTACGAGCAATCCGTATTCTGCTCACAGGAACACACGAGGATATGAAAAGGATAGAAGGTTGTGGACAACTTGATAGCTGGTGTCAGGACAATCTACAATGGTTGGAAGAAACCTACGGCAAGGAAAACGTTGTGTCGGCTGTTATACACATGGACGAGCATACACCACATATACATGCTACGATTGTACCTATTGTTACTTGTGAGCGGAGGAAAGCCGAGAAAGAGAAAGAAAATGGTAAACGTAAATACCGAAAGAAGAAAGTTGGTACACCCAGACTATGTGCAGATGATGTGATGGCACGCAACCAACTAAAGAATTACCAAGATAGTTATGCCCAGCTCATGAATAAGTATGGCTTACAGCGTGGTATTGATGGATCAGAAGCCAAACATATCTCCACTTCTGAATATTACAAATCACTCATTGGTGCAACCGAGAACCTACAAAGTGAACTACAAACACTTGAATCAAGCAAAGAACAGCTTCAATCAGAACTTAAAGAGGTGAAACAAGGAATTAAAGTAGAGAAACTGAAGAGTTCTGCAGTAACTGCCACAACATCGATTACGGATAGTGTATCTTCTCTTTTTGGAGGTAATAAGGTGAAACGATTGGAAGAGGAAAACAAGCAACTTAATGCAGACAAGGCTACTTTGGTAGGGAATATCTCTACACTCAAAAAGCAAATGGCTACTTCTGAAATGATGCATCAGCAGCAGATGGAAACTATAAAAGACGAGTTCACCCGATACTCAATTAGCAAACAACAAGAGGAAAGAAAATTGGAAGAACTTATTCCTTACCTTGCAGATCTCAAGGCTATCGTTCGTGAGTGTTTGCAAATGGGTTTTGCTACGCACTTGATACGAGCCATTTCATGCTTCAAAAAGGTCAGCTTTAGTGGTTCGCTTTACTCCAAGCAGCATAATCGCAAGTTTACTACCGAGCAATCTGTGGCATATATCAAGAATATTATTCAACTTGAAACAAAGAACAAATGGCGGTTATTCATTGATGATTTGCCTGTAGTAGATTGGTTTAAAATGAAATACCAGCAATGGAAGAAGAAAAATGAGCAGAATATTTTTCAAAAAAGACATGGAGTAATGAAAATGTAATGTGCAATCAGAACCATATTTTTCTTATGAACGTTTGGAGATTCGACAACAATGAGCTATATTTGCAAATAAAAAGGAAACACTTCATATGAAACAGGCTGATTACATCAAACAAATTGCAAGATTTGCTTTAGCAAACGACAATGCTCGTTTACTTGATTTGCTGTATCGGTATGTAGAATATTCGCAGCAAAATAACAGAGGTAAATTTGCATCAGAGATACTTTCTATCATTAAAGATACTGATAGAAGAAATTCTTTAGGTAAGCTCAGGGAGTTTCGGTTGAATAAGGAAATTGAGAGTAAAGCTGATGAGTTTATCATACAGACAGTAATGTCTTCGTTTACGATGAAGGATTTAGTCTGTACACCCAATATTCAAGAAGAACTAGAGTATTTTATTAAGGAGAGAAAGCAAGTTGAAACTCTCGCAAAAATGGATATTCCTGTTTCAAATAAAATATTGCTTCATGGTCCGTCTGGATGTGGGAAGACGTTAAGCGCTTATGTTTTAGCTGGCGAATTGGATCGTCCATTGATTATAGTAAATTTGGGTACAGTAGTTTCATCGAAGTTAGGAGAAACAAGTAAAAATCTCACCCAAATATTTAAGACTGCAGACAAAGAAAAAGCTATTGTCCTGTTAGATGAGTTTGACAGCTTAGGTAAGATAAGAGATTATGATCAAGACCATGGTGAAATGAAGAGAGTTGTAAATACAATATTACAGTTGTTTGATTTCATCAGTCAAGACACAATCATCATAGCTGCTACTAATCAATTACAGATGATTGACGAAGCACTTATTAGGAGATTTGATTTGACAATTAAAATAGATTTGCCAACCCCCATACAGGTGCATTCCCTTGTTCAATATACGATTAAAGATCGGTTCAAATTTGACAATGAAAAGGCTAAAGAGGAAATTATTAACAAAGAATGCAACAATTTATCCTACTATGTTATTAAACAAGCCTTGCTTAATGCTATTAAGCGGAATGTATTAGATGGATATGATAACAATGTTATCCGAACAGATATTTGGAAAAAACTCTTACACGACAAAAGGATTGGTTAATACCAATCCTTTTGTCGTGTAGACTATACTTCAGCTTGAAGAGTAGCCTGAGCAATAGCTTCTACAGTATTCTCCTGTTCTAGGTTGTCGTATAGACTATTGCCATCTATTTCAACAGAATGATTCTGTTCAATTGTCAAAACGAATGAGAAAGGGTGGTCTGTTCCAACTAAAAAATCACGTCCTGTACAACGAAAAATAATTGATATCTGGTTGCAAACCTTTTCAATTTCGTCACGACTTACATTTAAAATCTTTTTCTGTACATTTGAAAATATTTTGCTAGACGCTGGGTAAAAATCATCAGACCATGCTCCAACACTAGACTTTATAGCCATTCTATCATTATTGTCAGATGCTCTTTGTCTTGCATACTCTTCTGCATTCTTTCTTGGATCATCATGGTTCATGCTGTTTCCCAAATTGAAGGCAATATGAAATGGGCAATAAGATAAAGCATCGCCCCGTTTAGGATTGAACTTATAGCAGAGAGTAGCAGTTAAAGTTAGCAATGTACCTTTCTTTGAGTATTGGAGTAAATAACTTGGGATATTCAGATTTATGACCTTATGACTATCGAAATCTATTCTATCTTCAATAACAAATGTACAACGATTATCAGTAGAATCTAAACATTTGGAAATATTGGGGACACCATGACCTGAAATATACTTTGATAATCGCTCTGAACTGTATTTCTTGGACAAACGAGACTTCTCGTTGCGATCTATATTTGGGTAAGAATTATTATCTAAAGCTTTTAAATTATCAATTGTTCTATCAAGATAATACGTTTTTATCGGGTCGGAACTATTAATCGTCAGAGCCTTCACGGATTGCATGCTAAGGTTAGGATACTTACGAACAATTTTAGCTGCAATATTAGCTGCTAATGGAGCAGCATAGCTTGTTCCAGAGTTCTGTTCTATTTTCAAGCCAACTCCACCCCGTCTCGGCGATAAGACCAGCATTCTTGATGCAACATCCAATTGATCACCACCAGGCATAACGATATCAGGCTTGAAGAGATTCTTATTTCTTTGGTTGTTCTTGAAGCGAGTTCCATTAATCAAAGAATTATAATCCATGTAATATTTACGAGAATAAAATGCAGGGAGTTCCTTGCTCAAACTCAATCCATGACTCCTCTGGCTTGCATTATAGTTTTCAGCGATAGCACCAACTGACATGTTATTCATACTTTCACTAGGCTCGCAGAGATTCATGCATTCACCATCATGGCATTCAGTTTCCTCCAGTGTTATAAATGGGTTATAATAATGATTAGGATACTGCAAAAATTGTTTTACCTTTTGACTTGTTCCTAGTTCAGCAGCAACATTCTGCATTTCTTCAATATCTTCTACACTAAGGTTTCCAACAGAAATGAAAATCAAAAGATCATATTCAAAAGCTAATTCGTCAAGTATATATGCGTAAGTAGAAATATTCTGATTGTATAGCTTCCCACGGACTGACATGGAGAGATTGAAGATGCGAACACCGTATTCTTGATTAGCCTTAATAATAGCATCTTTTATATCGGCTATATTTAAAGATCCAGTTTCACCTCTCTGAACTTTTATAGAAAAAATTTTTGCGTCAACATTGATGGTATCAGCATTAATATCTTGGTAGAAGTTATTTCCAAATGCAGCCAATGTCGCAACCGTAGTACCATGAGTTGAATCTGACATTAAATCAATCTCATAAGGATGCTGTTCTTCCTTGCTCGTCAAATCAAAGCCATCCTGTTCTAATATTGGATCTAGCACGGCTAATCTCTGAACACCCGTATCAATAACGCCTATCGTCGGTGCTCCCTCAAGCAAATTCAAAGTTGCATCCGATACTATCTCAGAATCTCCGAATGTGTTAGGACGTATGCGAACGTTATACAACGATTGAATACTTTGTATCACATCAAAATTATCCAATAGAACATCCAAGTCATCTTGTCTTATGAAATCGATCTGATATATTCCAACTCCTATCTTTCTGTATGTTATATCCTTTCTATCTAGGTATACTTCCATAGCCTCCTCTATATCCTGTTGTTTGTTCAACATTCTTGATGAATTTTCCACCAACTCAAGAAGCACATCATTGGCATCTCCATCTATAACAAAAGAATACTTCATAGAATTACTATCCCAATAGCTAAAATCAGCGATCAAAGTTAAGGGCTTATACTCCGTACTTTCGTCATTATCTTCTGCAGAAAAGGAATTGATTTGAGTTATAAATACATTATTAAATCGGTTTACATCAGCTATAGCGAACAGGACCGTCTGATTCATATTGGAGTAATTAAGTTCTGATAAACCATAAACCTCACAATATTCTTTTATCAAAGCACTATCAGCAATTTTCAAAAAGTTAATCGATAGCATATCGAAATGATCAACGTTTATTTCTTGTGACCTTAAGTTATGACGATTTTCCATAGCTCGCTCAAATTTAGCACGACAACGAAGAAGTTTCTCTCTCTGCTGATGATAGTTCTTAACTTCTCCTGAAGTTTCTTCCTCATTATTTCTACCTCGTGTTCGTTTAAATTCTGGGCAAGTGCCAAATTCATTCTTTAAAAACAGATGACTTTTACTCATTGTACAGAGAATTTTAATATTTACAAACTATTCTTATACACAAAATTAGTAATAAGTATTGAAAATACCATATAATATATAATTAATTTAAGGTGAGACCAATGTAATAGTGACATCTGATTATTAGGAATAATGATCCATATAGTGGACTAATGGTTAGCACTATTCTTGGCTCACATAATATATTAAAAATATAAGATGGCTAGCTTTGTGTGGTTGAATGGGAACAATTTGGGAACATTTGCAAAACAAGAAAAAGCTAAGTATTGAATAATCAAATACTTAGCTTTTTGCTTAGTACCCAGACCCGGGCTCGAACCGGGATGGGTTGCCCCACTGGTGTTTGAGACCAGCGCGTCTACCTATTCCGCCATCTGGGCTTGGCTGTTGTTTTGAACAACGTGTGCAAAGGTATGGAGAAAATCTGAATGTGGCAAATTTTTAGCTGACAAAATGTTTGTATACCTATCATAGCTTATCTTTTTTAGTATTTTGACTTTAAATATTTGCAGGGATGCAATATAAAGGCTATCTTTGGGAAAAAGAAAAAACTGGTTAGCTTAAAGAGAATAATGACTAATACAAGAAATAACTATTGTGTAATTCTTGCTGGAGGTAAGGGTAAAAGGCTCTGGCCAAGTAGCAGAGACAGATTCCCAAAGCAGTTTATTGATTTCTTTGGAGTGGGACGTACACAACTTCAACAGACATTCGATCGTTTCGCAAAGTTCATAGATAAGGAGAATATTTATGTGAATACGAGTTGTGAATATCTTGAATATGTCCGTGAACAGTTACCTGAGGTGGCTCCTGACCATATCATGGCAGAGCCTATCCATCGTAATACGGCACCGAGTGTAGCCTGGGCTGTGCATCGGATTATGATGACTAATCCTAATGCTAACCTTATTATCACCCCTTCTGATCAAAACATTTTTAATGATACTGCATTCCAAAGTAACGTATTAGAGGGACTGCAGTTTGTTGAACAGCATGATGCTCTGCTCACAATGGGTATCAGCCCTACTCGTCCTGAGCCTGGATATGGTTATATTCAGAAAGGAGAACGTTCTGAACAGGGCGATATATATAAGGTGAAAGCATTCACAGAGAAGCCTGACAGAGAGTTTGCTCAGATGTTTATGGAGAGTAAGGAGTGGTATTGGAATACGGGACTTTTCCTTGCTAATGCCCGTTATTTGCGTCAATGCCTTTATAGTTTCCTTCCTTATGTACTACGAAGTATAGAGTCAACCAAAGTCATTACAACGATAGAGGAGGAGGATGCATTCATGAAGGAGAACTTCCCACGTTATCCTAACATCTCTTTAGATTACGGTGTGTTGGAGAAATCTGATAATGTTTATGTGATGAAATGTAACTTTGGTTGGGCAGATTTTGGTACTTGGCATGGTATCTACGAAGCAACGAGTAGGGGTGAAGGAGACAATGTGGTGATTGATTCTGATGTGATTTTAGAGGATTGCTCCAATAATATCATAAAACTTCCGAAGGACAGATTGGCTGTTATAAATGGATTGGATGGTTATATCGTAGCTGAAGAGGATAATGTGCTGTTCATTTGTAAGAAAGAAGACTCCTCGGCATTGGTTAGAAGATATGTCAATGAGGTACAAATGAAGAAAGGTGATACGTATGTATAACTCTTTTTTGTACCTAAAAACATACTGATCTGATAATGTTAAAGGTACATTTGGATCCTTACATGTGTAATGAAATAGTCCTTTTCTATACTTCTTATTGCTCAAGTAATCGGTCTAATAGCTGCCTTTCTCTTTTATATCAGTACTTTTTAAAAAAGAACGAGAGGGTGTGTCAAAATGTCCACATCCTCTTTTTTATGCACAAAGCCCCGTCTTT
>ENA-OWLZ01000220-OWLZ01000220.1-metagenome-genome-assembly--contig:-NODE-220-length-16316-cov-8.590739_pt1 | contig 16316 bp, 15 predicted proteins | sample MGYA00245341_ERZ651117 | MGnify/ENA primary metagenome ERZ651117 (study PRJEB26857, sample SAMEA4031763) | metagenome | biome: human; feature: oral; material: saliva | place: Philippines | collected 2014... | reverse complement strand
AACCTTTGGTCGAGTATTAACGGCTATGATTACATCATTTAATAATGATGGATCCTTAAACATAGAAAGTAGTGTAGCTATTGCTCATCATTTGTTAGATAATGGCTCTGATGGCCTCGTTGTATGTGGTACAACTGGGGAAAATCCATCCATGTCTAAAGAGGATAAATTAGCATTATTTACAGCTATTGCTAAAGAATGTGGTCATAAAGGTTCTATTATTGCTAACGTAGGTTCAAATGACACAAAATCTTCTGTAGAATTTGTGAAAGAAGTTTCTAAAATTGATGGAATCGATGGTTTATTGGTTGTAGTACCTTACTATAATAAGCCAAATCAACAAGGCCAATACTTACACTTTAAAGCTATTGCAGAGGCTACTACGCTTCCAATCATGGTATATAATGTACCAAGCCGTGTTGGAACAGGAATATTCCCTACAACATTAGCACAATTACATAGTGAATATCCACATGTATGTGCTATTAAAGAAGCTAGTGGCAATCTTATGATTGCATCTGAAATCAAACGCTTAATGCCAGGAGAAGACTTTATGGTATACAGTGGGGATGATGGACTTACATTACCAATGTTATCAGTAGGTGCTTGTGGTGTAGTCTCCGTTGTGTCCCATGTGGCTGGCAAAGATATGAATGCTATGATTCAAGCCTATGAATCAGGTCATAATCACGAAGCACTTCGTATTCATCAAAGCTTAGCGGATATCATTAAAGCGATGTTTATCACTACAAACCCAATTCCTGTTAAATATGCAGCTCGTAAAATTGGCTTACCTGCGGGAGTATTTAATTTACCGATGTGTGATCCTAGTGCTGAAGAAGCAGCATATATTGATAAAGCTTTAGCTGAATATGTAAAATAAAATATAGAGATACTAAAAACAGTAGCTATCATATGTAGCTACTGTTTTTTATCTGTATAAGAGAGTTAATACTAAAACATCATGTAGAAATAAAGCAAAAATAAAACGGCTACAATATACTATGTAGCCGTTTTTTATTAAATTCTATCGCGTACAAGACCGATTACAAGGCCTTCAATATGACAATCATCCACAATAATAGGATCAAAATCATCATTTTCAGGTTGTAAACGAATATGTCCATTTTCTTTATAAAAACGTTTTACAGTAGCTTCATCATCAATACGAGCCACTACGACATCACCATTATTAGCGGTATTTTGATGACGTACAATAAGCATATCGCCTTCATACATACCGATATTCATCATAGATTCGCCTTGAACACGAAGTAAGAAACAATCAGAATCTCCAGTCAATTGAACAGGCAATGTAAGGGTAGACTCTAAGTTTTCTACAGCGGTAATAGGCATACCAGCTTGAACAGTACCAATGAGAGGAACTTGTTTAAGGCCGGCACCTAAAAATTCAAAGTTATCAGAACTGGAAGTTTCATTACCATCTACAGAAATAGAAGGTTTTGTATCCTCTAAAACAGTAATAGCACGGTTTTTATTAGGATCTCGTTTAATATAACCAAACTTTTCTAGAGCATTCAAATGAGATTGTACAGTAGATGTAGAACTAAGCCCTACATGTGTACAGATTTCACGAACAGTAGGACAACGATATTCATTATGTAGTGAATCTTTAATAAAATCTAATATACGGCGCTGTTTAGTATTAATATCTGTAGCAGGGCGTCTCACGATGAACCTCCAAAGTCAATTTAATCTCAATCTAATGTCAATATTTATATGCGTAAAAAATAACACATGTCGTACTATATAATAAAAAAGTAAGATAATTACTAACTTACATACTTATTATAGGCAATTTTAAAAGTTTTTGCAAACATTTGTTCTAAAACTCTTGACCGAACATTCGTTCGTGTGCTATCATATGCATGTAAACAAACAAATGTTCTCAGATATTATGTTCGATATAATTGTGAGGTATGAGATGAAAAATATATTAATGATGCTAGGAATGTGCTTAACAGTATTATTTGGTTATAATATGACAAACCCTGTAACAGATGCAAATACACATGCAGTACGCGAAGTAAAGGTACAAGCAGGCGATACAATGTGGGATATTGCAGCTCGCACAGCTCATAAAGATATGGATGTTCGTGAAATGGTATATGCCATGAAAGAACTTAACAACATCAGTGATTCTGGTACACTTGTACCTGGTACAGTTTTAAAGGTACCAGCACATAAAACTGATAGTCCAGTTAGAGCTTTGGACTATGTGGCTCAAAACTAAATATATATGGGTGTAACCCACACAAAAAAGCAGCTACTCAATAGAGATAGCTGCTTTTTGTTGTTTCATGTATGTTATTAACCGATTTATAGTTATTATCTAAATCAACTGATTTATGGTTATTATCTAAATCAACTGATTTATAATTGTTATCTAAATCGCTTTTCAAAGATTGTTGAAATAGGGTTGTCTACAAACTTATTCGCTTCATTAATATAACGTCTAACCATATTTACGCTATGGTGACGTGTTTGTCTCATAATATTACGTTCTTCCACACCATAGGCTGCGGCAGTCGTTGCAAAGCCATGACGCAAGCTATGAGCTCCATACATGGCAGGATCAAGACCGATAAGAGAAATATATTTCTTTACGATTTCGGCAATCATCTTATCGGATATAGCTGTTTTACGTAACGACATATTTTTAGTAAAACCTCTAAATACAGGACCTTCTGTTATACCAGAGGCACGTAACCATTGCTGTAAGGCGCGAACTGCGTCTAACGGAGAACCAGATAGATGCGGAATCGCCACTACAGCACCTTGACCTTCTTGGTCGGCTTTAGATGATGGTATAAAGATCTCAACACCTTGCGGAGAGAATTGAAGATGTTCTACTGTAATAGACGCAATTTCGCTACGACGAAAAGCACCCATAAATCCGATTAAAAGAATAGCTTTATCACGTAATAGTTGTAATTCAGGTACATCTAGCTTGGTCATACAATCTAAAATATCTTCAATATCCTCTAATAGAACTGGTGTCTTACCTTGTTGGAATGTACCTTTTAAACGTCTAATGCCCCGTAACGCTTGTTTTACGATAGGTGCCATACATGGATTATCCCGATGGCCAGAGGCATTATAATTCTCAGATATAGCGCTAATACGACGAGAAATCGTATTTGCCTTAGCATAATCAGCAAGATCATTAATATAGTTCACTATAGTTTCTGGTGTAGCCGGAAAATAAGATACCTTTTGATAGGTACACCAATCTACGAAATCGTCCCAATCCGATTCGTAAGCATCCACAGTATTTTCAGCCTTAGATAGCAATATACTTTGTTTTGCTTTCATAGACAACTTTGTACTATTCATAAGCGCATCGTTATTACGCAAATAAAAATGTTTTTGTTGTTCCTTAGACTCTGACATAATTCACCCTTACCCCTAAAAATATCAATATAATTGTACCATAGAATAGGTACTTATATGCTATAATTAGAGAATATAATGACTAATTTGGGAGAGTTTATAATACAATGAGTAAAAAATATATAATATTAGGGACTATGCTAGTCCTGCTGAGTACGAGCGGCTGCTCATACATCCCAACAGAAAATACATCGTATGGTGTATTTTACAATGATACAGATCTATCTAATACACCGAAGGGTGAATTGCAAGCTCGAATACAAGAGATAAATAGTAAAATACCACAACAGACTATATCCATTGATATGGGGAATAATAAAAAACAACAGGCTACGTATTATGATTTAGGTATTCAGGTAGATACAGAGGCTGTAGTGAAAGCTATTTCTACATATGGGTATGAAGATGATTGGTGGACCTTACTTGCACATAGATTTAATGCCTTATATTATGGCCAACATTTTCAACCACAATATAAGCTAGACGAGGTAAAAAGTAAAACCTACCTTACAGAACTTGCCAAATCAATTGATACGCCAGGTCATGATGCATATCTAACTATTGAGAATGGTCAAGTTGTATTCCATCCTGCTAAAGAAGGTAAACGCATTGATATTGATGCAACCTTACAAAACCTTAAGGATCAATTACAATCTGGAGAAAGCATCACATCTCTATCTATGGTATTTACCACAAAAAATACTATTAAGGTTACTGATTCTGATTTAAAACCATTAAATACAGTTCTAGCATCCTTTAGTACAGATTTTGATCCAAATAATGAAAGCAGAACACATAACATTCAACTCGCATCTGATAAAATCAATGGTACGTTGATTAAGCCTGGTGCAGTATTCTCCTTTAACGATGTTGTAGGCGAACGTACTGCTGAAGCTGGCTATGATGATGCACCGGTAATGATTGATGGCAAATTAGTTCCAGGTATTGGTGGTGGCATTTGCCAAGTTAGTTCTACCATCTTTAATACAGCCTTATTATCTGGCATGAATATTGTAGAACGCACACCTCACTTTGAACCTGTTGGATATATTCAAGCTGGTCGTGATGCTACAGTAGCATGGGGCTATTTGGACTTTAAGTTTAGAAATCCATACCAGCAATCCATTTATATCCTCAGTGTGATGAATCATGGTACACTAACCATCTATATTATAGGTACTGCTCAAGATAAGCCTAAAAATGTATCTATTTCAGTTGGTGATCGTAGTGAAATACCAAATAAGACAATTACACGCGTAGATCCGTCTTTAAAAGAAAAAGAAGTACAAGAAGGGCATGTAGGCTTAACAATGAATACGTATAGAACCATAACATATGGTAACTGGGTAACCCAAACTGATTCCTTTGAATCTGTATATGACCCAGTAGATACAATCATAACAATGCCACCTGAAGGTTCAACTAAAAAATCAGATAAAAAGAAACCATAATTAAAGATTTTATTAAATATAGCCTAAACTATTGACCATGAGGTATAAATAGTTTAGGCTATTATTTGGATGTAATTGAGAAACAAATATATACATATTACAAAGTATATAAAAATCCAATACAGAATATTGAGGATATAATCTATTCTCAGTTATTCTCAATAATTATCATTTAGTAAAATAGAAGAGGAAACTATGGACACAATCTTACAATTTGATCACTCCTTGATCTTCTATGTACATGACCATCTTGTATATAGTTTTTTAACACCAATTATGGCATTTATTTCAAAAATTACTGGCAGCGGTGCCTTATGGATTGTCATTGCCTTATTATTAATGTTACAGAAAAAATATCGTGTATTAGGCGTAGCCATTATAATTGCATTGGGATTTGTATTAATCATTGGTGACCAAGGTTTAAAACCACATGTAGCTAGATTAAGACCATTTGTAGATTTTCCTAATGTAACAGTACCATTAGAGTCTGCGTTACCAAAAGCAAATAGTTATTCATTCCCGTCAGGCCATAGTTTTGGTTCATTTGCATCAGCCATGACCATTTACCTAGGCTTGAGTCAAATAGCGCCTCAGAAGCGATATTTGGGAATTATAGCATTACTTGGGTCATTAGTAGTAGCATTTTCTAGAGTATATCTATTTGTACATTATCCAACAGATGTATTAACAGGCTTAGTATTGGGCATTATCGTAGGCTTCATTGCATGGAAGCTTGCAAGAATCGGTTGGAACTGGTGGACTAACCGTCATAATGATGTAGAATACGAACCATACACATTTAAACGCAAATAAGCTTAATAAGCTAAAAAACTATATAACATAAGGGATTGGGCCATATAGGCCCAATTTTCTTTATATAATTACTTCCGATAATATATCGTTATCGGAAGTAATTTAAAAACAAAAGAAAAACTAGCCTATATTTCTATAAGCTAGTTTATGTAAGTTACTTCTAAAAATAACAAGATATGCCTTCATTATTTATCAAAGGATTCTATTTCTTTAATATATGTAGCTAATAATGGTTCATCTATGGTGACCTTATCAAATTTAGGTTCAACGACTATATGGCCTTCATAATCCATTAGACCATATTTGCCATTAGACTTATAAACATATAAGTCTTTATAAAATGATGTTATATCGTCATCATAATTCGGTAGTTGGAATAATTCATAACCTGTATTAGTATCTATTACATATTTTCTTTGGCCTTTGATTGCTGTCGTTACTTTATTTAATACATAATTAGGCTTAGTTGTATCTATACTATCATATCCATCATTATATAAATTACCTAAATGGGCATTAAATATTTGTACACCTTTAGAATTCTTTAATACAAAACTACGATCACTTAATCGTTCATAGGAATCAAATTCATAAGGAACAACTGTTTTATTTAGGGAATCAATAATACCATACTTATGATTTTTATCAGTAACTATAAAGTAATCAAACTTTTTACCTAAATGTTTGATTGATGTATATACTGCTGGAATTACTAATGTATTCTCACTAGTTCTCATTCCATACAATGTATTGCCTTTTTTATCTATTGTTGTAAACAAAACATATTCATTGGACGGTGATCGACTGAAAATGCTATCGCCCTTTTCATATGTTCCAATTCCAGTACCTTCACCAGTCCCTGACTTCTCATAGTTATTTGTATGTATTAGGTTCAGAGCTTCACTTTCACTTAGTAATATGCCCTCATCTGTTACGTATTTGATTAAACCATCGGCAGTATGTATTTCAAATAAATTTTTCTTATCATTTTTTGACCAGTAAAATTTAATATTCTCCCATCCACCTTCTATAGGATTACTGATAATATGAACACCATTACTTTTATCATATAAATACCAGTAGTCACTTTTTTGTCCTAATATTAATTTATCATTAATAGCGCTATAATTATGTATTACATCATTAATGGCATAAGTACCATTAGAATTAACTAGTTTAAAACCTCCATCAGTTAAGGCTCTAGCATAATAGTAATCAAATTCATAGTCATATCCTGTAGGTAAATAAGCTATATTACTTAAATTAACATATCGTTTTTGACCATTCTCATAAAAGGATCCATATACAAATTTATTAGAAGCTTTCATATAATCTACGTGTAAGTTATCATATGGACCGAGTATCCAGCTCCCTTTTTCATCTACGATAGTATTACCAGCTGGGGATTCTAAGGTAATATATTCTTTTGCAGATGTTATATTACATACAGCAAATGCTATAGCTAAGCCTAATATAAACTTTCTCATATATCTCTCCATTACACAAAACAATAATAATTACTCTCATAATACCATATTTCAAAACTATAATTAAGAGCATCACTTCAATGCTTAAATGCTTAATGAGCTTATATATATAATTTTTTATTTGAAATACTTTATGTTTTAGTAGTTTTATATTGAATTTTTTAGAATTAAGTTGTAAAATAAGCATATAAACTATCTAATTTAATCATATCAACTCTTATGGAGGTATTATATGTGCTGGTGCGATATTGTAAGTAAAGCCAAAATTGGCGGTTTAAAGCATTTAGGTAATGGTATGGAAAGTTCCTTAAGATTCCTTGCGGAAATTGTTCTTGGTCTAAGTATTATTCGTGTACTCTTGAACTGGATCTTTGGTATTTAACTATCTAAACTAAAATCTATAAGCTAAATAAGATACTATAAAAGGCGCTTAGTTATCTAAGCGCCTTATTTATATTCATTTACATTTGATTAGTAGGCTCACTTCAGCAAATATTACTGATACGCTTCGCTGCAATCGATATATTCCATGATTAGTTGGCAAATTTGACCATCTTTATCAAATGCCCAGTATACAGGGTATAAACCATCACCAAATCCAGATTGAATCATCGGTACTGTTAATTCCGTTTCAGGGATGGTGAAATTAATCCAGTCCCCTTTAGAGCGTTGGTATTGAGGATATGCCATAGCATTTAATTGGAATAAATCACTATAGTAATCATCGTAAATATTCTTATCAGGATAGTTAGTATGCCATTGATCGTAGAACTTCCGGTAGGTCTCAATCGTTTCAGCATCGACTACTGTAGCAAGACCAGAATCTACAGGGAAACCGATGAAGCTTTCACCATCATCTAGCGTTTCAATATCTTCTGTACCTTTTAGGGCTAATTCGTAGTTTACCGGCTCATTACCATTAAAGATAACGCGGCTTGCCACATAACGATATTGATTTGGTTCCATTTCAATGATTTTAGTTTCCAATAAATACGTGCCTGGTTCTACCGTTCTAATATAGGTATCAGGTTTGCTCGGTAACGTTACCAATGGATCACAACATGTAATATGACCTGTTGGGAAGTTTACAGTCCACATCGGCAATGTATGTAAAGGAAAGCCTTTTAACTCCTTACGACCGAATAAATCGTGATATGGTACAGTCGGTTTTAATTTACCTTCCGAACCTAATCGGTTAAATGTTTGAATCCATTCGCTAGTTAATTTAGATTGATCCATATTACTCCTCTGCTTCGTATTTACAATGAATATATTCGCCCTCTAATACTTCGTAGGCTGCTGTTTTACGTATAATTTGCTTCACCAAGGTATCTAGCCTTGAACCATTAGAATAGTCTGCCGGTGCATAATATCTTATACGATGATGACGCATCATTTTATAAACCTTGTCCTTATCCTTTTTTATAGGATCATAGACACCTATGGAATGACCACCATTGGCATTGACAAGGCTCATGCAAGGAATATCTGTATCGCTATCCCCAATATAGATCATATTCCGGAACGGAACCCGTTGCTTCTCAGGCTTAATATAATCATTAACACCTGTGTCATTAATATCGAGAATCCCCTTTTGTATGCGGAATAAAAACTGTGTTTTATTTGTATAGTTAATAGCTTGTGCAGGCCATACGGCTACGCCTTTATCATCAAACATGAATGCGCTGGCATAGATTTTGGTGAAAGCCCCCGCTTTAGCCATGTCAGTGCCTTCAATCATTTCTTTTAAGCCCGAGGAAATGATGTAATGCTCAATGCGTACGCCATGTTCTAAACCATAGTCGCGAATACGTTCAAACCAAGTACGAACCCCTTCGTATAATTCTACTTGATTGCCATATTCCATAAGCTTTTCTTTTGTTACATAGAAATGACCTACTGCTTCTTGAATCATCTTGTACATATAGGCTAAATTATTGTCCATATCATTCTTTTTAGCCAATTCATTCGATTCTTGCCAGAATTGTTTAATTTGCTCTTCGTTATAGCCCACAGATTGAATAAAACCTTGTGCCTGCATATCATCAGGGGTTAAGGTTTTATCAAAATCGTAACACATAGCTAGTACTGGCATAGACGATTCAGATGATTGTAAGGATGTTTTACTGTCAGTCTTATAGGTGATCATAATCCACCTCCTTGTGATAATACATAAACTATTAAAACATCATGTAACTCTAATATATTTTTAAGATGACCCAATCCCTTTTGATTATATTTTACACGATACGTCAATGATTTGAGTTTCGTAATTCCTCGTAATTCTAGTTAAAATAGGCTCTCTTGTGTAAAAGTTTCATCTACAATCCAGCTCTTTTCCGTACTTTCTTTAATAATTGCTGTTTTTGAAAGTGTTCCAATTAGTAAGCTAGAATTTGGATCATGTTCCATTCGATGTTGACGAACTGCAGCTTGATTCGTATTGGCATAACAATAACGACAGAAATGACTACAACTATCGTAAGCGCCAATATCCCCATGTAAATAACAATTACACTCAGGTCTTGCTGGTGTTCGTTTTGGTGCTTTTAATGTTACGTTCCAAGCTCGTTCATAACAGTCTAGTGTAAGACAGCCCTCCGTATTAACACCTAATTCCTTAAAAACGTCCCCTTCTCCACAGGTTTTAAGTATCATATGATGAGAATGAGCTATAGATACTAATTCTTTAATGATCTTCTTTTGAATATCTAAACTTGGTCTATAGCCTTCAGGAAAATTATGAGCTACTTTATCAAAGATATCTAAAAAGCTAACAATAACTGTATCGGTATAACCCATTAAAGACTTTGCCATTTTATAAAAGCTTTCAAAATGAAAATCTATGGTATAGTCATGAGTTAAAATTATTGGATCATAACGCCACACCATAGACTGAGGATTAAGCTCATTAGAAATATGTTTAAAACCCTCTATTATAGACTCATATTGCGGTACATAAGGCTCAATGTCACGTCCATAAGGTGTTATCGTCATATGCCAATATTGCCGATAGTCTTTAATTTCATTTAGCAATGGTATAAATGGCAAGGGATTTTTCGTACAAAAAGCAATACCATCTACTACGTCGTGATTAATAGTATAACGCGTTACTTGTAGTGGATTATAAGGATTTCGAACGTCTACGAAACCTTCATGTATACGATTAATTAGCCATTGACCATAAAAGGCAGGTATATCTGTACGTTGTCCAGTTTGTAATATCATAGCGCTGCCCTTTCATTAAACAAAATATAAAAATATTATAACATATTTAACTCTATGTATTTATAGTTTAACTGTGATTTTTGCTGTATAGTTTACTCTTATTTTATGGTACTATAAATACTATATAAAATGAGGAGAATTAACGTATGAACGATATTTTTGAACACAACCATCCTATGAAGGATGATAAAGAATTTATTACATCCTATTGGACAGATCGAGCTCACGATTTTGGAGCCTTACGGGCAAAAGAATTAGAGAGCCCTAAACTTAAATTATGGAGAGATGAACTAACGAGTCATATCTTTGATTCTGATCGTTCTTTACGTATATTAGATATTGGTTGTGGTGCAGGATTCTTTAGTATTATCCTCTCTCAACTAGGACATACAGTGCACGGCATCGATATTACGCCTAATATGATAGACGAGGCAAATCAACTGGCCGACTCCCTTGATTGTGATGCGACCTTCTCCGTTATGGATGCAGAAAATCTCAGCTTTGATTCTAATACCTTTGATATTGTTGTAGCCCGCAATGTAACATGGAATTTACCACATCCAGATAAAGCCTATGCTGAATGGTTACGCATCATTCGTCCAGGTGGTTTAATCCTCAATTATGATGCGGAACATGCTCGCAATCACCATGACTTACCACAATCTGTTCATCATGCCCATGAACATGTAAGCAATGAATTAAAAGAGCGCTGCCATACTATTTATCATATGCTTGAAATTTCATCCTTTACACGCCCACAATGGGATAAAGAACTGCTTACAAAATTGGGTGCTAGCTCTGTCACCATTGATTCTACAGTAGGCCCTCGTATTTACAGCGAAGAAGATGAATTTTATATCCCTGTACCAATGTTCTTGGTGAAAGTAATAAAATAGCATCCAAAGTAAAACATAACAAAATAAACCCACTCTATATGATATGTACTTCCTTTATTTAGTATCTAACAAAGGAATATATCATACTATGAGTGGGTTTTCTTGTATTTGATGTTTGTTATTTATTATTTCTTATTGTCTTAAATGATAGAGTCATCAAAGTAGTACTACTCCAGACAATAAAGAGTTAATCAATTACAGATATAGTATTACACTAATATTAGTTACTGAAATACGCTTGAGCCTTAGTAATTTCTGCGCGAAGTTTTTCTTCATCAATAGTAAGCAATTCTCTGTCTTTCATGAGAACTTTGCCGCCTACAATTGTAGTATTTACATCAGAACTGTTTGCAGAGTATACAAGAGTCGCTAAATCGTTGTAACGAGGCATCCAGTGCATACCAGATACGTCATATAGCACGATATCTGCACGATATCCTTTCGCTAATACACCAAGGTCTGTATAACCAAGCGCTTTCGCTCCTTCTACAGTGCCCATATTCCACGCAGCTTGTGCCGGAATCGCTTTAGGATCATAGAGACGCGCTTTATGCAATGTAGCAGCAAGGCGTACTTCTTCAAGCATATCTGCATTATTATTAGATGCAGAACCGTCTGTGCCAAGACCAACTGTAATACCTTTAGCAATCATTTCAGGCACTGGTGCAATACCACTTGCTAATTTTAAATTGGATTGTGGATTATGTGCAACAGCTACATTATTCTCTGCCATAATGTCCATATCTTCTTCTGTAACATGAACACAATGTGCAGCTAATGTAGTATTCCAAAATAAACCTAAGTCATGCATATGAGCTATTGGTGTCTTGCCATTAGCTTTAATAACATTCTCTACTTCCCCTTTAGTTTCAGACAAGTGCATGTGAATGCCACAATTTAATTCATGAGATAAGGCAATAACCTTTTCCATATATTCGTCTGGGCAAGTGTATGGCGCATGTGGGCCCAATAATACCTTGATGCGGTCATTATCAAAGCCGTTCCAAGTGCGGAATAAATCAGCATTTTCAACTAATGCTTGATCTGCTGTTGGAGATACACCGGCTAAACCACGAGATAGTACGGCGCGGATACCGGTTTCTTTTACTACCTCAGCTGTAGTATTCATAAAGAAATACATATCGCTAAATGTTGTAGTACCAGAGCGTAACATTTCAGCCACACCTAGTTGTGTACCATAACGTACATACTCGTCGTTAAGCTTGGCTTCAGTTGGCCAAATTGCAGTTTCTAGCCAATCCATAAGCTCAAGATCATCTGCATAGTTTCTAAATAAGCCCATTGCAATGTGCGTATGAGTATTGACTAAACCTGGTGCGGCTAATTGGCCTTTACCATCTAGTACTTCCTTTGCAGAATCTTTTGCTTTTTCAATATCACTATCCTTTAAAATAGCAGCAATATAACCATTTTCAATTTCAATGGCATGATTTTTAAGAACGCCCTCATTAGTTAGGACGTCTACATTGGTAATCAATAAATCAGACATAGGTTTCCTCATAGGTATAACCGAGCTAAAGTAGCTCGGTTATATTAGTAAAATTAGAAAACTAATACATCTAGCACATTGTTGTATAATATAAAGCCATTAGCTTTCTATTAAATGTAGATGTAATTCGATTCGAAATTAATTTACTTTTGTAAGATAATCGATTTGATCTTGCGTTAAAGAATCTAAATCGTAACCCATGGAATTCAATTTTAGTTTAGCAATTTCCGCATCTAATTCATGAGGCAATACATAAACCTTAGGTTCCATATTTTTGCCATTATGTAAAATATGTTCTGCTGCAAGAGCTTGCATAGCAAAGGATAAATCCATGATTTCTGCAGGGTGACCATCGCCTGCAGCAAGGTTTACAAGGCGACCTTCAGCCAATACATAGAGTTTGCGGCCATCTGCCATAGTATAGCCTTCAATATTTTGACGAACACGTTCATGGCTAACTGCAACTTGTTCTAAATCGTGAACATTAACTTCGCAATCAAAATGACCAGCGTTACAAAGAACGGCTTTATCCTTCATAACTTCATAATGTTCTTTTACGATAACATCTTTACAACCTGTTACAGTACAGAAGATATCGCCGATTTTAGCAGCTTCTATCATAGGCAATACAGTGAAACCATCAAATACTGCTTCAATAGCTTTAATAGGGTCAACTTCTGTAACAAATACGTGAGCGCCTAAACCTTTAGCACGCATTGCAACGCCTTTACCGCACCAGCCATAACCAGCAACTACAACATTTTTACCAGCAACTGTAAGATTTGTAGTACGCATGATACCATCCCATACAGATTGACCTGTACCATAGCGGTTATCGAATAAGTATTTGCAGTTAGAATCGTTAACAGCAATCATAGGGAACGTCAATTGTTTAGCATGTTCCAATGCATACAAACGATGAACGCCTGTTGTAGTTTCTTCACTACCACCTAACAAACGTTCTTTTGCATCAGTACGTGTTGTGTGTAATAAATTAACAAGGTCACCACCGTCATCGATGATAATATGAGGTTTATGATCCAACGCTTTGTTAAGGAACATAAAATATTCTTCATCTGTACAATCGTACCAAGCATATACAGTAAGACCCATGTCAACAAGTCCTGCGGCTACATCATCTTGTGTAGAAAGAGGGTTTGAACCTGTAACGATAACATCAGCACCACCGCGTTTTAAAACAGTGGCAAGATATGCAGTTTTAGCTTCCAAGTGAACAGAGACAACAATTGTTTGACCTTTGAAAGTTTGTTCTTTTTCAAAACGATCGCCCAATGTATTTAGTGTAGGCATAAAATTAGAAACCCAGTCAATTTTTTTACGGCCTTCAGCAGCGAGATTGATATCTTTAATTAATGATTGCATATGTACCCCTTCATTCTTCAATTAATAATATACAGGTTATGAAAAGAACTTACTTTAACATGATAAGTTTTATATACATCCGTAATGACATTTACTTATTATCAACAACGGATTGTAAGCGAGCAATAGACTCTTGATAGTTTGGTGTTAAAACACCTTCTTCAGTAATAATGGCTGTTACTAGTTCATGAGGTGTTACATCAAAAGCAGGGTTTAATACATGAATACCCGTAGGCGCAGATGGCACGCCTTGGAATGTCAACACTTCATCATCAGAGCGCATTTCAATAGGAATATCCTTACCATCTTTGAGTGTAAAGTCAAATGTACTATATGGAGCAGCCACGTAAAATGGAATATTATGGAATTTTGCAATCACTGCTAATCCATAAGTTCCAATTTTATTAGCTACGTCACCTTCCGTTGTAATGCGATCAGCACCGACTATAATGGCGTCAATTAAACCTTGTTGCATTGCATAGGCCGCCATATTGTCTGTCTCTAATGTAACAGGTATGCCATCTTCATGAAGTTCAAAAGCCGTTAAACGGGCCCCTTGCAATAATGGGCGTGTTTCATCGGCGTACACCATTTCCAATTGACCCTGTTCATATAGTTTACGAATCACACCAAGTGCAGTACCTAAACCACCTGTCGCTAAAGCACCAGCATTACAATGCGTTAAGATTCGTAAATTCTGTTTACCTTTAAATAAAGCGGCCCCATTAATAGCCATGCGTGTATTGAGTTGTACATCCTCTTCATGGATAACAATAGCCTCTTTTATGATGCGGTCTATAATTTCATGCATAGACGAAAATGGACCGGCTTTCACAATGGCTATAATACGATTAACCGCCCACGCTAAATTAATCGCCGTCGGTCGAGTCTCCTTTAATTCTTCACTCCACTCATAAAAGGTTGATAGCTGTTCAGAAAAAGGAACCTCTAAACGATTCGCCTCCACAGCTGCTAAAACAAGACCATAACCAGCAGCGACGCCGATAGCAGGAGCTCCACGGACACGAAGCATCTTTATAGCCTCTGCCACTTGTCGCCAGTCGGTACAATGTATATATTCAACCTGAGCTGGCAGTTTTGTTTGATCTAATAAAATGAGCGTACCATCACGCCATTCAATATTTTTCATGAGACCTCCCTCCACATTGTCACATCAAAATGGATATAAGCTCTTATAATTTAAATCCGCCGTATTCAGCCATGCGATGATGAGCTACATAATCTGCATTCATATCAATAGCCTCAATTGTACCTAAGATAAGAGCTTTCAATTGAGATGCCATTTCTCCCATCATTTCAACTACTTCGCTGTGAGTAAGGGCATTTTCAGAAATACCAGCAGCGTAGTTCGTAATCATAGAGATTGTTGTATATGCCATTTCAGCTTCGTTTGCTAGATTAACCTCTGGTACATTCGTCATGCCTACCGTATCGCCACCAAGCATATGGAACATCTTTATCTCTGCAGGTGTTTCAAAACGTGGACCTTCTGTACATACATAGGTACCGCCATTATGAATAGACAATTTTTGATCTTTACCTACAGATTCAATGATTTGACGAAGCTCAGGGCAATATGGATTTGTTACATCTAAATGAGCTACTGGACGATTGCCACCTTCATAGAATGTAGTGACGCGATTTTTTGTAAAATCAAGAAATTGATCTGTTAAAACAAAGTGACCAGGCTCAAAATTCTTATTCAAAGAACCTACAGCAGTTGTAGAAATAATGAATTTAACACCTAGTTTTTTTAGGCCCCAAATATTGGCACGATAATTAATTTTATGTGGAGGAATCGTATGATCTTTACCATGACGAGCCACAAAAATTACAGTTTTGCCTTTATATGTACCTTGTACATAATCAATTTCTCCATAAGGAGTCATCAATGATTCTTCATGAATATTTTCAAATATAGACGGATCATAAACACCTGTTCCGCCAATTACACCGATTGCACTCATAGTTGCCTCCTATTAAAAATACTCTATCTTTATATTTTCGCACATAATGATAAAACAATCTATAGAAAAAGTTCTATTATTGAATTGGTCCTCTAGAGTAATCAAACATTTGTGACAAATACTTATGCCTTTTGATTCATAAAGTA
>ENA-OWLZ01000218-OWLZ01000218.1-metagenome-genome-assembly--contig:-NODE-218-length-16335-cov-5.943489_pt1 | contig 16335 bp, 9 predicted proteins | sample MGYA00245341_ERZ651117 | MGnify/ENA primary metagenome ERZ651117 (study PRJEB26857, sample SAMEA4031763) | metagenome | biome: human; feature: oral; material: saliva | place: Philippines | collected 2014 | study... | reverse complement strand
AACTTCAACGAGCGTCTCAGCATCAGTAAGTGCTTCGATTTCAATAAGTGAGTCTGTATCGTTGAGTGATTCACAAAGTGCAAGTGCATCATTGTCTGAATCAGCGTCAGCAAGTGTGTCAGCCTCTGAGTCGGCTTCAACCTCAGCATTCTTGAGTGCATCTGAAAGCACAAGTGTTTCAATAAGTATCTCAACATCATTGAGTACTTCAGTCTCTGCATCAACAAGTGCATCAGTATCAGCCTCATCGAGTGCCTCCGAGTCGTCGTCTGAAGTTAAGGATCCTAAACAAAAACGTGGTAGCCAAGCTCTTCCTAAGACTGGTGAGGAAAACTCATCATTATCATTGGCATTTGGAGCCTTGGCAACTGCAACAGGTCTCGCCTTTCTTGCTAAACGTAAGAAAGATGAAGAAGGTGAGGACTATTAGTAGTATAGTATTGCAAAAGTCTTAACAATACTCAGAAAAGCACGAAAAACACCTCTATGTTAGTGAATAATCTAGCAAAGAGGTGTTTTTATTTGGAAATATTGAGCTGGTTTTAAAAAGAAGAAATAATTGGAATATAGAAAAAGGAGATCATGTTTAAGACAATCTCCTAGTTTAGTGATCTAATCTTACCGAGATGAGAGGCGTTGTTGCTCTGTTAAAATGACTTCAAATAATAGATTTCCGACCAAATTGAACATCAAACGAGATCGCAAATTTTCACGTTTTTTAGGGGCATCGTAAATAAAAATCATATGGTCACTAATTTTAGAAAGTAAGTGATTCCCTAAGGTGGCAATAGTTAAGACAGTTGCCTCATGCTCCCAAGGCTGTTAAAGCAGCAGCAACTTATGTCGTGGATAACTTTGCAGATGCCGTTACGCATTTGGAAAACTTGTTAGACTTATGATGTTAACATTCAATGTCTAGAATGGAAGTAGAGTGGGACTTAGTCCCAATCTACTTTTTGTTATGACTTGATTGAAGTTAACTAGTTTATATTTAAAAGAAGATATGGCAGAAAACCATATCCTCTTTCTTTATTTCTCTACTTGTTTATACATGACTGTACCCACTGTTACAAGAATAGTTAAGAGAATCGGTATGACTCGAAAAACTCCCCAGTCAGGGTCACTAGCCAAAAGGATAGAGACTATATAAAAACCAATACTTGTGGCTAAGAAATTTTTATTACCTTTTTTACGCCCTATGCCTGTTAAGATGGTTGCAATTATATAACAAATAAAGCTAGGTGCTAGGAAAATTATCACAAGAATTCCCCAAGGATTAAAGAAAAATAAGGCAAAATAAACTATAGCTAAATAAAATGCGACTGACAGGATAATAGAAGCAACCCTGTTGTCTGGAGAATTATTTTTAATGATATCTTGATTATTGACCTCTTGACCGATCCTAGCTTTATCCTGGTTCGTGTTGGAGTTTGTATTTTGTACTGACATCTTTCTCACCTACCCCTCTATTTGTTTCTAAATGATTTAACTCTTTTCACTTTTATTATACTCCTTTTTCTCTTATTTTCAGCAGAATAGATAGGGTTTTGAGTTATTTTGATGTGGTGAATTGTCGCTTTATTATCTGGTTTGGATACCTTTCATTTTTTGATGGAAAAGTGTTTTTTACTATCGCTTTAGGGGTCAAAATTAAACCTCTCACCCCTCGGTAACTTGTCAGTTGCTTAGATAGTTAGAATTTACTTTTTCTATGAGAAGCTAGCCTAAAAAAAATACCATCTTAACAGACCTAATGGTTTGGTTGGGCTTGTGTTTTTTATTGCTTTGAGAGGAGAGTCTTAAGGATTTGGTAAATTTTCATTAGATTCTCTTGCAATCCCATTAAAAGTAGCAACTTATCAATAATCATTCTAAGCAGTGATAGAGTATCATTTGTATTGATTTTAAAAAATAAAATGAGCTTTTTTTATTCCGAAATACTCATTTTAAACTAATTTAATTAAAATAATAAAGTGCTTTTTCTAAAAATTATGAAAGTTTACCAAATATTATTGAAAAAATGCGTCCAATGTTTTAGAATGAAGCTATTAATGGGAAAAAGGAGTCTTTTTATTATGGACAAAAAAGTACATTATAAAATGCACAAAGTTAAGAAACAATGGGTAACCATCGCAGTGACGGGGATGTCACTCGGTGCGGTCTCAGCTGTTTCTTTAGGGACTAACGACGGTGTCGTTCAGGCCGATGAACACACGGATGCTACTGTAGCCATCCCCGATATTACTGTTGATACGGGGACTGTATCCAACGATGCAACGGCTGCTCAGGATCCAACTACAACAGTTGCAACGACAAACGCTGTTGCAACTGATCAAGCAGCTCCAGCAGCAACTTTCGATTTGACAACTGATACAACAGATACAGTTGCAGCGAATGCTGTTGATACGGCAGCGCCAGTTGGTACTGATCGTGCAGCTACTACAACAGATACAACAGCAACCAACGATACAGCTGTTGATACAACAACAAACAACACTACAACTGACACAACAACAGTTACGGATCGTGCGGCGACAGCTACACGCCGTGCAACTGGTTCTCGCCGTGGTCCTACAGGAGGCCGTCGTGCCACACCAGTTAACGGCAACACAAACAATGCCAACAACGGCAATAATACTGTTACAGTAGTGAATAACGACCTCCCAGCAACTAACAATGTAGTAACTAATGGTCCAAGCCACATCAAAACAATTGATGGCAAACAATACTACGTTGAAGATGATGGAACTATTCGTAAGAATTATGTTCTTGAACGTAACGGTGGAAGCCAATACTTTAATGCTGAAACAGGTGAATTGTCTAACCAAAAAGAATACCGTTTCGACAAGAACGGTGGCACAGGTTCATCTGTTGATAGCACAACTAACACTAATATTACTGTAAATGGCGACAAAAATGCCTTTTATGGTACAACTGAGAAAGACATCGAACTTGTTGATGGTTATTTCACGGCCAACACATGGTATCGTCCAAAAGAAATCTTGAAAGACGGTAAAGAGTGGACAGCCTCAACTGAAAATGACAAACGTCCATTGCTCACTGTTTGGTGGCCAAGTAAAGCTATCCAAGCTAGCTACCTCAACTACATGAAGGAGCAAGGTCTTGGTACCAATCAGACTTATTCAGCTGTCAGCTCACAAAGTCAGATGGACCAAGCAGCGCTTGAAGTTCAAAAGCGTATCGAGGAACGTATTACGCGTGAAGGCAACACGGACTGGTTGCGTACGACAATCAAAAATTTCGTGAAGACTCAACCAGGTTGGAACTCAACGACTGAGAATCTTGATAACAATGACCACTTGCAAGGTGGTGCTCTTCTCTATAACAACGATAGTCGTACAAGTTATGCTAATTCAGACTACCGTCTCTTGAACCGCACACCAACCCAACAAGATGGAACACGTCGCTACTTTAAAGATAATTCATCAGGTGGTTACGAATTCCTTCTAGCAAACGATATTGATAACTCAAACCCAGCCGTTCAAGCTGAGCAACTAAACTGGCTTCACTATATCATGAACATTGGTACCCTCACAGGTAGCACTGAAGATGAAAACTTCGATGGTGTTCGTGTGGATGCTGTGGATAATGTTAATGCTGACCTTCTCCAAATTGCTTCAGATTACTTTAAAGCTAAATACGGCGTTGAAAAGAGTGAAGAGGAAGCTATTAAGCACCTATCAATCCTTGAAGCCTGGTCTCACAATGACCCATACTACAATGAAGATACCAAGGGTGCTCAATTACCAATGGATAATCCATTGCGTTTAGCCATGGTATATTCTTTCCTACGCCCAATTGGAAACCGTTCAGGTCTTGAGCCACTTATTACCAATAGTCTGAATGACCGTTCAGAAAGTAAGAAAAACACGAAACGTATGGCCAACTATACTTTTGTTCGTGCTCATGACTCAGAGGTACAATCTGTTATTGGCCAAATCATCAAAAATGAAATCAATCCACAATCAACAGGGAATACTTTCACTCTTGATGAAATGAAGAAAGCCTTCGAAATCTACAATTCAGATATGCGAAGTGCCAATAAGAGATATACACAATACAATATCCCATCCGCTTATGCTTTCATGTTAACGAATAAGGACACTGTTCCTCGTGTTTATTATGGTGATATGTACACTGACGACGGTCAATACATGGCCCAAAAATCACCATATCATGATGCTATTTCAACTCTCTTAAAAGCCCGTATCCGTTATGCGGCTGGTGGCCAAGACTTGAAGATGAACTATGTAGGTTCAGGAAATACGAATGGTTGGGATGCTTCAGGAATCTTAACATCTGTACGATATGGTACAGGAGCAAATAACGCTTCAGATGGTGGAACAGCTGAAACACGCAATCAAGGTATGGCTGTTATTCTTTCCAACCAACCAGCTCTTCGTTTGAATAGCAATTTGACAGTGAACATGGGGGCAGCCCACCGTAATCAGGCGTATCGCCCATTGCTTTTAACAACAAAAGATGGCATTGCTACATATCTAAATGATTCAGATGCTAATGGTATTGTTAAATACACTGATGACAACGGTAATTTGACTTTCAGTCCAAGTGAAATCAGTGGTGTGCGTAATGCTCAAGTGGATGGCTATTTGGCTGTTTGGGTGCCAGTAGGTGCATCAGAAAACCAAGATGTTCGTGTTGCTCCAAGTAAATCTAAGAATGGCAGTGGTTTAGTTTATGAATCATCAGCTGCCCTTGATTCACAAGTTATCTACGAAGGATTCTCAAACTTCCAAGACTTCGTCCAAGACCCATCACAATATACTAACAAGAAGATTGCTGAAAATGCTAACCTCTTCAAATCATGGGGTATCACATCATTTGAATTTGCTCCACAATATGTTTCAAGTGACGATGGTACTTTCCTTGACTCAGTAATCCAAAATGGTTATGCTTTCACAGACCGTTATGATATTGCAATGAGTAAGGACAACAAGTATGGTTCATTAGCTGACTTGAAAGCAGCGCTTAAATCACTCCATGCCGTAGGTATCTCAGCAATTGCTGACTGGGTTCCAGACCAAATCTACAACCTTCCTGGTGATGAAGTAGTTACAGCAACTCGTGTTAATAACTATGGTGAGACCAAAGACGGCGCAATCATCAACAAGACTCTTTATGCCGCTAAAACACGTACCTTTGGTAACGACTACCAAGGTAAATATGGTGGTGCCTACCTAGATGAATTGAAACGTCTATATCCACAAATCTTTGACCGTGTTCAAATCTCTAATGGTAAACGTATGACAACTGATGAGAAGATTACAAAATGGTCTGCTAAATACATGAATGGTACCAACATTCTTGATCGTGGTTCAGAGTATGTGCTTAAGAATGGTCTAAGTGGTTACTATGGCACAAATGGTGGTAAAGTTAGCCTTCCAAAAGTTCTAGGAAGCAACCAATCAACAAACACCGACAACCAAAACGGTGACGGTAGAGGTAAGTTCGAGAAGAGCTGGGGCAGTGTCTATTATCGTTATAACGATGGAAAACGTGCTAAGAATGCTTTCATCCAAGATAATGAAGGAAATGTTTACTACTTTGATAACACGGGTCGCATGGCAATCGGTGAAAAGACTATTGATGGCAAACAGTACTTCTTCCTCGCTAATGGTGTGCAGTTGCGTGATGGTTATCGTCAAAACCGCAAAGGTCAAGTATTCTACTACGACCAAAACGGTGTCTTGAATGCTAACGGCAAACAAGAGCCAAAACCAGACAACAATAATAATGCATCAGGCCGTAACCAATTCGTACAAATCGGTAATAACGTTTGGGCATACTATGACGGTAATGGTAGACGTGTAACTGGACGTCAAAATATTAATGGTCAAGAGCTTTTCTTTGACAACAATGGTGTCCAAGTTAAAGGCCACACTGTTAATGATAATGGGGCTATCCGTTATTATGACGAAAACTCAGGTGACATGGCTCGTAACCGATTTGCTGAAATCGAACCAGGTGTTTGGGCTTACTTCAACAATGATGGTGTAGCTGTAAAAGGTTCACAAAATATCAACGGTCAAGACCTCTACTTTGATCAAAATGGTCGTCAAGTTAAAGGTGCTTTGACAAATGTAGATGGTAACCTTCGCTATTATGATGTGAATTCAGGTGGCCTTTACCGCAATCGTTTCCAAGAAATCGATGGCAGCTGGTATTACTTCGATGGTAATGGTAATGCTGTTAAAGGTATGGCTAATATAAATGGTCAAAATCTCCTCTTTGACAATAATGGTAAACAAATCAAAGGGTATGCAGTTCGCGTGAATGGTGTTGTACGTTATTACGATGCAAACTCAGGTGACATGGCTGTTAACCGTTGGGTAGAAATCAATCCAGGACGTTGGGTTTACTTTGATGGAGAAGGTCGAGGACAACTGTAGTCGTTTCTAAACTGTATGAACCGAGACAAGAGTCTCGGTTTTTATGGCATATTCAGATGTCAAAAAAAGATTTAGATGAGGACTGTAGCTAGTCATTTACACTATTTCATGAGTAACTCATGAGAGCTTGATATCACTTACTGATGTCTGTTCTTAGCTAAACAATAGTCATGCTAAAAATACTATTATTAATTTAACATTTAATACGAGAAAGCTTTGAAATTAAGGATTTTCATTAAATGCTTTCAATCTATTGACGAAGTGTAAAAGTCACTCTATACTAAAAGTAATGCTAGTTTTCTATTGGTATTTCATAGCAAAGGGTAAGTGCAGGCTATGCCAATATCATTCCTAATAGGCCATTCTTTTTGAAATTTGGTAAGGTTCTTTTCCAAAGCTAAAGACAGCATTGTTTGTTTATAGTGACTTTCTTTAGACAGTCTCTATAGAATAGCATTAGACTATTAAAGACTCGTCATTTAAGCCATCGGTGTAATCTCATTTTGATATCACTTTCGTAAACTATTTGATAGATATTGCACATCAAAGCGCTATTTTTTCACTTAGGGGTTAAAATGATTAAAGTTTTTACACCTTACTTGTAAAAATTCCGTTCTCGTATTATAGTATATATAAGAGATATCAAAAATTTTAATCTTTGATAATGACTTGTTGTTTTCTCTGAGGGAAAATGAAATCTTAATGGAAAAGATTTCCATGAGAACTTAGCAAGTATAGGATTTATTTCTTATAAAAAGCAGAAAGGGGGAGTATTTTTGAGAGCCTATAGGGAAAATGCGACTGAGGCAGCGGCTAAGGCTAAAACTGCCAAAGAGCATATTGCACACGGTTCAAAAGACACTGATCTAGTTGATACTATAGATCTTTCTATGTTGTTGACTAGTAAAAAACGTCGCTCTGACCACAGTGCCCCCTCTCCATTAGATTTTGCCAGAGCTGACGAAGCGCTCTTTGATAATCATGCTCAATCGGAAACCGTAAGGATTCCATCCAAGCAGGAGATTATCTTTCAGGGAGCGGATTCGCAAACTCCAGATCCCGAAGTCATGGAAAACCATGTCTTTACTGGGACTAGAGATGGGAAGACTGGTTTAATCGAATGGGACAAGGACAGTTATACCTATCCTAAGATATCGGTACCAGTTGTCCAGGGCTATTTCGCTGACCAAAAGGAAGCGGGTTTTAACGTTGTCACACCATATGTGCCAACAGTAACGGAACATGTGACCTATAGGAAATTGGGACGCATAATCCCTGTGACAGAAGATGGGGAATACATTCCAGGTGCTTTGACTAAGCAGTATAACAATAACAAAAAAGATCCACGAAAGGCGGGTGAGACAGCAACACCAGCTGTTCAAGATTATATGACAGATATTAAAAGTGTAGTACCGAACAAACCAGGAGCGGACACTCCGGTTGTGTATCGTAAGATTTTCAAGAAAGCCAGCATCACTTATATTGATGAAACTACCGGTGCTTACTTGGTTAGTGACCAGTTGATTGGTGAATTAGGTGAAGCGATTGAATACGGGACAGCAACACGTATCAAGACTTTCAAGGACATGGGATATGACTTGATTCAGGACGAATTCCCTAAGGATGCCATTTTTGATGATAAAGATATTGATGATCAAGAGTGGTTCGTCCTCTTGCAACACGATGTTGCCAAGGTAGGGCCTGAAAATGAACAAATCCCAGATACCCCAATTAATCCAGGTAATCCAGATGGACCTAAGTGGCCATCTAAATATGCATACGAAAAAGAAGTAAGCTTCACAGTCTTTTACAGAAGTACAGATGGCAATGCTGATTTGCCAGAAGCTGATGTGCAAAAGGCTTATTGGGTGCGTACTCTTACCTTCGACAAGGTTACAGGTGAGCTTGTTGATGAGACAGAGTGGTCTCCAAACAAAACCAAGTATTATGATATCTATGCACCAGTTGTTTTAGGTTATTTTGCGGATAAAGTAGAAGTTAAGGGTAGAGATGTTACTGAGGATAATATCGAAGAAACCGTTACCTACGTTCCACTTGGTAAGATCATTCCTATTGATGCGAATGGACGCTTGATTCCAAACGTTCCAACGCCAACCTTTAATAATGATGCCAATAACCCAACCAAGGTGAGTGAGACACTTGTTCCTCACATTCCGGGTTACCGTCCAATGCAACAAAGTGTCATGCCTGAGAGCTTGACAGAGGATATTCTTGTCGAGTACGCTCCAATTCTAGAGGATGTAACGCAACCAACCTTGCAAACAGTCTTCTTCAAAGGAGCTGGCGAAGCAACACCACCTGTTAACATCCAGTCTGACTTCACCTTCACTGGTAAGTACAACCAAGCAGAAGATACTTACACCTGGGATCAAGACAGCTATACTTTCGCTAAGGTCAATGTTCCAGTTATCGAAGGTTACTTTGCGGACAAGGCAGTTGCTGGTATGCAGGTTGTTACACCTGATAAACCAGAAGCAACAGATAGTGTTGCCTATAAAGAACTTGGTAAGATAATCCCTGTTGATAGCTCTGGTAATCCAATCGCAGATGCAGAGCCGGTTCATTTTGCCAACGATCCTCAGGATGCTACGCAAGTTATTGAAACGCCAGCGCCACAAGTTGCTGGTTACCAAGCTGAAACTGAAATGGTCTGGCCAGTTGATCTCAGCCTAGATCAGACCTTGGTTTATGAGCCAATCTTGGATGATATCACGCAAGATACTAAACAAACGGTTACCTTCCAAGGTGCAGGCTACAAAGATCCAGTTATCAACATCCAAGACAGCTTCAGCTTCCATGGTAAGTTTAACCAAGTGGAACAAACAAGCACTTGGGATCAAGAAAGCTTCACTTATGATATCGTAGAAGTTCCAGTTGTTGAAGGATTCTTTGCAGATAAACGTCAAGCTGGTGGACTTGAAGTTCGCCCTGACCTTCCAGAAGTGGAAGATACAGTTACTTACACAGAGCTTGGTAAGATTATTCCAGTAGATGAGTATGGTACACCTATTGAAAATGCCCCTACTCCAAACTACAACAATGATCCTGAAGATCCAACTAAGGCCATGGAAACAGTTGTTCCAGACGTTCTTGGTTACCTTTCAGAAAAGACCTTCATCACTCCTGAACATCCAGGTCAAGATACTAATGTTGTTTATGCTAAGGATGAGCAAAAAGCTATTATCCTTTACATGAATGAGCTTGATAAGTCAGAATTGACTCGTGATGTCGTCATCGGAAGCTCAGGTGAGAAGATTGACTACTCTACTGATGAACAAATCGCAAACTTGCTCAAACAAGGTTACGAGCTCGTCAACGATGGTTATGCGGCAGCCTTTGACCACACTTACAATGGTGACTCTGACTTTGATCAAGTCTTCGAAGTTGTTCTTCGTGAACGTTTGGTTCTTATTGACCCAGATATGCCAGCACCAGTTGCAGGTGAAGTTGTAGATCCAAACGATGTTAATAGTCCAGTTTGGCCAAATAGCGTAGAGATGCTTGAAAACCGTGCCGATGTGACACGTACAATCCAGTATGTCCTCGATGAAGGCGGCTTGGCTAGCGACGACTACGTTGAAGTTCTTGATTTCAAACGTCTGGCTAACGTTAACCTTGTTACAGGCGCTATCAATTATGAAGCATGGTCAAGTACTCAAGCTGGCTTCTCAGCTGTTCCTTCTCCTGAGGTTGTCGGATTTACACCAGACCGTATGGAAGTAGCTGAAATGACAGATGTTTCTGTAGAAACCCCTGAAATCATGGAAGTAGTAACTTACCTCAAGGATGCTCAGAAAGCTACAGTTACTTATGTTGATGGTACAACTCGTAAGAAACTTGAAGTCGTTGACTTGCTTGGTAAATCAGGCGAAGTTATCGATTACTCAACAATCGAGCGCATCAAGTACTACAGTGATCGTGGTTATACACTACTTGCGGATGGTTTCACAAACGGTGTTATCTTTGATGGCGATTCACATGTTGACCAAAACTTCATGGTTACCCTTCGTCATGGTACAGTTCAAGTAGGCCCAGACAACATTCAAGAAGCTGGTACACCAATCAACCCAGCGGTACCAGATGGTGCTAAATGGCCAGAACGTGAAAGCTACATCAAAGACGTGACCTTCACAGTTCTCTACACATCTAGCGATGGACAAGCGGAACTTCCTGCTAATAACATTCAAACAGCTCAATGGACACGTACTTTGACCATTGATAAGGTTACAGGTGAAGAGCTCGGCTCAAGCTACTGGACTTCAAATAAAGGTCAGTTTGAAACAGTCATCACACCAGAAGTAGAAGGTTACAGCGCTGATAAGGATAAGGTTGAAGGTAAGACCGTTGGTCAACGTAACCTTGAAGAAACCGTTGTTTATATCCCATTGACAGGCGATATTAATGGTAAACCTAAGGAAAACAAGGTAGATGATATCGTTGTTGAAGAAGTTCAAGACCTAGAAATTCTTGATCAAGCTGATGAGAACACTGAATCCCGCAAGGCTCCAACAACCTATGGTCCTGATGATGATTTCGAAGCACCTGTTACAAGTCAGGATGAGGGTAAAGGCTCTAAGCACAAGATGCCAATTAATCTCTCAAATGAGGAAGAAGCAAACAAAGGTAAAATTGAAGAAACTATCAATATCGCAGGCTTCACCGTATCGGTAACAGGTCTAGGACTTGGTCGTAACGGACGTAAGAAGAAAAATAAAAAAGATCACAAAGATCAAAAAGAAAAATAATCAAAAGACCTGAATCACTCAGGCATGCCCAGACAGAAAGAAAATCTCAAGTTGCTTATAGCACTTGGGATTTTTTTAGTTTTTCTTGTGCTAACATCAGTTCTATACTAAAATATAGGAGAAGAAGCAAAAAGAGGAGAATGCTATGCCGACAGAATATGAAAAAATGATTGCGGGTGAGTTTTATCAACCTAGCGCCCCTGAGTTACGTGCCCTTGCAGCTAAATCCAGAGAAAAGCAAATGGCCTTTAATGCGGAACCTGACCGTCTCAAGAGGGCTGAAATTGTTAAATCTTGGTTTGGGTCTACTGGGGAAAATATTGCTATGAAACCTCAGTTCGTTACGGATTACGGTGTTAATATTCATCTTGGTGAAAATTTTTACTCTAACTGGAACTTGACTATGCTGGACATCTGTCCTATTACGATTGGGGACAATGCCATGATTGGTCCCAATTGTCAGTTTTTGACGCCCTTACATCCGCTTGATCCAATTGAACGCAATTCAGGCATTGAGTACGGTGCTCCAATTACCATCGGTGATAATTTCTGGGCTGGTGGAGGCGTGACTATTCTTCCAGGCGTTACATTGGGGAATAATGTAGTGGCTGGGGCAGGAGCTGTCGTGACCAAGTCCTTTGGTGACAATGTGGTTCTAGGCGGAAATCCAGCGCGTGTTATTAAGGAAATTCCTGTAAAGAAAGACTAGTTAAGCAACTCAAGGATTTAAGTCCTTGAGTTTTTTTGAAATCTCTTGAAAAGATATTGATAATACCTTCTAAAACTCTTATACTAAATAATGCTAGTTAGCTAACAATAGAGTTAAGGAGTTATTCTTTGGACCATTTTGGATGCTTGTTGAAGCAAGCCAATAACAATATGATGCGCAACTTTGATCAGTTTGCCCAGCAATTTTCAGCTGAAGAGAGAGAAATCTTTCTCAAAATCATACAACACTATCGTAATCTTTAAGTTTATCAAGGAGGAATAAATACTCATGTTAGAAGAAAAAATCTCCACCAAGGTCTTGTCTGCCATCTTTGCGACAGGAATCCTTTCATTTTGTGGAGTGGCTGGTGAAACAGCTATGAACATCACCTTTCCTGTATTGATGAAGTCATTTTCGGTTAATACGTCAACAGTACAGTGGGTTACAACCGTCTACCTGCTAGTGGTTGCTTGTGTTGTTCCCTTATCTGCCTATCTCAAGCGTTCATTTAAGATGAAAACTATCTTCCTAATCGCCAATCTGCTGTCAATCTTAGGTGTTCTCATCGACTTTATAGCCCCTAACTTTGGTTTTGTAGTCTTGGGCCGTTTGGTACAAGGTCTGGGTGTCGGTTTTGCCCTTCCTCTCATGTTTAATATCATTTTGGAGCGGATACCTAGTCGTAAGATTGGACTCATGATGGGCGTAGGTACACTGATTACAGCAGTTGCGCCAGCAATTGGCCCAACTGTTGGTGGACTTCTGACTGCACATTTTGGTTGGCGTTCCATTTTCCTTGTTCAGTTTCCTATTCTCTTGGCTTCACTGATTGCAGGGCTTCGTACCATTGAGCAAAAGAGTGAGGTTAAACGTGAATCCTTAGATATCCTCAGTCTACTGGCTACCATCTTTCTTTTCTTGGGCTTGATTTTAGGCCTTCATGGGATTGCTGATCATGCTTTCTTCAGTTTCTCAGTCTTAGGTTGGCTTTTGATTGGTATCTTAGGTCTTGTCATTTTGATTTGGCGTTCAATTAAATTGGACAATCCCATTATCAATCTTTCTATTTTGAAAAATCGTAAACTGACCGGTCATATCATCGCTTTCTTTTCTTTTCAATTGGGATCCCTCGCGATGAGTTTCCTATTGCCAAACTATGTGCAGTTGGTTAACCACTCAAATACCACTCTCGCCGCCCTGATGCTTCTCCCAGGGGCATTGATTGGTGCTGGGTTTGCTCCTTTCTCAGGTATTATTCTTGATAAAATGGGGGCTCGTAAACCGATTCTGGTTGGTGCAATTCTTATCCTACTTGCTCAGTTGCTATTTAGCTTGTTCGGTCTCTCGCTTTCAAATACTTTAATCCTCGTCTTTTACATGATTTTTATGACGGGGCTTGGAGTTGCTTTTGGTAATGTCATGACCAATGGACAGAAGCAATTGTCACTTGATCAACGTGCTGATGCCAATGCCATTTTTAACACGCTCCAACAATTTGCAGGAGCAGTGGGAACAACACTAGCATCTTTAATTGTTGCTATGAGTCAAGCTAATCACAAGATTGATTTTGCGCAAGCAACGGCTCAGGGGAGTCGAAATGGGTTTATGGTCCTATTTGCGCTAGCTATTTTCCAACTCCTTGTCTTATTTAGTGTTGTTAAAAAGAACGATTAATAACGAGTTTCAAGCAAAGGAAACGTGCTTTCCCTTGCTTTTTTTCTTTCCTTAAGCTAATTACTAATTTTAGTGAAACTTAAAGGTTTTTTACTTATAATAGACTTAAAGAAAAAAACAGTCTTCAATGAAGATGATAGAAGGAAGGAAAGACCAATGTCTTTACTCAATAAAATTCGTCCCGAACAACCACTAAAGAATCTGAGATGGTTTGATATCGGTATTGTTACGCTCATTATGTTTGGACAGTTTATCGTGCGTTCGACCCAAATATATTTGGCAAGTTTGGCTCCAAGTGTTTCCACAGCAATCAGTGAGACATCAACAAATACAGCTAGTGAAGGAGCAGCCTACTCAAGTAATTTCAACTTACAGGTTATTCTCCTAACCTTAGCGATTATTTATCTTTGGATTCGTCATTTTGACTTTAAACAATTACCTATACGCCTAAAGTGGTCTGTTCTCTTTTGGGTACCCTTTATTTTCGCTACTATGGGTCTCTTCGCAGATATGGTTAGCACCTTGTCAGGAGAGTATAATTACTTTAGCCCTCAAGTTTTAGCTTTTGTTAGCCCTATGGCCGTTCTTAATAAGTTTCTAGCTCTCTCACCTATGGCTATTGCCTACGGATTGCTCAACGGTTTCTACGAGGAATTTTTCTTCCTAGGACTTTTGACTTCAGTTAAGGCCAAGTATAAGTGGTGGGTCTTGCTCTTTTCAACCCTTGTCCGTGTGTCCTTTCATACCTATCAGGGCATGCTATGGGCTCTGGTTATTGGTGTGGTCTTTGGTTTACTCTATTATTTTCTTTATAAATACAAGGTTAAAAACCTCCTTCCATTCTTCCTAGCCCATGCTTTGGCGGATATGTTTGGTTCAAGCCTCATTTATCTCTTGGTCAACTGGAATTATTAGTAAAATAACTCCCTTCGTACTTAAACGAGGGGAGTTTCCTTTTATTACTAGATGTATCTTAATTAGCTTAGTATTATCGCTTTGAATTTAATAGTTCTTTGAAGAAGTTTTCTACCTCAGGATGAAGATTATTTTCCTTAAGTGTAATTAGTGAAACATAAAGCGACATGCGTTCATCTTCAACCATTGGGATAGCAATTAAATCTTTGTCTTCCTTTGTTATAGCGATTTCAGAAAGAAGACTGATACCAATTTTTTTACGAAGGAGTTGCTTAAGCAAATTAATATCATCTGTTTGAAAGAATGGTGTTGCAGCATGATGATAGTGATCATTCAAATGTTGAAAAGCTTTTAGATGGACAAAATGTTCATCTAAAATAATAAAATTTTCATTTAGTACGTCAGAGAAAGTGATAGCTTCCTTATCTGCCAATGAGTGGCCTGATGGCAAAATATAATAAAGATCACTTGTCATAAGAGTTTTAACTGAAAATCGTTTATCGATAATCGGTTCTAAGCTTCCCATAAAACTAGCATCTAGTTCTCCCATAGATAAGAGGTTTAGAAGTTCAATGGAACCTTCTTGTATAGGGTGAATATTTCGAAGTGCTGAGGCATTTTCAATAAAAGCAGGCTCCTTACGAACAAGATAGTCAATAATAAGAGGCGGAAACCCAATTGTATTATAGGAAGAAAGGCTTCGAAGTATTTCTTTTTGGGCACCTTGCATTTCTGGAAGAGCTTTTTTTACATGACGCAACAATATATCACCTTGTGGAGTTAGCTTAAATGTCCTATGTGAGGGATCATGCACAAGTAATTGACAATGGAACTCCTTTTCTAACCGTTTAATGGCATAAGAAATAGATGGTTGACTCACCCCGTTTTTTCGAGCTACTTCAGTGAAAGATTGCAGTTTGCTTAGGTCATAAAAGTAGTTTAAGTCTTTAAGATTCATAAAATCTCACTTTCAAAAAATTGTAAAAAGAGTTAGATAGACAAGACTAGATGAGACGATAAGTAAATATTATCCGTAGTGACATGTTTGACTATAACTTTTTTATTGAGTTAAAATACGGTGATGAGTCAGGAGATGATTATATATTATCAAGAATATCTTCAAAGATGGCTAGGATTTTCTCCCTTTTATCAACAGGAACTTGTTTCAGCTTCATGTTAACTCTTTTCAATGAGAGGTTATTGGTTTGGTCAGTAGTGGCCTCGAGGCTATTGAAATTGAAAAAATCCTCTGGCGTCAAGTTTAAGGCGACAATCACTTTTTCTAGACTGTGAATGGTCAGATTCACATTTTGGTTTTCTAATTGATTGATATACTTGAGTCCGAGTCCTGCCTGTTCCGAGAGTTCCTCCTGGCTCATTTTGTTTTGTTTACGAAAATATTTCACTTTTTGTGAAATATATTTTTGTAGGTAATTATTAGTTGTCATATAAACAGAATACAAGTTTTAAATGACAAAAATAACTTTTTAAACAGTACAAAGTACACTATAAAATCCATATTGTTTATTAATTCAATATGCTAGTATCTATTTTCTTTTTAGAAAGTACCATCACAATTGTTGCTACTATACAGCCTGTAAACAAATGTGTTATACGGATAGGCACAAATAAAGTAGTTGTACATTTGTATCTAGAGGGAAAATGATAACTGGCTGCATAGTTGATTCTGTCATAATTCTTTTTGCCCATTATAACATAAAAGAAAAAAATAGACACTATAGGCTACATTGTACTTTTAAACGACTATTTCAAGTAGTATAATACAAGTAAAAAGGAGGTTGCACTATGACTGCACATGATATTTTAAACAATCCTTTCC